>ERZ791626.1069-NODE-1069-length-23374-cov-3.626999_pt1 | contig 23374 bp, 17 predicted proteins | sample MGYA00510266_ERZ791626 | MGnify/ENA primary metagenome ERZ791626 (study PRJEB30046, sample SAMN00715208) | human gut metagenome | study: EMG produced TPA metagenomics assembly of the A metagenome-wide association study of gut microbiota in type 2...
GCAGCTTCTCAAGCACATGAATCGTACGGTTCGTACCGCGTTGGCCGATGTTGAGGCTGTGCTTTTCGTGATTGACGCTGCCGGATGGAAAAGCGACGACGAACTGGTGTTGAAGCTTTTGGATCGGGAAGCTAAAAACGTCATTTTGGTGCTCAACAAAATTGACCTTGTCAAAGACAAGGAGCGTCTGTTGCCGCTTATGGCCGAGTCGATGCAAAAGTTTCCGTTTGCCGCCATCGTTCCCGTGAGTGCGGAAAAAGGCAAGATGCTCGATGATCTCAAGGGGGAGATCAAAAAACTTTTGCCGGTCTCGCCGCCTTTTTTTGATGCCGATCTCTACACCGATAAATCGCCGCGCTTTATTGCGGCCGAAACAATTCGCGAAAAGGCATTCCGTCTTCTAGGCGACGAATTGCCTTACGGTTTGGCCGTGATGATTGAACGCTGGAACGAAACTGACAACGGAGCCGAAATCGTTGCTTCGCTTTGGGTCAATCGCGAAAGTCACAAGCCAATCGTGATCGGTGAAAAGGGGGCTAAGTTGCGTGAAATCAGCCGTCTGGCACGAGCCGACATCGCAGAACTTTTGGGTAAGCGCGTTCACCTGGAAGTCTGGGTGCGAGTGCGCCGAGGCTGGAGTGACGATGCTCGTATTCTGAAGTCTCTCGGCTACGGCGACTGATTTTTTCTTATGGCTTCGGGGACCGTTTCCAAGGAATCGGAGAGAGCGCCTGTTGTACGCGTGCGCTCAGAACCTGCTTTTGTACTCTCCAGCCAGCCCTGGAAAGAGACGAGTGTCATTGCCGAATTGCTCACGCGACATCACGGTCGTGTGACTGTAGTGGCGCGTGGCGCCAAGCGGATTTCGAGTCGATTTCGCGGCATCATCATGCCGTTTGTCCCCCTTGTGGTGAGTTTCTCAGGCGCGGGTGAAATCAAAAACCTCACCGATGCCCGCTGGATGGGACCGATGACGCCCAATGAGCATGAAGGGCTTGTGTCGGCCTTTTATGTCAATGAGCTGATATTGCGCATGACGGTGCGAGGTGACTCCTCGGTTTGTCTTTACAACGATTATCTGCAGGTCTTGAGCGAGCTTACGCTTCAGGAGGGCAGGGAGTTGTCTGTGGCCCTGCGCAGCTTTGAAATCAAGCTGCTCAATTCGCTTGGTTGGAGTCAGGCATCCAAAGTTGAAGAGATCGGCAAGGGTGGCATTTGGACGGTTCGACAGGGGGAACTCGTTTGCGTCGACGAGCTGTATGAAGGCGAAAGAGCAGTGACCCGTGACACAGCTCTGGCCGTTGCCGCAGCCAAAATCACCCCGTGTGCTGATTTGCGTGAGGTGCGCGACGTTCTGCGCCGCATAATCGGTTACTATGTTGGCGACAAGGGTTTGAAGACCCGCAAGACTCTGGAAATTTGGTCGCAGATTTGACGCTCAACATCATGTCGACGATTCGGATTTCCGAGAAAAAAAGCGATGAACCGATTCTGCCGTCTCATGACGGTTGCAGTTTTTTATGTTGACCAAACTATCCGTCAATCTCAATAAGATTGCTCTGATTCGCAATTCCCGTGACGGCAATACGCCGTCTGTTACGCTTTTCGGTGCCGTAGCTTTGAAAGCCGGCGCTGCCGGTCTGACGGTCCATCCGCGTCCTGACGAGCGACATATCCGACACGATGACGTTCCGGCACTCTCCAAACTTCTCAAAAACTGGCCCGGCCGCGAGTTCAATATCGAAGGTAACCCATTCATGAACTTGATGGAGCATGTCCGCGCCGTACATCCCGATCAGGTGACGTTTGTCCCAGACAGTGAATCACAGAAAACGAGTGATCACGGCTTCAATCTCATCGAACAAGGTGAAAAACTGCGCCCGCTGATTGCCGAAGCTAAGGACCTCGGCTGTCGCGTCAGTCTTTTCATGGATCCTGATCCCGAACAGATCGTGCTTGCTAAGGATCTCGGCGCCGACCGCATTGAACTCTACACCGAAGCGTATGCAGCGGCGTGCGGCACAGCCTCTGTCGGCCCGATGCTCAAGAGGTATGCCTTGGCGGCTCGCGCTGCTCGGGAGGTCGGACTTGGCGTGAACGCCGGGCACGATCTCAGTCTTACAAATTTGCAGGAATTGCTTGTAGCCTGCGAGTGCATTGCCGAAGTTTCCATCGGCCACGCGTTGGTGAGCGAAGCGCTTGAGTATGGCATGACTGAGACGGTCGGTCGTTACAACGCTTTGTGTTTGCGCGCCGCCGAACAGATCGCATACAAGAACAAGTCTTAAAGGAAAACAAACATGCTTGGTCCCGTTGTTTGTGACATTGTTGGAACGACTCTGTCGGAAATCGAAAAAAGGCGCATTGCACACCCCCTTGTAGGCATGGTGATTTTGTTTGCCCGTAACTATGAAAATAGGACTCAACTCGAAAAGCTTTGCCGGGCGATTCACGATATCAAGCCGGGTGTTCTGATCGGTGTGGATCACGAGGGTGGTCGCGTACAGCGTTTCCGCGACGGCTTTACCGAAATTCCTGCGATGAGCGCCTACGGCCGCGCCTATAGGGACGATCCGGAAGCGACGGCGAGAGCCCTGACGGCCGCAGGTTTTGTGATGGCTTCCGAACTGCGCACGGCTGGTGTCGACTTTACGTTTGCTCCTGTGCTTGACTTGGATTGGGGGCAGAGCCAAATCATTGGTGAACGCTCTTTTGCGCTCGATCCTCGCGTTGTAACGCGCCTAGCTCGTGCTCTGAGCCACGGAATGCTTATGGCGGGCATGGCTAATTGCGGCAAGCATTTTCCTGGCCATGGCTACGCGGCAGCCGACAGCCACGTGGCGCTGCCCGTTGACGATCGTGAGGTCTCGCGCATTGAACACGCTGATGCGAAACCCTATACATGGATGGGCATCGGTCTGGCGTCCGTAATGACGGCGCACGTCTTGTATCCTGCTTACGACGAAGTTCCAGCAACCTTCTCCAAGCGCATTCTCAAGGGGCTGCTTCGCGATACGCTTCACTTTCCAGGCTTCGTTTTCTCGGACGATCTGTCGATGAAGGGGGCCGGGAGCGGTACACTGACACAGAGAGCCCAAAAGGCGCTCGAGGCCGGGTGCGATGCCGTTATCTGCTGCAACGCGCCCGAGGAAGTTGATCAGATGCTGCAAGAACTGCTGTTCGAGCCTGACGCCGGATGGCACGAGCGCGCATCTGCAGTTGACCCGAAGCCCTTCCCGCCGAATCATGAAGAGCTGCTTGCTTCCAATGTTTACAAGATTTCTCGTTCGTTGATGACAATCTGAACGAGAAACGAAGTCAGGACAAACTACCGTGATTATTGAGTCTCTTCTCGATACCGACCTCTACAAGTTCACGATGATGCAGTGTGTGCTGCATCAGTTCCCAGACGCCAACGTGAAATATCGCTTCCGTTGCCGAACCGAAGGGGTGGATTTGAGTCCTTATGCGGATGAGATTCGAGAGGAAATTGAGCATCTGTGTACGCTTACGATGAAGGAAGACGAGCTGGATTACCTTGGCAACCTTCGCTTCATCAAAAGCGACTTTGTGGATTTTCTCAGTCTCTTTCATCTTAAGTCGAAGTACGTAACGGTTGCGGTCAGTTCCGAAATGCCTTGCGGCATTGACATCGTGATCGAAGGACCGTGGTTGCACACAATTCTTTTTGAGATTCCGATTCTTGCAATCGTCAACGAGGTGTACTTTCGCCACACCGTTCCTGAACCCGATGAGGAGGAGGGCATGGCGAGACTGCGACAGAAAATCCGTTGGATCAAGAACGAGCCCGACAACGGAAACCTCAAGATCAGCGACTTCGGTACACGCCGCCGCTTCTCCCGCGATTGGCAGCGCAAAGTCATCAAGGTGCTTTGCGAGGAACTTGGTCCGACATTTTTTGCTGGCACGAGTAACGTCATGTATGCCAAGGAGTTCGGTCTCATTCCGATCGGAACAATGGCGCATGAATATCTGCAGGCCTGTCAGGCCCTCGGTCCGCGATTGCGCGACAGTCAGACCTTCGGGTTTGAAATGTGGGCCAAGGAATACCGAGGTGACTTAGGCATTGCGCTCTCCGACGTATATGGCACAGAACCTTTCCTGCGCGACTTCGACATGTTCTTCTGCAAGCTCTTCGACGGCGCACGCCATGATTCGGGCGATCCGGAGAGTTGGGGAGAGCGCATGATTCTTCACTATGCTGCCAATAAGTGCGATCCGCGTAGCAAGACGCTGATCTTTTCGGACGCGCTCACGGTGCCGAAGGTGATTTCGCTATATCGGCGCTTCAATCATCGCATTCGCGTCGGCTTTGGCATCGGCACAAACCTGATGAACGATTTGGGCCCGACGCCGCTCAATATCGTCGTGAAAATGGTGCGGGCCAACGGGCAGCCGGTGGCAAAAATTTCCGACACTCCCGGCAAGGGGATGTGCGAGGACGAAACCTATCTTGCCTATCTGCGGCAGGTGTTCGGACTGGATCCGGGCGCACCCGTCGGTTCTTCCAAACGGTAGTTTCTTGACGGCGTTCCGGCACTATCGGTCGATTGCTCAGGGCGATTGGCCGATTTGGTGTTTTTTAAGTGGGACTGCTGTCGGTTTCTAAAGGCTACAACGTTGATTCGTGCTTCGTATAGCGGAGAAATTTTTGTAAACAGATCCCCAACTTTTAGCTAAAATCAACAAGATTAGTGTTTGAAGGTGTGGTTTACATTTTCGAACACGCCTTCGAAACGTTCAGTGCACGGAGAAACAAAGACAATGCATGCACTCAAGATACTTCTGGCAACGGCAGCGGTGCTTCTGCCGACCTTGGCTTCGGCAGCTAGTCTCAACGGTGCCGAGCTCGCCATTACATGGGCAATTCCGTTTGCGGGCATTCTTTTGTCCATTGCCCTTGTGCCGCTCATCGCGCCCAACTTGTGGCACCACCACTACGGCAAGATTGCCGTTGCCTGGGGGTTGGCCTGCGTAATTCCGATCTTTATGTCCTTTCCGACCGACGTGGCAGTCGGCTCGGTTGCGCACGCCATGATCGGTGACTACGTTCCCTTTATTCTGTTCGTCGGCGCACTTTTTATCGTTGCGGGCGGTATTCACATCCGCAGCAGCTTCGTCGGTCGTCCGATCGTCAATGCCGGCATTCTCTTCGTTGGTGCTTTTGTTGCTAACCTCATGGGGACGACCGGTGCGGCTATGTTGCTGATTCGTCCGTTGTTGGCTGCCAACGAAGGGCGTCGCTACAAGATGCACACTTTTGTGTTCTTCATTTTTATCGTGGCCAATATCGGCGGCTGCCTGACGCCTCTGGGCGATCCTCCTTTGTTTCTGGGTTTCTTGCGCGGCGTGACGTTCTTTTGGACTGCGCAGCACCTGATTCTGCCCTTACTCGTGACGCTTGCCATTTTGCTTACGATCTATCTGGCGATCGACACCTATTTCTACAAGAAAGAAGTGGCTGAAGGGTCGTTTAATCCCAATGCCGTGGAGTCGAAGTCCTTCGGCATTGACGGCGGCATTAACTTGATCTATCTGGCCATCATTGTTGGCGCTGTGTTGATGAGCGGCATCTGGAAGTCCAGCTTTGAAATCAACGTTTTGGGTGTGCACTTGACAGGTCAGGGCCTGTTGCGCGACGCAATTTTCATCGCCGTCGCCATCTTGTCTGTTTTGACCACTTCCAAGAGTGCTCGTGAAGCCAATCAGTTCTCCTGGGAGCCGATCAAGGAAGTTGCCAAGCTGTTTTTCGGGATCTTCCTGTGCATCGTGCCGGTACTCGAAATGTTGCGCGCCGGTCACGAAGGTGCGTTCGCTCCGCTCGTCTCTCTTGTAACGGACGAAAACGGCGAATTCAATAATGTGATGTTCTTCTGGCTCACAGGTACGTTGTCGGCATTCCTCGACAACGCACCGACCTATCTGGCGTTCTTCAACCTGGCCGGCGGTGATCCCATTGAGCTGATGACCACGCATTCGCATACCTTGATGGCCGTTTCCATGGGCGCTGTGTTCATGGGCGCGGTGACCTACATCGGCAATGCACCTAACCTGATGAGCGTGAGCATTGTGCGCGAGCGTGGCGTCAAGATGCCTTCCTTCTTCGGCTATATGCTCTGGTCGGTCGGTATTCTCTTCCCGACGTTCTTCCTCGTCGACATCATTTTCCTCTAATCGTTAGAATGGCCTGCCTGATGTTTTGGGAGGCCTTCAACGAAATGAAAAGCGGCATCCGTTGAGGTGTCGCTTTTTTTTCGTTTCGCATCAGTCCCACTTTTAAGGGGAAACACCTAATATAAAAAGAAATCAATAGAATTTTGCCTTTTTGTTAATAATCTAGTTAACGGAAAGGAGTATCGATTCATGAACCGCTCGAATGTCACGACATTGACAGCGATTCTTTTTGCCGTAGGGGCAATTTCTCCGGTTGCTTTCGGCGGCCAATTTCATCCGCAAGCTGATCTGACTTCGTTGGTTGTTGCGGACTCTTCGGGGATTCAAAAGGGCGAGGAGTTCATTCGGGACGACACCCTAGAAATCACAAGTGATATCTACGGATCAATTGGCATAACTGCCGTGGATGCAGACGGCACCGGTTTTGAAGCCAATTTATGTCGACGCGATGATTGCACCGGGCTAAAAGTTTCTGTTGATCTGGGACAGACTGCCGATTCCGTCGGCATTTTGCTCGGTGAGGGTGCATCGTTGAACTTGTTCCAGGATGCACAGATCAAGGTTGAAACGGCGATTCGCGGCAGCGGTACCGTGTATTTGGGCTTTGGGGACCCTGCCCGCTATGACATCGTCGGCGGGTTGGACATGAGAGAGGGGACGATTCGGAGCGAAGCCGAAAATTCGTTTCACTATGTCGGCATCGGCGATTTGGGACGATTTGAGGCCCAGGCAGGGCATTTGATTGTCGGAGAAACAGACAAAGGGGGTAGTGAAACGTTCCTTCGCATCGGAACATTACAGTTGGGTGACGGGGCAAGTGTGACGGTTGTCGGAGATCAGGTCGATGGTTCGGGATATCTCGCTGACAATCGAGTACTGATCGTTCAGAGGCTTGAAGCAACAGCAAGGCCGGAGTGGGCGCCACCCTCAGAAAGTGAACAGCGAGCCGTGAATCTGAAGGGGGAAGCCACGCTGATTTTGGGTACGGAACTTGCACAAGGAGAGTCTGTCAAGGATTTGCGCGCAAACATACTCAATATTCTTAACACGAGCGAGGTCAATACCGGTTCATTTTCCAGAGCGACATTGATCACGGGAGCTAATGTCGAGATTGATGAGGGCATTTCTGTCGTGGTCGGCGAAGAGGTAAGCGAGGAAAACGTTGCTGCAGATGGCATCCATATCGGCAATGACGGTCGCTGGATCGTACATTTTGAAGACGATGCCGCTAAAAGCACCGTTCGCGAACCGGTGAGTCTGGGCGAACTTACCGGGATGGATCAAAGCGGCATTACGGCCGAAGCTGAGGCCGAGCTAATTCTCTACAACTGGAACGGACAGGCTTTTGACATAGGCGAGTTTGATCCGAACAACGTTCATGCTTTCGGAGGGGCCCGCCTGCAAATCAAGGATAACATTGCCACCCGCTTGTGGTGCAAGGACTTCGCTGGTTTGAGAGGTTCGGCTTTGGTTGGGTATGTGGAAGATTTGGCCGATCGCGAAAATGAAAACGGGATCCTGATGCATCGTCCCGGCTACGGCTTTATTTTCGATACGTTGCCTGAAGAAAACGTCGGGCGCGACGCCTACGCCAACTTGGTTGACGGCGCTATCTTCTTGCCTGTGACTTCAGGTATTGCCACGGCGGCAGAACGAGCAGTTCAAGATGCGATCACGATAGTGATGGCACACGATCTGACGCTATTTGACGGAAAAGGACATTGGTGGGCACATGGCCAGTCCGGTCGCATCAAGGCCAATGAGATTTTTTCGGGCGGCAGCGGTGACTTCGGTTTTGAGGCGGACGTGACGACCGGAGCATTGGGGTACGATTTCGCCATGTCTCGCAATTGGATTACAACGCTGGCCGTGTCTTTTGCCGGGATTGACACCGACAGCAAGGGCGTGATTGAGCGCACTGCGGGTGATATGTCCGTCGCGACGGTGTCCGTGGCAGCCGCAAGACATTTTGAGGACTTTACCTTGCGTTTGGGGCTGGCATATTCCCGCGCTTCGGGCGAGGCCGATCAGCGCACCGTCGGTCATCGTCTGGAAACAGACGTGGACATTGACTACGTCACCGCCGTAGCTCGCGTGACGGCCAGGTCGCTTACGGAAAATATGCAGTTCGAACCGTTTGCTCAGTTGTCCGTAACGACGGCAAAAATGCACAACGGCTCGATTTTAGATAACGACAGCGACGGTGCGGTTGCAGGCGAAGGATTCAAGACCTCTGCGGACAATCGTGTCTGGGGAACAATGGAAGCAGGGGCCGATGCAGGTTGGCAGTTTGACATTGCCGATCTCATGCGCGTGAAGCCTCAGTTCGGTGTGTCCATGCGTACCTCTGTCGGTCAGACCGATTGGGAAATCAGAAGTCGCTTGTTTGACGGAAACGGATTATCCAAGGCGTCTTATGACAGCGCTCAGCGTTTTGCTGTGCGACTTCGGGCGGGGATTGAGCTTGCTCGCAGCGGCTATTGCGAAGTCAAACCACTCTTCTGGAGCCGAGACAAAGAGGAGAAAACGGAACCCTACGCTTGGACTTTGCTTCTGGCGGGCACTTATGAACGTGCCTCGGATCAGGAGCAGTCCGGCTCGGTTTCGCTACAGTACCGACAGATTTTCTAAAAGCTGACGGACTACAAGTGCAGGCAGGAAAACACTTGAGAAGCCTGCCTGCGCAAACGAACAGGCTAACGTTTGCAAAAGTGCGTCAGCCTGTATTTGCCTGTTTCGATTGATTGCTGCATTCGTGACGAAATTATTCGAGCGTTAGAATGTAACGCCTTAGCGGACACCATTTTTTTGTCCGTACGTAGTTCGGAAAGACTGTTGCATGCCACCGCAGGCCGTGAGCATGCAATACAAAAAAGAAGAGAGAAATATGCAGCACAAAGAAGACATCGAGGTCAAGACCCCCGCGGCAGACGGGGTAGCGGCTCCGGTGGACTGGAAGTTGGCCCGCAGCTTGGTCGAACCGCTTTACCTGGATCAAAAGCTTTATACCGGGGAACCCCGACTGGCCCATGCCGACGGCATGGCAGAAATTTTGAAAGGCGTTCGTAACGACGACGAATTGATTGTTGCGGCGTACCTCTTTTCCGTGACGGATTGCATCCACGACGCAGACCGTTGGATTGAAAAGACGTTCGGGAAGAACGTTTTGCAGCTTGTTCGCGATCTTGAGCAGCTGATGCACGTCAGTCAGCGTGCTCGATCCGATAACCGCGAAAGCGGTGCCGTTTATCAGTCCGAAGCGCTGCGACGCATGCTGTTGGCCATGTGCCACGATCTGCGAGTGGTGGTTTTGCGTCTGGCAAGCCGCCTGCAGACGCTGCGTTGGTTCGCGCAGTCGCGCGCACCGGGTGCAGATGAGTACGGTCGTGAGACTTTAGCTCTTTACTCGCCCTTGGCTAATCGTTTGGGTATCTGGCAAATGAAGTGGGAGCTCGAGGATTTGTCCTTGCGCTTTACGGAACCCGAAATCTACAACGAGATTTCCAAAGAGCTCGACGAAACGCGTGAGCAGCGTCTTGCCTTTATGCGTGGTTGTGTCGAACGCATCCAGATGTTGTTGAAGGCCAACGGCATTGAAGCCGAAGTGAGCGGTCGCCCGAAACACATTTATTCCATCTACAAAAAGATGGTCCGCAAGCACTTGCGTTTCGATCAGTTGTTTGATATCCGTGCGGTGCGCATCATCGTTGATACGGTGGAGCACTGCTACGAAGTGCTTTCGCTGGTGCACGAAAACTTCACAGTGCTCTCGAAGGAATACGACGACTACATCGCCAATCCCAAGCCCAACGGGTACCAGTCTCTGCACACTGTGGTGACCGATCCTCACGGACGTCCGGTGGAAATTCAGATCCGTACACGCGCGATGCATGAGTTTGCCGAACTTGGTGTGGCTGCGCATTGGCGTTATAAGGAAACCGGCAATTCGAACAAGGACAAGGGAGCCGAAGCCGAAGAGCAGCGTGTTGCCTGGCTGCGTCAGTTGCTGGATTGGAAGAGCGATGTAGCGCCGCCTGCCGAACCAGGCCTTGAAGATGACCATGTTTATGCGCTGACGCCACAGGGGCGCGTAGTCGAACTTCAAAAAGGGGCGACCCCCATCGATTTTGCCTATCAAGTGCATACTGAACTCGGTCATCGGTGCCGCGGTGCGCGTATCGACGGCCAGATGGTGCCGCTTAACACGCAGATTAAGACTGGTCAAACCGTTGAAATTGTGGCGGCAAAGACGGGGGGGCCGTCCCGTGATTGGCTTAACCCTGAGCTCGGCTTTGCCGTTAGCGCGCGCACTCGGACCAAGGTGCGACAGTGGTTCAATGCACAAAAACTGGCGGAACAGACGCAGGCTGGGCGTGAACGACTCGATAGGGAACTTGCACGTTTGGGCAAGACTGCCGTCAAGCTCGAGGAACTGGCCAAGCGTTTGGGCTATGACTCGGTTGATGATCTGTGTGTAGCTTTTGCAAAGGAAGAGTTCAGTCTAAAAGCACTCGAGCAGGCCGTTCAGCCCCAAGTTGAAGAGCCCGAGCCTCAGCCCGAGGTGCTCGTCAGAAGCTCTCAGGCACAAAAGAGTCACAAATCCAATGTGCTTGTCGTTGGCATCGACAGTTTGATGACGCAGTTGGCAAAGTGCTGCCATCCGGCTCCTCCCGACGAAATCATCGGATTTATCACGCGCGGGCGTGGTGTCACGATTCATCGCATCGACTGTCCCAATGTCAAGAACCTTGTTGCTAACGATCAGGAACGCATGATCGAAGTCGGCTGGGGCAATCAGGCTGAGGCCGTTTACCCGGTCGATATCTACATTGTGGCGCGTGACCGACAAGGACTTCTTAAGGACGTCAGTGAAGTGTTCATGCGTGAAAAACAAAACATCACAGGGCTGAATACTGTTAACGTCAAGGGGGACGCCCATATGCGCATCTCGATTGAGATTCGTTCGTCGGAAGATCTTCGCCGATCACTCTCTCAATTGCGTGAACTAAAGGGCGTGATGAGCGTGCGTCGAGCCTGATAAACAAAGGTGCCGTCCGGACTTGTCTTCCTGACGGCATTTTTTTTTTGATGGTTTGTTCTTAGGATTGTTTTTCTGTAAAATCAATATCTTATGTGCTTTAGTGCAAAAAAGTTCAAAAATTTTCGGAAAAAGACTTGCATTCCTGAAAAAGCACGGGTATAGTTCGCATCTCTCAGGCACATAGCTCAGTTGGTTAGAGCATCACCTTGACATGGTGGGGGTCGTTGGTTCGAGTCCAATTGTGCCTACCAGAATTTTTTGGAGACACCTAGCAAATGCGCGCGTCTAAGATCGTACGAACGACGAAGACCTGCAAACAGTAAGTCTGCGGGCGCGCGAAGGTGTTGAATAGGAAAAGAGTGCGGCTCACAGAGTCAGCACTCTTTTTTTTATTTCGGCCGCGCGTGAAGCCATTTGCGCAACGCTAAAACGAAAGGGATTAGAAATGCTTTCCATCACTTTGCCCGACGGTTCCGTTCGCCAATACGAAGGACCGCTCTCTGTGGGTGACATTGCTGCATCTATCGGTACCGGCCTTGCCAAGGCTGCTCTTGCCGGCAAGGTTGACAACAAGCTCGTCGATTTGTCTCACATTGTTGAGACGGATGCCAACGTTGCCATCGTCACGGCAAAGGACCCCGAAGCTCTTGAGCTGATTCGTCACTCTACTTCGCACCTGATGGCTCAAGCTGTCAAGGAGCTTTACCCGACGGCTGAAGTGACGATCGGACCGGCCATTGAAAATGGCTTTTACTACGACTTCAAGTTTGAGCGCGCCTTCACGCCCGAAGATCTCGAAAAGATCGAAGCTCGAATGAAGGAACTTGTGAAAAAGGACATTCCGCTCGAGCGCTATACGTTGCCGCGCGATGAAGCCATTGCATATTTCAAGAGCATCGGCGAGCACTACAAGGCTGAAATTATCAGCGAAATTCCTGCAGGAGAAATTATTTCTCTTTACCGTCAGGGAGACTTCACGGATTTGTGCCGCGGACCTCACGTACCGAGCACGGGCAAACTCAAGGTCTTCAAGCTCATGAAGGTGGCCGGTGCATATTGGCGTGGCGACAGCAAGAACGAAATGCTGCAGCGCATCTATGGTACTGCCTGGGCAAAGAAAGAAGATCAGGAAGCCTATCTCACGATGCTCGCCGAGGCCGAAAAGCGTGACCATCGCCGTTTGGGCAAGGAACTCGATCTTTTCCATCTGCAGGAGGAAGCTCCGGGTCTGATCTTTTGGCATGCCAAGGGTTGGACGCTGTGGCAGGTTGTTGAACAGTTCATGCGCCGCATTTATCGCGAAAATGGCTATCAGGAAGTTAAGGCACCGCAGCTGCTCGATCGCTCTTTGTGGGAACGCTCCGGTCATTGGGCCAAGTACCGCAGCAATATGTTTACAACCGAATCGGAAAACCGCTACTACGCGCTCAAACCGATGAACTGTCCGGGGCACATTCAGCTCTTTAATTCGGGCTTGCGCAGCTACCGCGATCTTCCGCTCCGCTACGGCGAATTCGGTCAGTGCCATCGTAATGAGCCATCGGGAGCGTTGCACGGTTTGATGCGAGTGCGTGGTTTTACCCAGGACGACGGTCATATTTTCTGCACGGAAGATCAGATCCTGAAGGAATGCATGGATTTCACTCGTATCGTGCGCGATGTCTATCACACGTTCGGTTTTGAAGACATTCTCTACAAAGTGGCGACTCGTCCGGAAATGCGTATCGGTGAAGATGCTGTTTGGGACAAGGCCGAAGCCGCTTTGATCGAGTCGCTCGATGCCTGTGGGTTGCCGTATGAAATTCTGCCGGGTGAAGGTGCCTTCTACGGCCCGAAGATTGAGTATCACCTCAAGGATTGCCTCGGCCGAACCTGGCAGTGCGGTACGATTCAGGTCGACTTCCAGATGCCGGGACGTCTGGGTGCCGAATATGTTGCCGAAGACAATTCACGCAAGGTGCCTGTGATGTTGCATCGCGCCATTCTCGGTTCGCTCGAGCGTTGGATCGGTATGTTGATCGAACACTACGCCGGTGCTATGCCTGTGTGGCTCTCTCCGGTTCAGGTAGCAGTGGCTTCTATTACGGATGCACAGTCCGAATTTGCCGCCGATGTTGCGCGAAAGATGCGCGAAGCCGGAATTCGTGTCGTTGAAGATTTGCGCAGTCAAAAGATCAACTATAAAATCCGCGAGCTGACTTTGCAGAAGCTGCCTTACATCGCCGTTGTCGGCGACAAAGAGGCACAGTCCGGCACGGTCAGCGTGCGTGCACGCGGAGGCAAAAACCTTGGCGTCATGCCTATTGAGGAATTTATTGCCCGTGTGGTGAGTGAGGATCAGTCCCGCAAGAACACGGACGATTGATCACACACTGATCAGAATGCGCCATGCCTAGTGGAGGCGCATCAAATAAAACTATTTTGGGAGACGTGCCATAGCACAAGATCGCAATCACCGAATCAATCGTGAGATTCGGGTACCTGAGGTTCGACTGACGGGCGTTGACGGCGCCCAGATCGGTATTGTTTCGACGGCCGAAGCGCTTCGGATGGCTGAAGATTACGACGTGGATCTCGTAGAGGTCGCGCCTAACGCTCAGCCCCCGGTTTGCCGCCTGATGGATTACGGTAAGTTCCGTTATCAGGAGCAGAAGAAGGCTCAGGAAATGAAGGCTCGTCAGAAGGTGATTCAGGTTAAGGAAGTCAAATTCCGCCCTGCCACTGACGAAAATGACTACCAGACCAAGCTGCGCGCTCTTCGCCGCTTCTTGGCCGACGGCGACAAGGCCAAGGTAACGCTGCGCTATCGCGGCCGTGAAATGGCTCATCAGGATTTGGGTGCCCAGATCATGCACCGCATTCGAGATGAACTCGCTGAAGAAGCCCAGATCGAGCTGCAGCCGAAGCTTGAGGGGCGCCAGATGATCATGGTGCTCGCTCCCAAGCGCAAAAAATAAAAATGCGTGTATAATCGCACGCTCTTAACGCCCAGAAGCGCAGGGGAATTTGCGCTTCTGGCTTTTTAAAAAGTCGGGGCGGGCAAAAGAAGTCGGGTGCAAAGATTCCCGCGCCTGGAGTTCCGACAAATCATGAGGAAATACGGCAAATGCCGAAGATGAAAACTAAGAAGGCTGCGAGCAAGCGCTTCAAGGTCCGCGCCGGCGGTTCCATCAAGCGTGCCCACGCCACCAAGCGTCATATCCTGACCCATCGTTCGACGAAGAACAAGCGTCACCTCCGCGGCATGGTCACCATCCACGAGTCTGACAGCAAGTCGATTCACCGCATGATGCCTTACGCTTAATAAGAGGAGAGGATAGAGATGCCCCGAGTAAAACGTGGCGTGACGGCTCGTGCCCGTCACAAGAAGATTCTTGCCCTCGCTAAGGGCTTCCGTCTGCGTCGCAACAACGTTTTCCGCGTTGCCAAGCAGGCTGTGATGCGTGCCGGTCAGTACGCTTATCGTGACCGCCGCGACAAGAAGCACGTGTTCCGCCGTCTGTGGATTGCTCGTATCAACGCTGCAACCCGCTCCAACGGTATGACCTACAGCCGCTTCATGAACGGTCTCAAGAAGGCCGGCGTGATGCTCGACCGCAAGGTTTTGGCTGACATGGCTGTGTTCGACAAGGCCGGTTTCGCCAGCCTCGTTGCTCAGGCTAAGGCTGCTCTGGCTTAATCCGAGCAGGGAGCATGTGTAGAACCGTTTGCTGACGGTGTTGCCGGAAGCGGCGGTTCGATCAAAAAAGAGGTTCGGTGCTGAAAAGTGGCCGGACCTCTTTTTTTTAGACGAAAATTCGCCAAAATTGCGTCATCTTGTTCTCGTGAACATGAGACGGATGAGTCGACACTTGTGCGAAACCGCTCGAGCGCCGATTCGAATAGACAATTGATTGAAAATCCACCGGGTGTGAAGAAATGGATGATTTAGTGCAAATCGTGGAATCGGCACGTGCCGATTTCGCGGCCGCTCAACAAAATGCCGCGCTCGAAGACGCCAAAGCAAAGTACATTGGCAAAAACGGAGCCATCACTGCGCTGATGCGTGGGCTGGCCGGCCTTACGCCGGAGCAGAAGCGCGAGCGCGGTCCGGCCATCAATAAGGCAAAGGCTCAAATCGAGGCTCTTTTGAATGCTCGCCGCGAAGAGCTTGCCGATGCAGCCATGCAGGCCAAGCTGACTGCCGAAGCGGTTGACGTGACGCTGCCGGGCCGCCGTATTGCCCGCGGTGGCATCCATCCTGTAATTCGTACCTGGATGCGCATTGAAGAAATTTTTGCTTCCATTGGATTTGATGTGGCTGATGGCCCCGAAATCGAAAGCGACTGGTATAGCTTCACTGCGCTTAACAATCCGCCGAACCATCCTGCTCGCTCCATGCAAGACACCTTCTATGTGGATCGTTGCGATGAAAAGGGAATGCAACTGCCGTTGCGTCCGCATACCTCGCCGATGCAGGTGCGTTATGCCCGGACCCATACGCCTCCGATCAAGGTAATTGCACCGGGACGTACGTATCGTGTTGATAGCGACGCCACGCATTCGCCGATGTTCCATCAGGTCGAAGGTCTTTGGGTCGCTGAAAATATTTCCTTTGCAGACCTGAAGGGCGTCTACACCGACTTCCTGCGTCGCTTCTTTGAAACTGAAGACCTTAAGGTTCGCTTCCGTCCGAGTTACTTCCCCTTTACCGAACCCAGTGTCGAAGTGGATATGGCCTTTACCAGCGGACCGCGTAAAGGCAAGTGGCTTGAAATTTCCGGTGCTGGCGAGGTGCATCCTAACGTCATTCGCAACTACGGTCTGGATCCTGAAAAGTACATTGGTTTTGCCTTTGGTTCCGGTCTTGAACGCCTGACGATGCTGCGCTACGGCATTGACGATTTGCGCCTGTTCTTTGAAGGCGATCTGCGCTTCTTGCGCCAGTTCAAATAATCGGTGAGGAGATAGAAAAAATGTTGTTTTCCGAAGAATGGCTGCGCAGTGTCGTCAATCCTGATTTGACGAGCGACGAGCTGGCCGAAGCCATGACCATGGCCGGTCTTGAAGTCGAAGATTGCTCGGCGATTGCGCCTGCTTTTGAAGGCGTGGTGGTTGCCGAAGTCGTCGATTGCGTTGATCACGAAAATTCTGATCATCTGCATGTTTGCAAGGTCAACGTTGGCGCACCGGAATTGCTGCAAATTGTGTGTGGTGCTCCCAACGTTAAGACCGGCGTCAAAGTGCCTTGTGCTTTGATTGGCGCCGTGTTGCCCGGCAACTTCAAGATCAAGAAGGCTAAGATGCGCGGCGTCGAAAGTTTCGGCATGCTGTGCTCGTCCCGCGAACTCGGCATCAACGAAGACCATCAGGGCCTGTGGATTCTGCCGGCGGATGCTCCTGTCGGCATGGATATTCGCGAATACGCCAAACTTGATGACAAGCGCTTTGAAATCAAGCTCACGCCCAACCGCGGCGATGCGCTTTCGATCATCGGTGTAGCACGAGATGTACACGCCATCACAGGTGCGCCTCTCAATATGCCCAAGTTCGATGCTGTGGAACCGACTTGCGAGTGCGTCAAACCTGTGCACATCGAAGCTCCTGAGCTGTGTGGCCGCTTCACCGGTCGTGTCATCAAGGGACTCAACGCTAAAGCCCCGACGCCTCAATGGATGAAGGATCGTCTGGAACGCTCGGGTCAACGCAGCATTTCCGCCTTGGTCGATATCTCCAACTACGTCATGCTGGAGCTGGGTCGTCCTACGCACTTCTTTGATCTCGACAAGCTTACGGGCGACGTGACGGTGCGCTGGGCCAAGCAGGGCGAAAAGCTCGAATTGCTCAACGGTCAGATGCCTGAATTGAACGAATACTTCGGTGTTGTGTGTGACGAAGCCGGTCCGCAGGCCATCGCCGGCATTATGGGCGGTGAACCGACCTCAATCAGCGATGATACGGTCAATGTGTTTATCGAAGCCGCCTTCTGGCAGCAGGTGTCCATCCAGGGCCGTTGCCGTAAGCTCAATTTCTCGACCGATGCCGCTTATCGCTTCGAACGTGGTGTTGACTGGGCTTCGAATGTCGAGCACATGAATTACGTTACTAAGCTTGTGCTCGAAATTTGCGGTACGCCCGAGACCCGCGTTGGTCCCGTTGACGATCAGTGCGTCAATCTGCCCGCTGTTCGCGTGGTTCGCATGCGTCCTGATCGTTGCCGCAAGATCGTCGGTGTTGACATTTCCGACGAATTCATGGCCGAAGCCTTTACGCGCCTTGGCTTTGAATTCACTCGAGAAGGTGCCGATTTTGTTGTGACGAGTCCCGCCTACCGCTTTGATATCGAAATCGAAGAGGATCTTGTGGAAGAAGTTGCTCGTTTGTACGGCTACGAAAAACTTCCAGATTTGCCGCCGTTGGCACGTTGCGGCATGCGCAGTCCTGCAGAAGGCTCTCGTTCCAACCACGCGCTTCGTCTGTCTCTGGCCGGCCTCGGCTACCAGGAACTCGTGAACTTTAGCTTTGTACAGGAACAGTGGGAAAAAGACTTTGCAGATAATGACAAGCCGATTCGTTTGCTTAATCCGATCGCAAGTCAGCTTTCGGTGATGCGCACGCAACTTTTGGGCGGTCTTGTTGACATTCTGCGCTTTAATCTCAACCGCAAGGCGGATAACGTTCGCGTCTTTGAACTCGGCCGCGTGTTCTTCCCGGATGAAACAGTTGGTGATAGCGAAACGACGGTCAAGGGTGTTCGTCAACCTTTGCATGTGGCTGGCCTTGTCTACGGCGATGCACACGAAGATTGTTGGGCAGAGGCCAAGCGTCCGGTAGATTTCTTTGACGTCAAGGGCGACGTGGAGAATCTGGTCGCTCCGCTTAAGGCTACGTTTGAGGCGGCCACGCATCCTGCCATGCATCCGGGACGTTGCGCTCGCGTGATTGTCAACGGCAAGGCTGTCGGTTTTGTCGGAGAACTTCATCCGAAGGTGTGCCGTGTCTATGAACTTCCGAAGCCCCCTGTGGTGTTTGAGCTTGAAGTTGCGCCCTTGTGCGAGTTGGATGTGCCGAGTGCTCGCGCAGTGAGTAAGTTCCAGCCGGTTCACCGCGACATTAGCGTGACGGTGCCCAACGATGTCACTTGTGCTCAGTTGCAGGATGCCGTTGCTCGCATTCGCCGTACGAAGCCTGAAGCGATGATCATTGAGTCGCTTGATCTCTTTGATGTCTATCGTCCCGAAGCTTCTGCGGAAAAGAGCATGGCGTTCCGCCTAACGCTCTCGACGCAGGGCTCTGAGGCCATCGGCGAAAAAGACGCTGAAGCGGCTTTTGTTGCTGTGGAACAAGCATTTGCTGATCTGGGTGCAACGCTGCGCAAATAACAGGAAGGAAATTTTCCTGTAGAATGCGACACCCTTTTGATTTAACTTAAAAAAAATAAGAAAGATGGATAATCAAAGCTCAATCAGCAGCTCGCTTGATGCCATGTTCCCAAACACGGAAGGGACGACGCCGACGGTTACGAAAATGCATTTCATCGAAATGCTCAAGGAGCATGTCGGTCTGTCTCGTACCGAAGCCAACGAGGTGGTCGAGTCTATTTTTGACGAGATGCAACAGGCACTTACCGAAGGCCGAGAAATTAAACTCGCTAACTTCGGTACATTCAGCACTCGCGACAAGCAGGCTCGACCCGGTCGCAACCCTCGTACGGGTGCTCCCTATGAGATCAGTGCTCGTAGGGTTGTGACGTTCCTTCCGGCACCGTTCATGCGTGATGCTGTGGCCGGTTATGCCGGCCCTGTGTCTCAGGATGGAGCTTGATCGGGCAAACAAGATCGCTCTGATCCGCTAAACTTGACAGGCTAATTTGCCGTGTGCGGTTTCGGATCAAAAATTCACAAAACCGACGCACATTTTTCGATGTTCGTCGGTTTTTTATCGTCTAAAAGAAAGAAAGTTCAAATGAGCGACAACAATCAGTCCGGTCGTTTTTATTCGTTGCAGGAAGTTTCCGCCCAGTGTGGCCTTGCTCCCTACATCCTGCGCTATTGGGAGTTGCATTTTCCGGAGTTGACGGCGGATGACTCCAAACCGAAGCATATGTACAACGCTTCGGATATTTCGCTCATTAATCGCATCAAGACGCTGCTGTACGTCGAACACTTGACCATTGAGCAGGCTAAGGGGCGTCTGAAGCAGGAGATGGCTTTCCCGGTTGATTACTCTGGCAAGGCAAAGGAAGCCGCAACTGTAGAAGCGAAGGCTGAACCGCAACAGGCTGCGTCCGTTCAGGAAGTAACGCCCGAACCACAGGTCGAAGTAGCTCCCGTGGTAGTTGCACCGGCACCTGAAGTCGTCGAGCCCGTGCAGGAATCTGCTCCTGAATCCGTAAAGAGCGAAGAGACCGCTCACACTGCGACCGAATCCGGTGCCCTGCCGATGGACGAAATTCACCGCGCAGCGGCTGCCGAGCTTGCGAATCTTCGCGGTGAAGTTCAGTCGCTCCAGACTCAGATTTCGGAAGAACGTCAGAAGACAGCAAGTGCACAGGAACTGCTGTCGGCTGAGGTAGCCAAGGTTTTGGAAATGTCGCAGGCTTTGCAGGCAAAGACGGTTGAGTTGGATCAAGCCAACGAAGCCCTTGCTGCCGTTCGAGAGCAAATGGTGCAACTCAATGAGCAACTGACGGCAGCACGAAGTGAATTGGCGGCTAAGCAAAGCGAGCTTGCGACGGCATTGCAGTGTTCAGCGACCAATGAAAGCGCTCGTGCAGAGGCGTTCGATAAATTGGAAGCCGAAAATGCAATGCTGCGCGGTAAAGTTTCGAACTTTGTCAACCAACTTCGAGATCTGTCTGCGGTGCTCTCAAAAACGAAGTGAATTGCTCTTCCACTATGCGAGCAAAGAATCGAGAAGCAGGGGGTCGTGAGTTCGAATCCCGCCGCCCGCATTCGAACTGGGATTGGCAGCTCTTAAGCTAGGTTCAGACAGTCAGATCGGGTAGTTGCGTGTTGCTCTGTACTGTTGAGTTAAAAAATTTATCTCGAGGGACTGGGAAGACTTGCAAAAGTCTTTGGAATGCCGCATAATACGCAACTCGTTCGGGGCGTAGCGCAGCCTGGTAGCGCACTTGCATGGGGTGCAAGGGGTCGCGAGTTCGAATCCCGCCGCCCCGACCATAATTCCAGGAAAAGGAGATGTGCCAAATCGGTATGTCTCCTTTTTATTTTTGTCAGCTCCGGGAGAGGATGATTTTTGTGGCCGCATGAACAGTGACGACAACGGCACAGAAAAAGACCGCCAGATCGAATGACATCGCGATAAGGAGCTCGTCGCGCTTGACCGAGATGTAGGACATCTCGAACGACAGAAGAAAGGCGAACTCGCGCCGAATCCAGATCTGAGCGGCAACGACGCCCAAGATCGTCAAAGTTCCATACTTGCCCAAGAAGGCAACCCAGTCGGGAAGTCGAGATTTCAGAGCTGATTCCCACTTATCCAGCAGAAACCGTGCATGCAGCCCGGCGTGAACGGCTGCAGCAAGAAAGAACCACATGGAAAGCGCCACATGAACCGTTCGATAGGAAAGATCCATGCGCCAAACCTGTGGCGTGACGGAGGCAAACAGAGTTTGCGAGCACATTACTCCTGAGATGAAGGAGGCGGCAAAGGTCGCAAGCAAGACGACGTTGGAAATCGTGCTGATACGGTTTTTGACTGACGGACGGCGTGGGCGCCTGACTGCCATGCCGAACCATGCTCCGAAGTGTTGCCTCAGCCAGGTGCGATTGACAAGCAAATGTGTGCAGACGATGAGAAGACTTGCCGTGCCCAAGGCCTCATGTAGCGGGTTTTGCGTGAGACGGTCGCACATGACAACGAAAAAGAGTAGCAGCAGAACCGCATCAAGGCGCATGCGCCGAGTCCAATTGAGCAGAGGGGCGGCGGTTTCGAAGCAAGAAACAATCCTCATGGCAATTTCTCGGTTTTATCGAGTGCCGACTTTTTTCCCAAGCTCGTAAGCCATTTGGGGAAAATCGGTTGATTCACACATGCCGCGGGTGCCGCTGTCCGTAGCAACGACTCGCCCGACATCGGTCCAGCCCATGTATCGAACTAAGGTTCCTAATGTGACTCCAGAGCGGTATACGTCCAATCGTTGTTGTTCCAGGCCGCGGCAAGCAAGACTGTTTGGCGAGGACTGTGCAATTGACTGTTGATGGCGTAGAAGCGGTCGATCACGAGCTTGAGTTGAGCGGAAAATCCGAAGTAGTACAAAGGTGTGCTCAGAACAACAAGATCGCAATCGATGAGATGAGGATTGAGCTCAAACATATCGTCGCGATAGACGCACGGCGAAGAGCCCAGGCCGCAATGATCACAGCCGCTGCAGGCCGTGACGCGCTTGAAGGCCGCATCGAATCGGTAGATTTCGGCGCCGACTTCCTTGGCGCCTCGAATGAACTCGTCAGTTAACAAAAAGGAAGCGCCTCGACGGTGCGGGCTGCCGGTGACAACCGTTATTTTTTTTGGCACGGAGGCTGCACTGACAGGCAAGATGCCGACAGCGGCTACTGCAGCAGCGGTTTGAAGAAGTTTTCTGCGTTCAACGAAGTGAATGGGATGCTCGAAGTCGAAACCCTTCTCTGTAGACATGGTTTTCTCCATATTTGAGCCGAAGACCTTTTGTGCGAAGGCTTTCGGCTCGGTGCGGCACATAACGCTCAATGAGGTGCTTGAGGTGTTGTCAGTACGAAGTACGCGCAAGACTGCCGGCCGCGCAGCGTGACGCTACTTTGGCTCGAATGCGCGACGCGAATTCTTCGGGTTTTGTGAAAGAAACGCTTGGAATTTCGAATCAGGCTCCAGAATGGGGGCGAACGGACCACCATCTGACGCGCCAGCTTTCCTTAATATGCAGTGTGTTCGAGGATGCGGGCATGACGGCGCCTGCAATTGCCGTGCGTCGGATGGAAGGAGAGGCCACGCTTCTGCCGCAGCATCTACCGAGTCTTGAAGTAGCAGTGGAATTGAGCGACGGATCGTGGCTACGGATTACAACGCCGCACGATGTAGATGATCGCGCCGTTGTCTGGTCGCAGCGACTGTTCGTTCTTCTGGAATCAGTAATTATGCTGTTGCTTGCCGTGGTCATGGTTCGTCGCTATACCCGACCGATTGAAAAACTGGGGTCAGCCGTTGAGATGTTCGGGCATCGTCCCGATCTGGTGGATCCTTTGCCGGAAGAGGGCGTGAAGGAAATTCGAAACGCTTCGCATTCGTTCAACCTCATGCGTGAGCAGGTGCTGGGGAATCTGGAGGAACGCAACCGCATGATTTCCGCAATGACGCATGATCTGAGAACGCCGCTTACCAAACTTCAGCTTCGTCTGGAAAGGGTTCAACCGCAGGAACTTCGGGAGAAGTTGCAGGCGACGACTGCTGAAATGAGTTCAATCATCGTGCAAGGGCTGGAATTTGCAAGGAGCTTGACCACCAACGAGAAACCGATTCGACTTGAACTCGTGTCGTTTCTGCAGAGTCTGGTCGACGATGCGACCGATGTGGGCGGCAAAGTTGCGTTGCAGTGCGAGGGAATCGGAGAAGAAGAGACGGTGGTTGTCAGCGCCAGAACGTTGTGCCTGCGCCGCTGCCTTGAGAACTTGATTTCAAACGCCAACAAATATGCCGGCGAAGCTAAGGTTGTTTTGCAAAAGGACGCCGAGGGCGTCGTCATTTCGGTTCTGGACAACGGACTGGGCATTCCTGAAGAAAAACTTGAAACTGTATTTGAGCCGTACTATCGACTTGAGTCTTCCCGAAACAGTATGACGGGTGGAACGGGTTTGGGACTGTGCATTGTTCGAAACATGGCTGCGCTCAACGGCGCGGAACTTACGTTGACAAACCGTGAAGAAGGCGGTTTGTGTGCTCAGGTGCGTTTTCTGAGGCGGTGAAAAAGAAAATAAAAAGAAAATAAAAAGAGAATAAAAACAAGGTATTGGAGTATATCCGGAAGAAAATAGGACAAAACGCACAAAAAATATTTGACAAAAGAGTCGGAGGCGATCATAATTCGCAACCTCGTTTGACGGGAAGCAAAAAATGAGTCGCGAACAACGACTCTTTTTTATCGCCCGAAAATGAGAAGAGCGA
>ERZ791626.1073-NODE-1073-length-23315-cov-3.713887_pt1 | contig 23315 bp, 9 predicted proteins | sample MGYA00510266_ERZ791626 | MGnify/ENA primary metagenome ERZ791626 (study PRJEB30046, sample SAMN00715208) | human gut metagenome | study: EMG produced TPA metagenomics assembly of the A metagenome-wide association study of gut microbiota in type 2...
CCTTCGCCGTCAGTGCCGCCAAAATTGATCCGAGATTGAGAGCCGTTGCCACGGTCAGCATGTATGATATGGGGGCGGCCAACCGCAACGGCCTCGGAAAATCCCAGACGCTTGAACAAAGGAAGAAAATCCTTTCCGACGCAGCGGAACAACGCTACGTCGAGTTCACGGGAGGCGAGACGAAGTACACCGGTGGAACCGTGCATGAAATCCATGAGAACTCCAGCCCCGTCGAACGCGAATTCTATGATTTCTACCGTACGCCGAGGGGGGCGTTCACGCCGGAAGGCCAGTCGCCCGGGCTGACAACCCATCCGACGCTGACCAGCAACGTGAAGTTCATGAATTTCTATCCATTCGAGGATATTGAGACGATTTCTCCGCGTGCCCTGCTTTTCATCGCGGGAGAAGAAGCGCATTCCAGGGAGTTCAGCGAAGATGCCTACAAGCGTGCCGCCGAACCCAAGGAACTTTACCGGGTTCCCAAGGCAGGGCATGTCGACCTCTATGACCGGGTGAATCTGATTCCGTTCGACAAATTGACGGAATTCTTCACGGAAAAGCTGAAATAATCCTCCTGGGCGGGGATTGATTCCGAACTTCCGAAGTTGATATCCCCTCCCCATTATACGATCGTACAAAATTTATGACGGAAGATCTCACAGCAAGAAAGCCTGAATGGCTGGCGATCATGATTGGGTATTTTCTGATCTATGTCGTTTGGGGATCTACCTATTATTTCATAGGTGTCGCCCTCGAAGGATTTCCTCCGTTTTTACTGGGAGGCTTGCGGTTTACTACGGCGGGGATTCTGTTGCTGTCATATAGCCGCATCCGGGGAGAGAATGTGTTTAAGGGCGGATTGATCCGGAAATCGGCAATCAGCGGAATTATCCTGCTCTTTATCGATATGTCCGTGATTATGCTGGCACAGAAATACCTGAGCAGCAGCCTCGTGGCTATCATTGCATCTTCTACCGTTATTTGGATCATGGCCCTGGATATACCCATGTGGAAAACAAATTTCAAAATTCCTGCTGTTTCTCTCGGTATCGTCACGGGATTTCTGGGAGTAGTTCTTCTATTCATCGAACAATTATTCTACACTGAAGAAAACATTCACGCAGAATATGGCGTCGCCCTCCTCGTACTGGGTTGTATCTCATGGGCTCTCGGGACTCTGTATGCAAAATATAAATCGTCCTCGGAAGAAAAGGTCAACGAGTTTGCCGGAGCAGCATGGCAGATGCTCCTTGCAGGAGGAATGTTCTGGTTGTGTTCCTTTGCCATTTGTGAAGGGAATACTGTCCGGTGGGAAGCTATATCCTCCTCGGCATGGCTTTCCCTTGTCTATCTCATTTTGTTTGGTTCCGTACTTGCTTATACGAGTTACATCTGGCTCCTCAAGGTTCGTCCTGCGATGGAAGTAGGCACACACGCCTACGTCAATCCGCTTGTTGCCGTTGTATTGGGTACCTTGCTGGGAGCAGAGACGATAAGTTGGATCCAAATGACAGGACTTTGCATCGTTCTTCTCAGCATCTTCCTGATTCGAAGACCCTCTGCCCGAAAATCGGGAAAAGCTATTCCGTAATTCGACGGATCAGTCCTCCGAAAACAGGAGACAACCGATTGTAAAACTCATTTATCCCAAAACAAAAGAGGCATGAAATTTTTATCATTATAGTTACTCTAACTCTAATGTTGCGACGGAGCCGGAAAGATACGTTCCCTCCTCTTCTGTAATCACACTGTTATCCTTCTTACATTAATAACACCATCATCATGAATAAACAACATATCAAAGATACATCGTACGGCGGAGAACGCCCCTTGTTTGCCTCCCATAACCTGAGGCTGGACAATGTAACGATTCTTCCCGGAGAATCGGCCTTGAAAGAATGTTCCGGCATTGAAGCCATCCATTGTGAGTTTACGGGTAAATATCCCTTCTGGCATAATGAAAATTTCCTTGTGAGAGATTGTATTTTCAGGGAGGGAGCCAGAGCGGCCATCTGGTATTCCAGAAATTTGCTCATGCTGGATACGCTGGTTGAAGCTCCTAAAATGTTCCGGGACATGGACGGCTTGAAGCTGGAGCGAGTCCAGTTGTCCAATGCCCAGGAAACGTTTTGGCATTGTTGCCATGTCGATTTGGACCATGTGGAAGTCGACCATGGAGATTATCTTTTCATGCACGGTTCCGATATACGGATTGACCGGTTTCGGCTGCAAGGGAACTATTCCTTCCAGTATTGCAAGAATGTTGAAATCCATCATGCCGAAATCCAGTCCAAGGATGCCTTTTGGAACACGGAAAACGTAACGATCTACGATTCCGTATTGGATGGGGAATATCTGGGTTGGCATTCCAGAAACTTGCGCCTTGTCAATTGCAGGATATCGGGGACCCAGCCTCTGTGTTATGCTACGAATCTGGTCATGGAAAACTGCGCCATGGCGGAAGATGCCGACCTGGCTTTTGAATGTACCAGCCTCCAGGCTGAAATTAATGGATTGGTCCACAGCGTCAAAAATCCGCGCAGCGGCCGCATTGTAGCCGACGGCTATGGGAAAATTGTTCTGGACGACCATTGCAAGGCTCCTGGCAATTGCTCCATAGATACGCGCGGCATACAGTCTGGGCACGTGGCATGACCTTTCTCCGGGAAATGACCGTATACCTGCTGCAATTGCCAAGAACCCTCATCAATTCCGCAAGATCCCAGGACAAAGCGGATCTTGCGGAATTCTTTAGGACAAACGATGAAACAGGGGAATAATCAAAACAAAGGCGGACCAAGCCGCCTGCTGGTCTTTATCCTTGCGGTCGGAGTCTTCGGAATCATCAACACGGAAATGGGTGTCGTGGGGATTCTGCCCCGGATAGCAAAGACATTTCACGTAAGCGTTCCGTTCGCCGGCTGGACTGTCAGTCTGTTCGCACTGATCGTGGCCTTGTCCGCCCCTGTTATGCCGGTGCTGTTTTCCCGGATCAACCGTAAAGCGGTCATGCTGCTTTCATTGGGGATTTTTACCCTCAGCAATCTTGTCTCGGCGTTTACCGACAGTTTTACGATCATATTGATTGCGCGGGCTATCCCGGCTTTCCTCCACCCCGTCTATGTCTCCATGGCTTTTACGGTGTCGGCTGAGTCTGTGTCCAGACCGGAAGCACCGAAAGCAGTCGCCAAAATATTCATCGGCGTATCTGCCGGAATGGTTCTCGGCGTGCCGGTTACCAGTTTCATTGCGGGTGCTGCCTCTTTTTCCTCAGCCATGTTGTTTTTTGCCGCCGTGAATGTCCTCGTGTTGACGGCAACCGTTCTGTTCGTGCCATCATTGCCCGTTCGGGAAGGCTTTTCCTACGGAGCCCAGCTTGGCGTTCTGAAAAAGAAGATGATATGGCAGTCCATCTTGGCCGTTACAATGATCAACGCTGCCATGTTCGGTTTTTTCAGTTACATGTCGGATTATCTGGGAGTTGTCACGGGAGTATCCTATGAGGTGATCAGCGTTGTCCTGCTGGTTTATGGACTGGCGAACATCATCGGTAATATTTTGGCGGGAAGGCTGCTCACGATGAATGCCGCAAGGTGCGCGGCCTCCATCCCCTTTATTCTGCTGGCGTCTTATACGTTGCTGTTCGTACTGGGTAACATGCCTGGTCCGGCGGCGGCTATTGTCTTTGTGCTGGGGATTCTGGCAGGTATTGCAAGCAATAGCATGCAGTACATGATCATGGATGCCGCACATGAGGCTCCAGACTTTGCCAACGGCTTGTTCCTGACCTCCGCCAATCTCGGAACGACGATAGGAACATCTGTTTGCGGGCTCTTCATCTCTTTTTTCAATACGCGTTATGCCCTGCTTGGCTCATTGTTGTTCCTTGCTGCGGGCATCGTATTTATTTTCCTGCGGAATCGTTCCGTGATCACTTTCACATCTTGAAAAACTTCATGACACACCTCTATCCAGACACCGTGCATCCGGTTCGGGCAAAAGAACGCTATATTATTCTCGATAGTTTGAGAGGCCTGGCTCTCTTCGGAATCTGCTTGGCGAACTTCCCCGAATTTTCTCTCTACACGTTTTTAAAAAGCGATGTGACTGCAGCAATGCCTACCGCCGGTATTGACCGGATCATCCGCTATATTCAATACATTCTGATAGACGGGAAATTCTATACGATGTTTTCCGTGTTGTTCGGAATAGGTTTTTCGATCATTATCGCAAACGCCATGCGTAGACATGCAAACGGGCTCCGCGTTTTTTATCGCAGGATGGGAATTCTCCTGATCATCGGTTTTTTGCATTTAATGTTTATCTGGAGCGGAGATATTCTGATGCTCTATGCTTTGCTCGGCCTGCTACTGCCTCTGTTCCGGAATGTTTCGAACAGGACTTTGCTCATCCTGTCGGGGATTCTGTTGATTTTTCCCGTCGGAGCGGATGTGGCGCGAGAAATCACCGGCTTGGTGCCGTCCGCTCCTGTCGTCCGGATGCAGCAGCATTTCTGTACGGAATTCGGCATTACAGATGACAACTTCGCTTTCTGGCTGAGGGACGCCGGCAATTACGCGGACGTCTTCAAATTTCTCGTTCAGGGAGCTTTTGTCAGAATGCAGGAGTTTATCGACGGCAATCGCTTCTTTAAAGTAATGGGGTTGTTCCTGCTCGGTTTTTACATGGGCAGGAATCGTCTGTATGCCAATCTGGATGATAACAAGGAACTGTTGAAAAAAGTAGCCGTGTACGGGACCCTCATCGGTCTTCCTGCTGCCGTATTCTATGCCTGGAGTTCGTTGAACGGGCATCCTTGGGGACTGGTCCCTCATTCGATCCTCTATACGTTCGGTGTCTTTCCTCTGGGATTGACCTACATGTCGGTTCTCTGTCTGTTATATCTTCGCCACAGGGAAAGCCGTTTTTTTGGAATACTCGCAGCTCCGGGGCAAATGGCTTTGAGCAATTATATAGGACAGTCCGTATTGGGCATGATAATTTTCTATGGGATCGGGTTCGGGCTCGGAGCGGATACCGGACTCGCCTGCGTCATGTTGATAGCTGCCGGCGTATATCTGGTTGAAACCGCCCTAAGCCGCATCTGGTTGCGCTATTGCCTGTTCGGTCCTCTGGAATGGATATGGCGCATGCTGACTTATTGTAAACGGCTCCCGCTTTTTAAATGAACGAAGATGAAAAAAACATTTTTCCTTGGTAAAACTTTCAGAACGGTTTTTTGTTCTCTTGTCCTGGCCTTTCTTGCTTTCCCGGTATGGAGCCGGGTCGGAGAAAGTACCGGTATCTCCGGAATAAGTCTCCTTCATGGAAGTGGCGATAAAACAACGAAACATCAACGGCAAAAGAACGAGTCCATGAGTAACGCGATTGAAATCATAGTCGGAACATCAACCTTTACGGCTACGCTTGCGGACAACGTAACCGCCAGCGCGTTCAAGACACTGCTTCCTCTGTCAGTGATAATGGATGACGTCAACGGAAATGAAAAATATTGCCGGATCCTCAAATCTTTGCCTGTTGAACTCGTCAATCCTAAGGCCATTCATTCTGGTGACTTGATGTTATGGAGAACTGATGGATTGGTTCTTTTCTACAAGGCTTTTGCCACATCATACTCCTATGCACGGCTTGGACGCATCGACAACGCCTCCGGCCTTGCCGCGGCTCTCGGTTCCGGGAGTGCGACTGTCACTTTTAAACTGAAATAGACATTGACGGAATCACTCCGATGCCGTCATCCCACGACCATCACAGAATAAACAGCATGAAATACAACTTCGATGAAATCATTACGCGCCGCGGAACCAATTCCTACAAGTGGGATACTCCGTCCGATTCGGATATCCTCCCCATGTGGGTGGCCGATATGGATTTTCGCACGGCTCCTTCCGTGATTGAAGCGTTGCGCGAAAGAGTGGACCATGGCATCTTCGGTTACACGAAGGTTCCCCAGGAATATTACGATGCGATCGTCGACTGGTTTGACCGTCGCCACGGTTTGCGGATCCTCCGTGAATGGATTATCTATACGACGGGCGTAGTTCCGGCTCTCTCAGCCATCATCAAAGCGCTGGCCGCCCCTGGAGACAAGGTTCTCGTTCAAACTCCCGTCTATAATTGTTTTTTCTCATCTATCCATAATAATCAATGTGTTATGGTTGATAGTCCCCTTCTTTATCGAAACGGGAGATATTCGATTGATTTTGACCATCTGGAACAAAAGGCATCCGATCCTGCGGTTAAACTCATGCTTTTGTGCAACCCGCACAACCCGGCCGGGCGTGTGTGGAGTCGGGAAGAACTTGGGAAAATTGCCCGGATTTGTTTGAAAAACGATGTCTTTCTTGTGTCTGATGAAATCCACTGCGAACTGGTATGCCCGGGATTCCGGTATACTCCGGTTGCCTCTCTATCCGAAGAGATACGGATGCATTCGGTTACATGCATTTCTCCCAGCAAAGCGTTCAACCTTGCCGGTATCCAGATCGCCAATATTGTCGCAGCCGATGAAAATATCCGGAAGAAAATCGACAGGGCCATTAATATCAATGAGGTTTGCGACGTCAATGCCTTTGCTGTCAATGCATTGATTGCTGCGTACACCGAAGGGGAAGAATGGCTGGAAGAACTGGGAAATTATTTGTACGGCAACTACGAAACGTTAAAAGAATTCTTCCGTCTCCAGCTTCCACAGTTTTCCGTTCTGCCTCTGGAAGGAACCTATCTTGTGTGGATTGACTGCTCCGCGTCAGGTCGGACGGGAGACTTCATAGCACGGACACTATTAGAAAGGGAAAGGCTCATGGTGAATGCCGGGAGTATGTACGGAGAGGCCGGTACGAACTTCATCAGGCTCAATATAGCCTGTCCCCGGCGGATCCTGTTGAGAGGATTGGACAAAATACGCAAGGTCTTGATCGGTGCATCGTGATTGTCGCTAGCGATTATTCGATGCCGCGATACTGTCGATATATTGTAATTGATTGAAATCAGTCGCCTAGTTTTCCCGCTGGAGCGCAAGCCGGAGGGAACTCCTCAAGGGCGGTATTTCCAGATAGGGGGGGAATTCCGGCATTTGCAAAACACTGTGCAGATCTGCTGATAATCGGTATTATTTGCGGACGGTGACTATCAGGGTATACCGGTTGCGGGAACTGTTCGAATTGGCGTTTTGACGGCATGGCCGCACGTCCCGTAAGAGGCTTGATTTCTAGGTTCCGCTTGATCCGGAGGAAAAATTCGAGCAGTCCGCGTTCCAGATCGGGAAGTCCGGTCGCGTCGGGTTATGATTCCGCATTTGTTTGTTTCTGCCGTTCCAAACATTCAATCGGATCTTTTCTTTTTCCCCTTAAGAGACATGCGGATTTAGCATCCGTCATCAAGTGTTTTCTTTTTTCTTTTGCAAAAAGAATATAAAAAATTTGACACACAAGAAGCCGAAGGAATTGGCATTGTATGATTGATTTCTTATCACGATGGCTTCGAATGCGTTGTGCAAAAAACAAGTGGATGCTAAATCCGCTATTTTGCAACTATGACCGATTGTATTGGAGTGGAGAATGTACACCAGATACCGGACATTTTTCCACATAGCGACTGTCCGAACTCTCTTTTGGAATCTTCTTGCGGGATTCTGTCCGACTTCTCGAATCTTGCGCAATCGTTTGATTTTCAATTTGATGAAATGCGTCGTAAAACTTTTGTTTCCAACGGCGCGCGCGGACATGGCCGTGCGGCTTCTTCCATGCGATTTCCTTCTTTCCGGCGTCCGGGAAGTCGTCGTTCCGTTTTCGGAACCCTTATCCTCTCCCCTGCTTTTTAATCTTCCTTCAACCATTTTTAATCAACCAACGTTATGAAACTCCACCTCCCCCCCACGCTTCGCAAGGCTCTTCTTGCTACATTCGTCTCCGCCACTGCCTTTGTGGTGTCGACTTCCGCCGCCTCCGCGTCCACCGCTTCCGTGACGCCTCCCGGCGCGGATGCTTCCTACAATGTCCGCTCAGTCACGACGACTACTACTGAAACTGTATATCTGGGAGCAGTCGAAGGCGAAAAAACGCTTGATTCCGGCGACGGTACGACCGGGAAGGCCTACACGGCCGATGCAAACAACCATTTTAAGGGCGGCAGCGACGCCATTATCCGGAATACGGCCAACGGGAACGCCTGGATTCAGAACATTGAATCGGGCTGGAACGAATTCGTCGGTACCTATCGGGTCGACGGCGGTTCAATGAGCCTCTCCAATGTTCGGGGAGGTAGTGACAACGCTGTCAAGATCCAGATCGGTGTGAACTCGTCCCAGCAGAATAACGGAACGCTCGTCTTCCTCAACGGAACATCTCTGACGGCCTCCGGGTTGACCATGCGGAGCAATACCGTCCTGACCTTGACGGGAAGCGGCGACTCCCTGTCCTTGTCCGGGGATGCCTCTATGTCCGGCAATTCCACAATCGGCGGAGATGGCATACTGACGTTGCAGGACGGTTCCTCATTGACGATGACCGGAGGTTCAAACTCTCTGGGGCATGTAGTTGTCGCGGCCGGAGCCTCCGGTTCGTCTTTGACCGTGGCTGGCACCAGCAATTCCATAGCCGACTTGTCCGTTAAGGGTACGGCTAATATCACGCTGGGCGAAGGCACCGGCGCCGGCAATCTCTCGATCAAGGATTTGAGTGTTTCCTCGGAGGGGGGCCTTGCCCTTTCCGGCAAAGGCAGCATAAGTGTGACTCATGCCTCACTGGATGCTGCGATTTCTTCGACAGGAATTACCCTCAACATCAATTCTTTGGTGATCGGCAATACGGATGCCATCAAAGATGTATCCAAAATCAACCTGACATCCCCAAGTGGACTTTCTTCACTGATTTTGAATTCCTCTTTAAATACTTCATCCCCGCGTCTCGGACTGTCCAACGACATGATGGTGCTGAACCTGGGTGGATCGGCCCTTGTCAACTATGCGGCCTCGGGCTTGTCCGATCTGTTCGATTCCACTTATTCCTGGGATGGAAAAACGATCGCTCTTGCTCCTACGGGCAATATTACCAAGGACCAGGTTCTTGGCTTGATTCATCAGATTGAGACCATGGGAGCGTCTCTGGACACGACGATGCCGTCGGTACTGGCCTCCATGGTCTACACGATGCCTTTCACCGGCAATAGCTACCTGACCAAGAATGACGGTGACGGAACGGCCATGCTGATTAACGACCAGTCCGGATTTACGGGTACTTACAATATTGAAAAGGGCAGCCTTCTGTTCGTCGACCCCGGTTTTACTGCCTCGAACAAGTCGCTCGTACAGGATGGCAAAATTGTTCTTGCCGACAATACGACCGCCACGTTCAACATTTCCGGTGGTAATACCCTCGCTCAGAAAGGCGATGTCTCCGGCTCGGGAAATGTCGTCAAGGATGGCTCCGGTTCGTTGACTTTGTACACGGACGCCAATGTATTCGCGAATCTGACCGGAACGGTCACCGTCAATGGAGGGATCCTGAATGTTTATACGGTCAACGGGGGCAAAACGCAGGTTTTCGGAACTGGAGACACCAATGTTTCCAGTCTGGTCCTCAATGACGGAGCTACGCTGCGAATTTCTCCCAATAATGGTGATAATGACAAAACAGTCGTTACCATAATGGCTCCTGTTACCCTGAATGGTGGATCCACCGTCAGAGTGCTGGACGGTTGCAATTCTGACGTCGGCGAGGCTCTGGTATTTGAGAAGACGGTTACGGTCAATGATTCCGTCTCTCTGATCTCCGACTGGGATAAAGTAATCCGAATGAAGTCTCTGGCGGGTGACGGAACGTTGAATTGGCAAGCGGGAAAACAAGGCGGAGGTGACAGGTGGTTGAAACTGAACAGCGCCAATGACTTCTCCGGAACGATCCGTGTTTCCGGAGATACAGACGGAGAACGTTCCGCCGGACTGTGGCTTGAACATGCCAATGCTGCCCAATATGCGCATATTATTCTGGAAGGAAATCGGGCAGTGGCCAAGCTCCGCCTGGAAAACACGGATGCGACGATTGCAAGCCTGACGGGTGGAAGCAACAGCAATGTATCTGCCGATGCGACGGCAGTCCGCACCTTGACCGTTTCTTCCGGTGCATATTCGGGACAGTTCTCCAACATCAACATTACGAAAGTCGGTGAGGATATTCTGACGCTCTCCAACAGCAATGGGAATGGCAACGTCAAGGCACTGGATATTCAGAATGGTACGGTTAATTACGCCGCACCGGGAGTTGAATCCATCGCCATGGGGCAGGAGGGAGCCGCTACGCTGAATTTGACGGGAGGCGACCTGACGAACAGCGGAGCCCTAACGGTCTCAGCCAACGGCGGTACGATCAATCTGGATTCTCATACTCTCACCGTCAATGGAGCTGTTTCCGGCGCTGGGGCATTGAATCTTATCGGAACGGGTACTGCCGTTTTCGTGAACGGAAGTGGCGATTATTCCGGCGGCGTTAACTTGGGGGGGGCTGCCAATTTGGAACTGAGAGCGAATTTCGGAAGCTCTGGTAATGCGATTAACGTTGCGGAAGGAAATCATACGATCATTTTCAAGACGAACCAGACAACCTCTTCCATCTCCATGGTCCAGGGAGCCAACCTGACGCTGGACGTCAGAACCGGCAATCACGGCTGGGGGGCGAAGATTACCAACGAGGGAGGAATCCTGACAATTGCCTCAGGAGACTCAAAGGCGGCCTTTCTTTACGGAAATGACTCCTCTCTGGGAGACCTTGTTCTGGTAACGGAGGCACGCATTGGTACGGGCGGTCAAACATTGTCCGCGTCCAGCGTAAGTGGAGATACTACGAATAGTAGACTGACCATCTGGGGCAACTCCACATTCAATGTGTCTAATGCAGTTAATGTCAAATATTTGTTACTAGACAACAACAATACTAATAGCAACAAGATCACGGCGGCTTCCATTGCGGCAGGTACCCTCACGATGGCCAATGCCGGTGGCGGAACGGTCGAAGCTACGGGAAACATCACCTTCGATGGCTGGGGAAACGATGGTCGGGGCACCATTCAATCCACGGGAGGAAACATCACCGCGAACGAGGCCGTCATCTCAATTAACAATTTGGCTCTGAAGGCTAACGGTGAGCTTAATTTGACCAAGGGCGGCACGTTGAGCGCCGCGACGTTGCAAGCCGGAACGCTGAATGTCGGCACAGATGACGCCGGCAACCGGACGGCTCTGACTTTGTCGGGTACATCAACCATCAAGGCGGACGCTACGAACATCCGGGCGGGAGAAACCCTGAGCATCGCCGCATCGACCGACAACAAGCTCGGTGCCCTTGACATCGCTGCGAACGGTACTCTGGCGATGACCGACGGGGCGCAAGCGACGACGGCAACGGGGATTTCGACAGCTTCAACCAATCCGCAAAATGTCACCAATGCCGGCCAGATCAACCTGGCGGGGCAAAGCACCAAACTGACTGCCGGCAACATCACGGGTTCGGGAGGCATCACGCTGGACGGCAAGGCCGAACTGGCTGCCGCCTCCGTGGAACTGTCCGGAACTGCCTCCATCACGGGCGGATCGAGCGTTAATTCGACAGGAGCCGTCAATCTGTCCGGGCAAACGACGATCACGGATTCCTCGCTGCAAGGATCGTCCATCACACTGGCGGACGCCACCGTCACAGATGGTGTTGATGGTACAACCTCTCTGAACGCTGGAACGGGTGTCCTGCAAATCGGCAAGGGAGAAGTCACCCTTGATACCGCCGGTTCTTCCATCACGGCCGGCAGTGTCATCATCGGGACTGATGCGGCGGAAGCGGATGCGAAGGTCGAACTTGCTGCCGGCACGATGTCCCTTGGCGATATCACGATCAACAAGTCCGGTCAGCTCGTCGTCGGAATGAATCTGGGTGCCAATGACAAGAGCGTCACCAACGCGGGTAGTCTGAGTGTTGAAGGCGGTAAAATATTGACTGTAAGCGCTTTAACTTCGACGGGAACGGCCGCGATTGGGGGGGCGGTCTCCGCCGTCAATGACATTGCCCTCTCCGGTAGTGTTTCTCTGAATGGAGGCTCGCTGACGTCCTCCGCCGGAGGCATCACCCTGTCGGACGTTTCCTCGATGGACAATGCGACCATCACGGCTGCCGATGCAACCAGCGGCACGGTCACGTTTACGGGAGACGCGGACGACAAGAATGTTACTCTGAAAGCGCAAAACTTGACGATCGCCGCCGGAACGGTGAACTTCGGAGATAAGGGGGCCACGGCGAAAGAAACCGGTCAAATAACCATTGCCGGTACGACGACGATTAACGCCAACGCGGAATTGTCCCTGCACAACCACAAGACCGCCAGCAATCCCGATTCTCTGGGAGCCATCGTCAACGCCGGCAACCTGCGCATTGTCAATACCGACGCAACGGCGGTATCCTGGAGTGGAGCCGGCACTCTGGAATTGGGAGCTGGTAATTTGTATTTCGGCAATTTGACCCTGACCTCGAAGGAGGCGCAGACGATCAATGGTCTCGTCAGTCTGAAAGGAGCAGGCGGCACGCTGAAGGCCGCCGGTAATCTGACGTTGAAATCGGTTTCGGTTGGAAAGGCAGTCGGAAACCTGATCGAGGCAGACGGAGACCTGATCGTCAACAAGATCGCTTCTACCGATTCTTCCGTTGCTACCTTCAAGGGTGCCAATGTTACTGTTGACGTCAGTAGTGCGGACAGCAAGACTTTCAGGGGAATCGCCCTGACTGCTACCGGTCAACAAGGCACGGTTACGTTGAACGATGTCGTCTCACAGGGGGCCAACTCCGTTACAGCCGCCGCCCTGATCGTCGACGGTACGACAACGCTGACGAATGCCGACGCGTTGACTCTCACAACCGGTACGACGATTAACAGCGGCGCTTTACTGACCCTCGCTGACTCTGGGTCGAGCAGCAACACATTGGCTCTTATGGCAGTCTCGCAATGGGGAACGCTGGATATTCAAGCGAATGTGGCCGCCACGGCAACATCCTTGACGGATACTGCCGGCAGTTCCACGACCGTGGGCGGCACGCTGACCGTCACCAATGCCATGACCGTGATCGGTAACCTGTCTGTCGGTGGAAACCTCGTTTCCGCCAACGGCCTGACGGCTACCGACAAGACAATCGGAGGAACCGGCACGCTGACTGTGGGCAATCACTTGTCCCTGGGCTCGGGTTCGTTCGGCGGCTATGTCGTACTTTCTTCCGATACCTCAGTCGACGGTTCCCTCGGTACGATTAATACGGCGAGCCATAAACTGACGATCGGCGATTCCAAGACCATGACCCTGACGGGAGCCGAAGCGAGCACGATCAACGGCGGCCTTGACGGAAGAGGTACTCTCGCCCTGACTGGCGAAGGAACCGTAAACTACACCGGATCAGGCGATTTCGCCGGAACCGTGAATGTCTCCAACGGCATCCTGAACATCGGCGACAATGGCTCCACGACCACGACACTGGGCGAACTGGTCGGGATGAATCTGTCCGGGGACGGCGCGGTCAACGTCAACGCGAACCTGACGACGAAAGCCTTGTCCATGGAGGGCACTTCCAAGCTGAACGTCAGCGGGAACGGCGTCTCCATGACACTGAACCAGGGCGATGACAAGAGTACGGCCCTGACCGCCGACCAATTGTCGGTAACCGGCGGGGCTTCTTTCATAGCCCAGGGTACGCTTTCCATTGATAACACGTCGGGAACCGTCGTCCGATCCAACGGTACGATCCAGGCGAAAGACCTGACGGTATCCGGCAAAACCGCCGGTGTGGATGCAGACAACAAGCTGAATCTCAAGGGAACGGACTCGCTGACTGTCTCCGGCAACGACAGTTTGTCCCACTCTGTCTTGACGACGGGAACGGATGGCTCCTCCGGCACGCTGTATCTGGACAAGGTCGCGTCCGACGGCACCAACACCTTGAATACGAACGCTCTCGTTATCGCGGGAGGAAGTCCCGGTACGGCCATCCACACAACGAAACTCAAGGATACGGATGTCCTGAAGCTGGCGGGAACTTCAACTTCGACGACGATCAACCAGTACGGAGAACTCTTCATCACCGACGGTGATACGTCTCCCTCCGTATCAACCATCAACCTTGACGCCATCACCAACAACGGCCTGCTGACCATCGACCACGACGTCGCCGCGCAGGCTACGAGTATTGGCGGAGCCGGCACGCTGACGATCAACGCCAAAGATGCCCCCGAGACTTCTCTCAACGGTGTGCTCACCGTAACGGACAAGGTCACGCTCGACGCCAATGGAATCGTCAACCTCAACGGCGATCTGGTGGCACAAGGAGGCTTTGAATCTACGAATGCCGCCAACTTCCACGGAACCGGGAATCTCCAAGTCGCCCAGACGTACAAGATGCTTGCCGGGCTTAACAATGATTTCTCCGGAACGGTCGTCCTGATAGGCGACACGACAGCCGAAGGCCGCGCGCCGCAGATCGATACGGTCGACAAGACGCTGACGATCGATGATGGAAAGACCTTCGCCATCGACTTGACCGACTCCACGAGCACGATCGGCTCTCTCGCGGGAAGCGGCATGCTGGAGATGAACGCCAAAGGAGGCACTCTGAAGCTGACTGCTGCGGGCGGCTTTGCCGGTACGCTCACTCAGAACGCCGGCACGATTCATATTACCGCGGGATCGTCAGGGTCATCCTCATTCGGGCCTCTGGCCGCCATCGACATCAACGGAGGATGGATGGATGTCGCCACGGATATTAAGACAGCCCAACTGACCGTTGACGGCGAGCCTACCTTTATCAATGGTTTCCTGTTCATCGGGAACGACGCGACTCTGACCGTCTCCGGCAATGCGGAGACAATTCTCAACGGCATGCTCGGCCTCGGAGTTTACGGTTCCAATCCGTCCAGTGATACGCAGGGTACTCTGAAGGTAACCAATGGCGATCTGACGGTCAATAAGCTGGATGATGGCGCCTATGGAACTCTCGACGCATCCGGGCATACGCTGACGGTGAGTGGCATTACGACGGGGCTTTCCGAGAAAGAGCGCCTGACGATGAAGGCCAAGGATATCGTCTTGAAACCGACTTCCAAGAGCACGGGATTCCAGTATGTCGACGCCGAGGCAACGGATACGCTGACATTCTTCCTGAACACGAGCAAGGTGGATGTTTCCGAATCGACGATTTCCGCCGCCACTCTTCTGGTCAATGGGGCAGCGGCAAAAGATTACGTTCAGATCATGGATTCCGTCCTCACGTTGACGACGGGAACGACGGTCAATCAGGCGACTCTTGCTTTCTCTAAATCCGCTGCGGTTGGAAAGCAAACCTCCTACGACCTCAAAGCCGTGACGTTGCAAAACGGCGGTAACCTGGTCGTGAATGGCAGCCAGCTTACCTTCACGACCTGGAGTGATGGCGGCAATACCGGAACAGTCGATCTTTTTGATGGTTCGCTCTCCCAGGCCTTCGGCACAGACGGCAACATTACGATCAATTCCACAGTGAGCGGTGGTAGCGCGATGCTGGCGGTCAACGGCAATCTGACTCTTGCCGGCACCGGCAACGAACTGGATGGCGACACCGTTCAGTCCGCCAAGACGCTGACGCTCCCAGGCAGCTCTCCGGTTCCAGCTTGCTGGGCGACACAATTGTCCTCGATTCTACAGATTTGTTCGGGACCGGACTGAAGCTGATGAAGAACGCCGAAGAGGGTAAGAGCACATCTCTGACGGTTTCCACGTCGGCAAAGCTTGCCGGCAGTTACATCAACACCGCGAAGACGACCATTGCGGACGGGCAGAAGCTGACGCTCTCCGGTTCCTACGCCGCCAATTCGCTTACCCGGGATATTGCGGACGGAACATCCGAACTGGGTGAGATCACCCTCTCCGCGGAAGGAGACAATGAACTCGCCCTCATCAACGGCGCGCGGGCCAACTTCAAGTCGTACAGCGACCAAGACACTAGCGCGTTGACGATCTCCGACTCCACACTGACCCAGACGGCAACGTCCGGCAGCGGTATCACGGTCAATGGAGCGACGACCATCACCAATACGGCTAATAATCTCCAGGCGTCTCTCACCACGACGGACAGTCTGACCCTGGCCGGGGACAACACCATCACTGGCGTAGAAGGTGGCGAGAAAGCCCTCGTTTCCACCAAGGGTGACCTGACCGTCGGATCTGAAGGCCATACCAATGATATCAGCGACGCCGCCCTGTCCGCCGGAAACAAGGCGGACAACAAGACGTTCAAGCTCGCGGGCAAGACGAACCAGCTCGCCGGAAACTCCATCGATGCGCAGAACATTGTGTTCTCTTCGACCGGAAACGCGACAGTCACTGTCAAGAGCCTCATCGACGGACTTACCGCTTCGTATAGTGATACGGTCGCGGGCACTAAGAACGCTCTCTCCGGAACGAACCTGACTGTCAACAAGGCGACTCAGCTTTCCGAAGGTTCGCTGAATCTTACGGGTAACGCCGTCACGACGACCATCAATAACGGAGCCATGCTCCAGTTGGACAACGTCACTCTGGACGGAACGTCCGGCTCCGTCGTCGAACTCGGCTCTATCCATGTCAATGGAGAGACTGACCTGACGACACTCTCCATCACCGGCGGCACGCAGGCTCACGGTTCCTCCCTGGCGATGACGGGCAACTCCTTCCTGTCCATCGACGGCACGGACGGCAAACTCAACACGACGCTGACGCTTGAGACCTCCGAGGTACTTACCCAGTCCACATTCTCCGGCATCAGCGTGGCGAACAACGGTCACCTGGTCTTCAAGACAGGCAATATCACCATCACGGAAGCCAATAAGGACAAGATCAAGTGGGACGCTTCCTCCGAAATCAGGACGGAAGCCGGAAACATCGTTTTCAACGGAGTGGTAGATGACTTCGAAGGTGCCCCCGTCCGCGGCGAAATCGTCACGGAAGGCAACTTCGACGTCGAACTGATCAACGGAGCCCAGATCTATGCCACGGGCGTCTCGACGCACAACCTGAACCTGCACGACGATGCGACGAAGCTTAAGATCGCCATTTCCGACCAGGGCGGCGCCACATGGTCCAAGATGGAAATCAGGGATACGCTGTCGCTGACCAACGGTGCCGACCTTGACATCGCCAATGACTCCAAGGGGATTGATCTCGGAACGCTCGGCATTCTGGCGGTCAATGGAAATTCGAACGTTTCCCTGACAGGCCAGGCAAATTCCGACGATTTCTTCACGACGAAGACGATCACCCTGACCGACTCGTCGATGAACGTCGAGCATCTTGCTCTGAACGCGGCTAATGCCAGTGTTTCCGTTATTCTCCGGGGAGCTTCCGAATTAACTCTGAATGGAGCGACTCTCGCGGGTTATGACGTGCTGTCCCTTGCGGGCGCATCCTCCGCGAGCTTGAATAACGTGACGCTGGATCATGTCGGAGGAATCAACATGAATTCCACCGGTACCCTGGCATTCACCGGCACCAACGATCTGGATACGGCCGTCGTAACCATGACGTCCGGCTCCGCTTCCATCACCGGGCGGACGACCGGTTCATTTGCTTTGGCGGGAGGTTCCGGCTTGACAATCGGCGGGGTAGACTCCGGAGAATTGATCGGACAGGTTGACTTCCATGGAGGTACGCTGTTCATCGCCAATCTGGGCGATAGCTCCGGGCTTTTGCTGAATACCGGTATCGGTGGAAACGGTACGGTTTCCATCGCCGATGGCCAGAAGCTGGCTCTGGAAGCAGACAGCCTGACCGGTTCCGGTACGCTGACTGTTACGGGCCAAGGAGCCCTGACGGTGAATGGGACTCAGTCCGCCTTCTCCTCCAATGTGAACTATGGCGCGGGCACGCTGACGCTGGGCGCGAACAATGCCCTCGGCACGGGCATGCTGACGCTGACCAATGACACGACGGACATGATCGTATCCGGCAGCCAGTCCAACACGCTCTCCTTCATCGGCAAGACGTTGAATCTGGCCTCCAATGGAACTGTGACATGGACGAAGAACGTCACGGGCGGACATTTGAATGTCACGGGAAGCGCGACAACCCTGGCCGGTCCGGTGAAGCTCTCAACGCTAACCGCCGACGGAATAGCAGTCCAATTGACGAACATTGGCGCCGATGCCCTGAACGCCAACGACATCGACAGCCTTGTCTCCGCCAACGGAGGTTCCATCTCCAATGGATCGGCAATCGGCAAGGGATACTACGGTTCCTACGGCAGTCTGACTGTCACAGGAGGTTCTTCCATTACCCTGCATGATGCGGCGGTCAAGGGAGCCATCAACGCTGATACAGGAACCATCGCCCTGACGAATACGGCGGCGAATCTTGGATTCAATGATATCACGGTCAGCGAGAACGGAGAATTGTCCATCGACGGGGGAACTCTGTCGACGGGCGGGGATCTCACCGGTAATGGTTCCGTTGTTTTGACGGATCTCGCAGCCCATGTCGGTTCTGTCGATTTCGAAGGAAATCTGGAACTGGACAATGCGGGAATTACCGCTACGAGTGACATCGACCTGACGAATGCGACGCTGACAGTCTCCGATGACGGCGGCATGCTGGAGTCCGGAGGAGACATGGATCTTGGAGCGGTCACGGCTCAATATCTCAAGTTGACGGCCAACCATGGTGTCCTGACCTTCAACGGGACAACCGACCTCACTGATTCCATGGTCAATGTCGGAGCCCTTGATGTCAAAGCCGCTACGACCTTGACGGATTCCCTGCTGAATGTCGCTTCCGAGACAACCCTGAATGCCAGCCTGACCCTCACCGGTACGAATCAGCCGAGTCTGGGCAACACGCTCGGAACCATCGTGGGTGGCAGTGGCACGCTGAGGTTGAACAACGCCCAGGTTACGGCCAGCGGCTGGACGGCGACAGATGCTTCCCTCGCCATGGACAACGGGACGCTGTTCCTCAACGACGCCCGCCTCGTTACGCTCCAGGGACTGACCATGAGCAACGGTTCCGTCCTGAATGCCAAGGCAGGGCTGACGGTGACGGATGTCGTAGAGACCCTCCAGGGTTCTTCGATTACCGCGGGAGGAGACCTGACATTCAGCAATGGATTGAAGGACGCCAGCGCTTCCACATTGAAAGCAACGGGCGATATTGTCGTCACGGATACTTCCTTGAAAGGCTCTGCTCTCAATCTGCAGAACGCGATCGTTCGGGCCGGGAAGAACGTCGAACTGGCACCAGGCGAAGGTAGGGATTCCTCCATCAATCTGACCGGAGCCGCTGTAACGGCCGAAATGGGCAATATTTCCATTCATGGTTCTCTCGTTTCTTCGGTAGGGAACGTTACCTTGCAGGCCTTGCAGGGAGATGTGCTCCTGGATTCCTCGGGTACAATTGCCTGGTCGGGTTCCACGATCCAGGCCCAAGAACTGGTCCTGGATAGCTCGGGACGACACACGTTCTCCGGAACATCCACCATCGACGTCAATGCCCTGACCTTCCAAGGCACCAGTGGCCTAAGTACCCTTACCTTGTCGGGAACAGGAACCTACAAGCTTGGCGTGATTTCCAACACAGGAAACGAAGAAAAGGTGTTGTATATCACCGGCGCGCAAGCAAGCGGAACAAGCATAACCGATACCCGGCTGGAGATGAGCAGTTCGGTTCTTACCCTGAGCGGTGAGGCTCAGCTGAATGCCGGCTATGTCAAGCTGGACGATTCCACGTTAAATGCGGCAAACATAACTGCACAGAGTCGGCGCACGATATTTGATCATGCAACGGTCCTAGCAACAGCAGGCGATATCGTCCTGAAGAGTTCCGGCAACATCAAAACCATTAAGCTTGCCGGTACCGAGACAAGTACGTTCATGGCAAACCGCGATATCGTAATGGTCGGAGTGGACAGCTACAACGCAAGCTCCCAGGCCAATGCAAGTCTTTCCGCCGGAAGGGACATCAGCTTGTCCAATGCCGTCTTTGACGATCTGACGGCTTCCGCGGGCAATGCCGTGACTCTTGACGGAGTGACCGGAGGAAAAAATCATCAGGTAAGCCTGAGCGGGAAAACGCTGTCTGTCACAGGCCAAACAGGAACAACGCTGTCCGGCAGCTCGACGCTGATCAACTTCGTTAGCGGTTCTTCCCTCACGGCGGCTTTGACGGTCTCCCATCTGGCAAACGGTTCCGTGATGGGAGCGGTCAATGTCAGCGGCAATGGTTCCCTGAAGCTGACGGGGGATGGAGGAACGCTTGGCATGTCCGGTCTGACGATAGGAAGCGGGAGCAATGCCCTGACCAACCTCAATGTTGACTTGGGTGGCGGCAATCTTGTCCTGACAGCCGGAACTCTGACACTGGACGGCACATCCATGCAGAACGGCTCGTTGCTCACAACAGAAATCGGCACGACACTGACCCTGAACAACGCATCCTCCCTTGCCATCTCAGGGGCAGGAACAATCGACGGCACGCTGGAATTGAACGGCGGGTCCCTCCTGACGACGGGCGGCGCCTTGAAGGTGAACAGCCAGGTCGCCGGCATGAACGGCACGGTGACGTCCGGCGGCGACATGACGTTCGCCGGGGGGCTTTCTACAACCGGTCTCGGTAACGTCCTGAATGCGGTCGGCCATACCTTGACGCTGGGTGCAGCTTCCTCTCTTGCCGGGACAACGGTCCATGCCGGCACGCTGGCGGTCAACGGCGCAACGACGGTTGACGCCGACTCGCTGCTGAACGTTTCCGGGGCCACCGGGATCGAAGCCGCCCTGACTCTCAACGGAGGAAGGGGTACGCACGAACTCGGGACGACGATCGACAACTCGGGCAGCTTGACCGTCGGAAAAGATGGCAGCGCCGCAGGCGGCACGCTTTCCGGAGACGGAGACTTGACGGTTGAAGGTGAACTCAATCTGAGGGAAGGAGCCATGGTTGGCGGAACGGCGGCAATCGCCGGCGATCTGACTGCCGCCGGAGACATCCTCCTCTCACAGGTCGCATCCATCTCCGGACGTGTAACCTCCTCCAACGGTTCCGTAGGTCTCGGGGGTGACAACAAGAATCTCACCGGAGCAACGGTGAACGCTGCCGGAGACCTGCTTATCCTCGGCAGCAATGCCGAACTCGGAGAAGGACGTCTGGTTCTGACAGCAGGCAGGAATCTGGTTGTCAATGAAGGCTTGACCGACAGCGACGCCACCGCTTCCGTCTCCCTTGAGGGGATGGACGTCGACCTCGGAGCGACGACGCTGACCTCCGCCCTGACGGATCTGGAAGTCGGGGGTACCCTCTCCGTCGACGAAAACCTGACCATCGGCCGGCTCGCCAACGATTCCTCCCTCGGCAATGTAGTAACATCCGGAGATTCCGCGCTCTCCCTCAAGGGAGAAGGCGGCACGGTGACGGCCACCGGCCTCACTCTGGGCGGCGCTTCCGTGAGGCTGGAATCGATGAACATGGATCTCGGTACGGCCGGAGTGGCCGCCCTGAACAGCGGTACGCTCGACCTCGTCGGCATGTCCCTCTCCGGCCAGTCCATGACGACGGCCGCGGGCACGACGCTGACATTGGGTACGAAAGACACAACCATGAAGAATACGAGCCTGATCGACCTGACGGGCGACTTCACGGCCAACGGAGCGGTCGCCTTCTACGACGGCAGCATCATCAAGGCCCATACGGTAACCTTCAACGGTTCGGTGACGGGCGACATGGGCATTGAATCCGGCACGGACATCTACCTGCACGATGTCGATGGAGTCCTGAACCTGAAGGCCGGCAGAACGATCGACATCACCAACGGCGATAAGCTCGTTGCCGGTTCCAGCCTGGAAGCGGTCAACCTGGCCGTTCACGGTGCGGACGCCCTGACGGCAACCAATACTTCCTTCTCCATCTCCGGCACGACGACGATCGACCGGGCCGGAGCCTTGAACCTGATCTGGACGACCGCCCGGACGACCGATTCCCTCGGGACCGTCACGGTCTCCGAAGGTGCCTTCTCGGCAACCGGCGTTGAGGGAACGGAACTTACGGTCAACGGCATCACGGCAGGCGGAGGTTCGACAGCCTCATTGAACAACCTGACTCTCAACGGCGGCATCTCAACCGTAGCCGATGAACAGCTTGACACGGTCAACCTGACGGACGCCACGGTGACGGGCAACATCACCGTCAACGGCGGCGACGTCATGAACATGACGACTTCCACCGTGAAGGGCACCGTCCTCCTCAACGGATCGACGCTGAACGTCCTCGCTACCGGCGAGAACTCCATCAATACGCTGACGCTGGCCTACGACGCCCGGGTGAACATCAATCAGGGAGCAATCCTGAACGTGGACACCACGGGCATCGGCACCGGTTCCGACATGCGGATCAACGGTACGGTTACAGGCAACGTCACTCTGATGGGCGGTACCGCCACACTGGGCTCCACAGGTATCTTGACCGGTAACCTGGGCATCCAGGGTGGCACGCTGACCTACCAGGGCGGCAGGGTAGACGGAGACCTCTCCTTCCTCGCCGACCCGGTCGGCAACTCCGTGATCAACCTGGAAAGTTCCTGGTCGCTCGGCAACGGCAAGGCTCTTGCCGTCAACGGAGACGGAACGATCAACATGGGTTCCAACTCCATGACGAGCCACGGTCTCACCGGAAACGGCGACCTGACTCTTACCGGTTCCGGTACCTTCACGTTTGACAAAACCGGCACACATACCGGCAATATCGTCTTGAAGGACTCAGTTTCCATTACTGCTTTGGGTGAAAACTATGGTATGGGAACAAGCGGTTCCCTCATTGCCGAATCCGGAGAACATACTATCACAATTGGAAAAGATCAGAGCAAGGGACTGGTTATTAACAAGGGATCTACTGTCAATCTGGTTACTACCCGTGACCTGGAGTGGCAAGGATTGATTAATAACCGGGGAATCTTGAATGTTGAGGTAGGGGTATCTCCCCTCTATTTGACATACTCCGGGTCCGACCTCGGTGACCTGAATCTGACGCAGGGAGAAGTTGCTCTGAGCCACTGGAATTCCACTCCTTTGCTGGATATGAAAGCCCGTGATATAACCAGCAATGCCGGTACTACCTTCAAGTTGCAGAAGTCTTCCCTGACAGCCGACAGCATGACGCTGGAAGGCGCTTTGACGGGACTGGATGGAAGTAAGCTGACTCTCACCAACGGATTGACGGCCAACTCCATCGATCTGGAAGGAACGACCGTATCTGCCCGGAGCATCCAGGCAAACGCAACTTC
>ERZ791626.1107-NODE-1107-length-22488-cov-2.996790_pt1 | contig 22488 bp, 28 predicted proteins | sample MGYA00510266_ERZ791626 | MGnify/ENA primary metagenome ERZ791626 (study PRJEB30046, sample SAMN00715208) | human gut metagenome | study: EMG produced TPA metagenomics assembly of the A metagenome-wide association study of gut microbiota in type 2...
TACATGGTTTGCTCCTGCGCGGTGTTCCGCATCTTTTAGATAAGCCGCGGGTGCAAAAGGGAGAGCCACGCCAGTTGGCACGGCTCTCCGGGCAGCGTATTCGATTTCACATTCCCAGCACCGGTGAATCGCGCTGCTCCTGTTCCGGTGTTAGGATAACCAGCCAAGAGAAACTCCGCTTTCTTTTCCTTTACGATCACAGCTGCAGCTCCGCAGTCTGTGCCTGCTCCTCGTGAAGCTGTTGGGCATACTCGCGCAGGCTCATGCCGGTCTGTTCCTGACAAAACGCATCCATCTTGCGCAGCAGGACATCCTTCTCTGCTGCGTTGAGCGGATAGCTCCAGCTCTCCTCGGAGTCGTCACCCTTGCAGAGCGTCAGCTCCAGCGTGTCGCAGGGTCTATCCTCCGCGATGTCGTAGTTGGCATAGATGTTGAGCCAGTCATCGTTTTTGTCCGTGAGGACGAAGGTTCCGAAGACGGCGTCCACATCAAAGCTTGCCTCCACATAGAAGTTGAGCTTACCGCCTTCCTCCATCATGATCTCATCACTGAAAGAAAAATTCCGCGCGGAGAGGTGTCCCGCCGAGGTGATCTCCTTACCGCTCAGATGATCCAGCAGTTTGCGCCACTTATCATCGCTCGACGCGAATTGCGACCTTGTGGCATGGTATACAGCCGCTGACACATCCCGCATCGCCCAGGTCCGCCAGCCGTCCATGATGTGGACAGCGGAGAACTCCCGCTTGTCGAAGTTCACATCGAACACGCCGCGCACTTTGCCGGTGTTCTCCATGCGTACAGCAGTCAGTGCATTGTACTCCTCTGCGGTAATGAGTCGGCCATTCGTAAACATTTTGATGAACAGATCCGGCGCAGTGCCTTTCTCTGCGGCGACATAGCTGCGCAGCTTTTTGCAGGCGACCAACAGCTCCTCACCGGGTGAGGTCTTGAAGTACCACTCCTGCCCGTTCTCTACCACATGGTAGGCGGCGTAGGTGCGGGCAGCTTCTTCCTCTGCACGCTGCGCGGCGGCTTCCGACTGGATTACACAGCTGATACGCTCATACTCTTGCTCCGGAAGCTGGTTGCACAGCTCATCCAGCACATTCTCCAGATGCTCTTGCAAGGTTTCATCCCTGAGATGCTTCTCGATGGCATCCTTCCAACGCCAGTCGATCCGCAGTGTGATGTCTACATGATCCGCCATCTCAGTTGCCCTCCTTCACCGTGACTGCCGCAGGCTTTGGCTCACAGATTGGCGCTTTCGGAGTAGCGGCTTTGGCCGTGCGCTTGGGCTTGGGCGCAGGGGCGGCTTTGCTGTCCAGATACTCCCGCACAGCTTCCGGTACCGCCTGCTCATAGAGCTGCTTGAGGGCATCGTCCATTCGAGATTGCACGGAAGAATGTTCCTTGCGAAGGGAAAATTCCAGTGCATCCAGCTTGTCATCATCAAAGGTAAGTGTGATATTCGTTTTTTTCATTACTGTCCTCCAATCACATAGTCAAGTCCTGTCGCTGCTACATTTTTTGTAGGAAAGCACATAGATGAAATCCTTGCTGCTATCATTGTCAATATGACATTCCATCCTGCACCGGTTCTTCCGCCACTGGATAAGCGATGATCCGACCACCCACATTCACAAACACCTCCGGTTGCCGGAACTGCTCTGCAAACTGCTCGACAAGCTCGTCCGGCAAATCTATAAAATCATCCTCACCGATACCAGCAAGGAAGAAGTTCCCGGCAACAATGTCATAGATGTCGCCATCCTCATCACGGAGCGCACGGTTAAGCGGCAGGCCATCCAGTTTGCCCTCCTCGTTGCAGACGAGCACAACCGCCTCCTCGTAGGGATACACAGCCTGGATATATCCGCCGACTGCCTGCTGCATACTGCGCAAATCATTTCCAATATCAGTTACATACGGAGCCTTTCCTGGCTCCACCATTAAAACATTCATACTCTTTCCTCCTCAGTCATAGCTGATGTACGGCACCTTCAGCCAGTGTGTCCAATTGCGTTTTGCAAGTTCCGTTTTGACAACGCCATACTTTGTTCCCATGGCCTCGATGACCTGACCGCCGCCGATGTAAACACCGATGTGTCCCTCATGCCAAACCGCAAGGCCAGGAATGTCCGGCATGGTGTCGATGGGTCCGGACTCCGTGGCGCTGTAGTACATCTGGTTTGCACCGATATCCGGCATCCCATGGGTACCGTAGTCGATGGTCATCGTTTCCGGGGACAGCCAGCTGTAGCCCTTGATGAGCCCTACGCAGTCGGCGGTCCTGCCGCCCAGCCAATTGGCGCGGATGATGTCCTCATGATTGCCAACACCGTCCGGGTATTGCGACACCTTGTAGGTGAGGAGTGACTCCGTCAGCACATTGCCATAGGTGCCCCAGACATAGCCCCAGCCGGACTCCCATGCGTGGGTGGCGTAGGTCACAAGGTCGGCTGCATTTTTATTGGCGGGATCAACAAAGGTGGAGATGTCCAAGTCGATACTGCTTCCATCTCCGCGAAGGAACTCGCCGCTGTAGCTGCCGCCGCCTGCGGTGCCGGCGATCATGGTATAGATGTGGTTGATGTTGCTCTTATCATCCTCTGTGATCGTCCAGCCCAGCTCTGCTTCGAGATTTGCATACGCCTGATGCAGCGAAACCGGAACAGCGACGGTGTATTCTTCTTCCATGCTGGTAACCGTGCCATCGTCGTTCTCGACATCGACTGTGCGGGTACGGGTTTCCCAATTGTAGAAGCATTCTACGAAGCGGCTTGCCGCCCGTGCGGACGGCGCATCCTCTCCAAAGCAGAGGGCATAAAAAACAGCCTTGACTCGGATCGGGTCAAGGCTGTTTCCGCCTTCCGTCCGCCCATTGACGGAGGCGACCGCCGAATCCAGAAGAGAAAACGCGGTACGCATCTCCTCAATGTGAGAGCGGAATGCCATAGGCACCTCGGTCGAATAGCTCGTCCCATAGAAGGCTGCGGCTACCGCCTGGTTGTTGTGATCCGCACCGCCTGTGCCGATGGAGCACAGCGCGGCGATCAGGAGGATGACGGGCGAGAGAACAGCGACCAGCCCCCAGCCGATCCCTTTGCGGAGCTTCTCGTTGGAAAGGGCTGTCGCCGCGGCTTTGGCGATCATACCCGCGGTTATTACCATCAGCGGCCACCCGCTGTGCCAAACAGCTTTTCCTTGTAGGCGGGAGCGTGTACTTCCAGCAGATATCGCTCGTTGCCACACTTGTATAGGCAGACACCGCGCTGGGGAAACTTGATGAGGTTGTATTCTGCCTCATCCAGCTGGAGCATCTCCATGTAAGACCTCTTATCGATAGATCCTGCATTGAACAGGAACTGGTGGGGTGGGATGCTGAACAAAGGCTTTGTCATCTCGCGAATACCCTCTTGATCGAAGTCTTCCAGATTCTGACTTGCCAGCAGCATGGCGGATTCTTTTTTACGAACACGCTTGAGGCAATTTCGGATGTACTCGATAGCAGTTGGGTTGGAGAGCCAGATGTACAGCTCATCCAGTGCCGCCACCGTGTTTCCTTCAGTCAAGAGCTTGTCCGACAGATAGGAGAGTACATTGAACAGCATGGCGTTACGAACATTTTTCGCTGCGCTCAACAGTCCTTTGACACCGAACACCAAGAATCGGCTGGACGTGATGTTAGTATGACCGTTGAAGAATTGCGCGTCCGCGCCCTTGCACATGGAGTGCAACCCAAGCAGGACTTCTTGAAGAAGATTCTTCGTGTAGAGCTGATGCGCTTCGGCATGATAGTTTTTGAACTCATCTTCGATCAGGTCATAGAGATCAGAGAGAGTAGGATAATCCTCTGCTCGCATCCGGACAAAGTTGCTCCGATCCGTGATGCCCCATTTCTGATACAGCTTTGATAGCATGATCTCAATGGTGTCGATGTGAGCATCGCTGAAATCCTTATAGGCGCGGAAGAAGTCCTTGAGGAAAGAGATGTGCTGTGACAGCAGGGTGCTTTTTCGAAATGCTTCCGGCGCCGCAGTATCATCTGGGTCGCCGCCATCATCCCAGCATTTGGGTTCCAGCACATTGATGATGTACTGCCCCGCCATGAGGTCGGCAAAGCAGCCGCCCACGGCTTCGCACATTTCCTGCTGCTCATGCTCGGCATCCAGCGTGATAACCGACTTCCCGGACTCCAGCAGATTGAGGATGAGCAATTTCATGAGATAGCTCTTACCCTGGCCGGAGTTGCCGAGAATGAGAATGTTGGCAGAAGTCTTATCCTCATCACGCTGGTCGAAGTCTACAAGGATATTACTTCCATATTTGTCCTTGCCGATGTAGAAACCTTTAGCATCCGTCTTGCCGGAATAGTTGAAGGGATAGAGATTTGCCACGGAGTTGGCGGGGAGCACACGTTCAAACTGAGCACCAAAAGCATTGTACCCCACAGGGCTGACGCAGCAGAAGCCTTGCTGCTGGCGGAGCAAGAGCTTATCAACATTGAGCTTGCTACGCACCAGCTCTGTTAGCACATCGGTCTGTAACAGCTTCAGCGCATCGTAGTCTGGGGCGGTCAGTTCAAGATAAACCGCGCAGTGGAACAATGGCTCTCGATTGCGATGCATAGATGCTATCAGCGATGCCACATCCTGTAAATTGCTTTCAGCGGTGACCGTCTGCCGCAAGTCGTTTGTGTTAGAGCTGCCCATACGGTTTTTATTTGTTGCATTTTGGATGATGCGATCCTCCTCCGCAGGTGTGAGCTGGCGGGTGTAGATGCGCAGAGTGATCCCGTCCTTCTCACCTAAGTGCCGCAGCAGTGCCTGCTCGTCAGTTTGAGTCGGATACTCTCGCAGTGCCCATACGCAACGGAAGGTGTTGCCGCAGATAAAGTGGTCGGGATTGAATTTCACCACAGAGGGTGCAATCATATCCAAAAAAGATTTGCTCGGTGCATCAGCCACATACCTTGCGGTGGCCTTTTTCTTATCTTTTGCCATGTGAACCATCCTCCATTATTCTCCGAAGATAATCCAGCGTTCGCCATCGTGATCCTCGAACCGCTCGGTGGTCACATTCTGCTCGAAGTAGACTCCCAGCATCCTTTTGAGATCCTGCTCGGTGGCACGACGGACGGTGAAACCGTTCTCCTTGATGCTCTTTTCGATGCGGGAGAGATAGCTGAACACATCGGACTCCTTTTTGCCCTGTAGCCGAACGAGAATATAAAACTCCCGGCTGGATGCCATAAGCACTTGGATGCGATCCAGGTGTGCGCTGTCTTGCTCCAACAGCTTTCGGATGGCGGGCAGATCCTCAAGATTTGCCTGCTGTCGATAGAAATCCTTGTTATTCTCGAAGGACTCCTTCGAATTCAGAGCCAGCATTTCAATTTCCGCCTGCCCCTTAATGACATTCAGAAGCGCATATATCCTCGCGCCTACACCGGAGCCCGGTAAGACAGAAATGTTAGTTGGTTTAATAGCAAAAAACACCAGATTCCCCATGCGGGTTGCGATGCCGTAGTCGGTGAAATCATCAATGCCCATGAGCTGCCGAGTAGACTGCTCACGGGCATCTTTCTTTTTCTGCTTTCTGTTCATGTGTCAAGTCTCCATTCGTAGTATTGTTGTTTTGTCAGCAGGAATGCTGCAGCGTAGCGGATGAAGTCCAGAATGCTAGTTCCCTCATGCCGGATGGTCAAGAAGGCAAAGACAACCGTCAGCACCAGAGGTAGAGCGATGCCAGTCTGGGTCAGCGCCAGGACAGAGAGAAGAAGTCCTACGCCAATGATGCCAATGTCCCGCAGTTCCCACAGCCACAGAGTAGCTTTTGCAGACAGATTGTCTGGATAAATGTACATGGTTAATCACCTCCGATGAGAACGAGGGAGACCGCGGTTGCTTCCGCGGTCTCCCTCGTGGTTGTTATTCTTTTTCCGTATCTTCCAACGCACTTTCGATGAGTTGGATGAGGAACTGCTTTTGCTTGAGGTTGTGGGCTACCAGATATTCCTTCAGCCGCTCGAAGAGCTCTGCCGGGATCTGTACCGCCAAGGTGCGTTCTGCTTTCATGCTGTTGCCTCCTTCAAAGTGTTCGGCGAAGATACGCTCCACATATTCCGCCAATGTATTTAACTCCCATTCTTCTTTTTCTGCCATGATCCTTGCGTGAAGCTCGGCAGGGATCATCGCGCAGAGGTTCTTTTTTCCCTCCATCGGTTCTGCTCCTTTCCTCGATTTTGCAAGCAAAGCATACTGAAAGAAGGTAAGAAAATCTATTCACCAAACCCAACGAAGAAGCAATGCGAAAGCCAGCGATACCACCAAAGCTATTATGCAGCGCGGAGCATTGCAGCGATCCGCGATATAATAAACTCCACACACGGTATCGCCACACTATTGCCCAGCGCTTTATACCTAGCGCTGTCCGAAGCATCGGGGATGTCAGTCCATCCGTCCGGAAATCCCTGTAGGCGTTCGCACTCCAGAGGTGTTAAGCGGCGGATAAGGTAGGCATAGGCTTCTGCCTGTTGGCAAATTAGGTCGGTTGCGTCCTTATACTGACGAGCGCTCTGGGTACTTGCCACATTATTTTGCCTGAAGGCATCCACACGTTGCCGACTAAAGACCGCATGGCGATCCGTGGCGGTCAGTGTATATGCCAAATCGTCCTGACAGCCAAGACCGTTTCCACCGTTTTGAGGTTGACGATCCACAATGTTTCCGGCAATACAGATAGCATCGGAATCCTGCTCGACCAGCGGCACATTATTGCCGCCTGTGCCGTATCGCGCAGACATGGTCGGCGCCACCTTATGTGGCCCTGTGTAACGGCTATCAATGCCGTGGTTTTCGTATACGAGAGGCTGGTGTCCATGCTCTTGCGCCCGTAGCGTGCCGGACACATTTTCGCTGTATTCCATCACGCTGCCGCCCTGATCGTTGAGGCACAAAACGGACGGCATACAATTCCCTCCGGCAGATCCTTTCAATGTGGGAGATAGCTCCTCGCCATAACCTATGCCCCCAGCAGAGGCTCCAGCACCTGCGGAGAAGGCAGCAGTCAGCACACAGGGATATCCCTGTCCTGCCTGACCACCTCCTGTCGATAGTGCCGTATGTCGTTCCTCGGAAAGGAAGCAATCCCCATTGCCTTTGGCCACAACGCCTGAAGCTACGAAGGTCTGTTGTTTCATCCCTGGTTGTGCGCCCAGCGCACCAGCTACATCGTGAAGGTCGCGCACCTCATCCCGCTGATTGGCGGCAAAGGCCATGACTCCGTTTCTTCCAGTAGACATCCCGCAGTTGACGCCGAGCGTGGCTACTACATCGCCAGTCAGATCACCGTTGTAGCCGTCAAAGCCCTCAACAGCTTCATCCGGCTGTGTCACGAAGGTCTGCATCTGCATATTGGTGGTTGCCATCAACGCACCTGACACGCCGTGCAGGTCGATGCCCTCATCCCGCTGGTTGATGTGATACGCTTCTAATCCTGTGGGCTGTCCGTCCGGGCGCATGAGTCCCGCCTGAATCTTTAGGGCACGCTCCAGCTTCTTCGGCAGTTCCTTGCCGCGCTCAAAGGCCCGGCGCAGGATGCCCAGGCAGGCTTTCGGGGACAAATAGTATTTTAGGGGCGGATCTGCCTGCAAAATCTGCGATAAGGAAGATTCTTTTGCGTCTCTGGGCGACACCCCAGTATTGAGCGTCGAGGCACCGCCACGCCAGGGAGAAATCAGCTCCCAATAGAATTCGCCCAGCAGATTCCCAGCGCCCGGAGTCAGGTCGAGGGACTGAAACGGAATCGCAGTTAATGCGGACGATCTCCTCCAAAACGATTCGGAAGTCTTCGCCCTTTGGCGTTCCTGAACTAAAGGCGCCGGGAACATTTTCCCATACCATAAATCTTGGCCGAACATCGAGAGCTGTTCGGCCTCGTAATTTGTCTGCATTTCGCATCTCCTTTACCAGCCTGACCTGTTCCATGAACAGGCCGGAACGCGCCCCCGCAAGGCCTGCCCTTGCGCCGGCAACAGACAGATCCTGGCATGGACTGCCCCCGCAGATGATGTCCACGGGCGGCAGCTCCGCGCCATTCAGCTTTGTGATATCGCCCACATGGAGCATATCAGGGAAACGCAGCTTTGTGACCGCAATAGGGAAGGCTTCAATTTCCGACGCCCACACCGGCGTGATGCCACTGCGGATCGCGGCCAAAGGGAATCCACCAATGCCATCGAACAAGCTGCCCATTGTCAGTTCTCTCATCGTGCCACCGCCTGTACGACCGTGCGCGTGGTGTTGACGGCGGCCTGCGCGGTATAGACTGCACTCATGAGATTTGCCTTGGTGGAGGTATCCAGCCCAAAGGCTCCGGCGATACGGGGGATCTCACCGGCGGAGAGCATGAGTCCAAGCCCTAACAGGGCATGATCCTTGAACACCATAAGCCCGGCGACAAGGATCGTCGCCTGCAAGAACGCCGACAGGCATAAGCCGATGATCTGCTTGCACCATTGGTTAAAGCCGTCCGTATATCCGCGAGGGACGCTGAACATATAAAGGCTTCCCACGGCGATCTGGATGAGCAGGATACCGCCGCGCTTCAGATTGGCGAAGAAGACCTTGACGACGGCATAAGCCATGAGGATAAGGCAGAACAGGATCATGATCCCGCTGGTGATGCTGCCGAAGCCCAGCAGCGGCCCAGCCGTCAGGTCGGTTATCGATTCCACGGCGTTGAACTCCTGCATGACCTCTCCGGCCACATCGCCGATGGAAGTCCCGTAGCCGGTAAGAGCTGCGGTGAAGGTCCCTTGCAGAGAAACGCACAGCTCATAAAGCCGTACCGGAACAATCGTGAAAAGACTGACAGCCATAAAACCCTTGATGGCATTGAGGGCAGTCTCGCGGATGTTGCCGCGCCCGCTGGAATACTCTACGCCGGTTTCAAAGCAGGCCACCACCAGCCCCGTGCCGTAGAGTGCCCATGCCAAATAGGAGAAGAACAACACGATGCTCTGCACCCAATCCATGGTGAAGAGCTCCGCGCCCATGTTTCCCATCTCTGAAAAGAAGTTGCCGAGAAAGCCTACGATTTGACTGTAGAACCAGTCCACGATCTGGCCTAACACCTTGGCGGCAACAAAATCCCAAATGAACATTGATCGGTTTCACCTCACTTTCGGGTGAGGCCGCACCAGCTGCTTTGGGATATGGCAAAGGCCGTACAGCTGGTACGGCCTTCAAATCACACTTTTGTTACATTGTCTGCTCCCACGCCCGGTCAGCGGACTGACTCATATCCTGAAATACCTCCAGATAGTCTGACACCGCATCGGACAGGATCTCATAGTCCTGCCGGGTGGGGTGATACACATACCAGCTCACCTTTCCATAGTCATCCCAAATGTGCGGCTCCACGCCGTTTCGGAAATTGGGATTTGAGGTCATCTTCGTCCCCAGCAGATCCGAGAAGCGCAGGCGCAGGGCATCCACCTGTCCTTCGCCGCGGTTCAGAATTGTCAGCTGCAGGGCATTGTACTGATTGGCGACGATTCCAGCGACAAATTGGATCTTTGCCCGGTTCATATCGCTCAGACGCACATAGCATGCTCTGCCTACATAAGTAGCATCGGGGTACCGTTCTCCGACGATCTTCCGAAGCTCCTGTTCGTAAAATGTCATCGTCTGCACCTCAAATCCCGATGATCTGCCAGATGTACAGCGGAGCCGTTAGCGTGAACACCAAGCAGGCGAACAAAATGGCGGGTGCCGTCCACTCGAACTGGCCGCTTTTTCTGAAGTCGAAATAGGCCGTCCCCAACTTGGCGAAGAAGAATACCGCCAGGATCAGGTCGATGGCGGGAAAGACTACATTGTTCACCACGGTCTTGATCTGACCGGATGCCGTCTGCCATGTGCTTTCCACCGCACCGGCCACATCGCCTGTGCCTGCGGCAAAGGCCGTGGTTCCCATCACGCAGACCAACAGCAGGGACAGCACCAGTGCCGCACAAAGGCGTTTGCGTTTTGTGTTGTTCATAGATTCCTCCGTTTCTATCGTTGTTTTGTGGGAGCAATATGCCACTCCTCCCAAAGATTCCCTCGGATGGTGACGCTGTCTGTCAGGTTCATGGAGAGCATTCCTGCCGGCGTCCAGCAATCCAGAAGCCATGTGTAGGGGGTATAGCTGCCGTCCGGGTACCAAATGGGCGTGAAGTGGGTGCGGCGGTTGTAGGTGCTGTAGGGATTGGCTTTGAACTGGAAGGTCGTGCTTCGCTCGGAGATATCCGCCTCCAGCAGCCGCCAATAGTTCTCATAGCCAAACTCCGGGAAATAGGTCACGGCATTCTGCGCTGCCGTCACCGCCGCACTCTGATTTGTGGTGACTTTTGCGGTCACCTTCTCCTGAACGCCATAGCCGCTTTTCAGAGTGGATGCGGTCGCCGTGGGGCTCTTCTCATCCGGCGTGATCTTCATACTGCCGACCAAGCTTGCAGAGTAGCCGTTGTAGTCAAACTCCCACCAGCCATGATCCTCCCACCAGCCGTTGTCCACCCAATGGTACCAGCGGTCCGTGTGGGTTTTGCCGTCCGCATCCGTCCAGCGGTCTGTGTGCCAGCATTTCTGCCAGTTTTCCACCCACTCCCAATTCTCCTGCCACCACGGTGACCAGATGCCCCAAGAGGCGGAGGTCACCTGCTCTTTTTTTGGAACAGACGCCAGCCTGAAGCCGTTGTTGCGGTCATCCGCCAGCGGGTTGGGCGGGTCATTGCCGTCCAGATCCACGATGTTACAGGTGATGGTGCCCTGCGCAGATCCGCCGCCGTACACGCTGACGGAAATCGTTATGACGCAGGGTTCCGCAGGAGTACGCCAGCGCACCCATGCCAGCTGGCTGTCACCATCCGGGTAGTAGACATTGCTGACAGTGTAAGTCCTGCCCTGGATGTTAAAGCGTACCGATACGGGGTTATCCGGGTCGGACTGTCCGCCGCGCACCTCCACGGAGGTGATAACTTCTGTGTTGACACGGTATTCATAATCAAAGTCATTGATCTCCGGCGGCGTGGTCACCTCGTTGAAGCGGACAATGCCGATGCCAAGAGAGGAGATGATGTCGCCGTTGGACGCCTTCTCCGTGCGGCTGCCGGACCATGCAGTGTAGCCGAGATCCGCTTCCTCCAGAAAAATCGCCAGCGGCAGATTTTTATGGGTGAGCGTACCCAGCTTCTTTCTAAGATCTCCGTTGACGATCTGGTCATACAGCGCCGCTTCCGTGGCGGTCATGGCGAACTGTTGGCCGTTATAGCAAAGATAGGCCAGCGGCTCTACTACCAGCTTATAGTCTCCGCCTATGAGCGTATCGAAGTCCATTCCTGCGTATCCAGCAATGGAACGGATAACCTGTTCATCGGTGAAATAGCTTCGGATGGCAGCAATGCTGGCTTTGCTACTGCCCGTAGAAATAATCTTAGGCAGGCTCTGACTCGGATTTCGATATGAATATCCGCTGACCGATACGGACAATCCTCGTCCTGCATTGTAAGACAACTTGGACACCTTTCCGAAGTGAGCAACATTTGCTGCAGGAACCTTGTTGGTTAAGTCGATGGGGTTTCGCACTACAGAATGTGAGCCTACACCCACGATAGATACTCTTACACCATCCATGCCAGGATTCCAGTAGTTTGTCTTTGATCCATTCCCCATGCCACCGCCACCGCCATCAAAGTTGCCATCGCCTGTAGCATAGGCGGGAACGATGACGGATATTACCAGCACAAGCGCCAGCATCAGGGGCAAAAGCCTTTTCATGCGCATTCCTCCTCGTCATGAAGATAAAGAAAGACACGGCTTCTTCTTAGCCGTGTCTTTCTTGTGATCGTGCGGACTTAGCCGCCCATGATTCCAATTTTGTTGCCGTTTTCATACATATCGTCCAGCGTTCCGCCATCGTTAGGGCCACTGGGTGTCACATAGCCAAAGCCTGGAACATATACCTGTCCGGCATCATTGGTGCTGCCGCCTGCAGGCTCGGTAGGCTGGGGCTTCACCTCAGTCTGCTCCGGCTTGTAGGTGGGCGGTGTTTCCTTGTTGCGGTCCGCTTCCGGTACCTCATCCGCCGCATGATCCTTCTCCATCTTGCTGAGAGACTCCGGCGCGTCCGGCTTGGTGGGTGTTCCCTGAATGGCCTGCTCTGTGCCGGAGCTGTCAGCGTCGTTGCCGAAATCGTGGTGATCTCCATCTGTCTTGATATCCACCTTTACCTCTGGATCGCTGATGTTCACTCCCGGATCTTTCGTGTTGGGTGTATCGTCCGGGATGGCGGGGTCGATGGGCATGGGTACCGCCGCAAGGCGGCTGACGATCCCCACCACCAGTGCCGCGCAGAGCAGGACGCCTGCCGCAATGAGGATGATGCGTTTTGTTTTCTCTGTCATAATCGAACTCCTTTCTTAGTAAGGGTTGATAATCCATCTTCTTATCCTGAACATACCACAGCTCTGTGCGGAAGTCCACCGCAAGAAACTGAAAGCATTAAAACTTTGGAATATACTTGGCTTCCACCCTCAGATTTATGCTTATAGGCGGCAATATCCGTCCGGCAAAGCGGGTGGGGACCTCCAGATGGAGGGTGGCGGTTGCGAGATACCCCTCGCTCTGGCCTGATGCGATGGCGTTGTTGGAGATGCGGACGGACAGGTCGGAGATCGTATACTCCAGCTCATTTCCAGCGTATTTCATGTAGCCCTCGCCATCTGTGGTAAGGCCAAGAATATAGGATAGGTTGCCGTAGATATCACCGGTGTCAATGGACTCAAACCACTCACCATCCCCCTCTGGGAACCAACCTGCGGCATAGCCCTCCCGCACAGAGTGGTACACATCGTCATAATTCTCATTGACCGTGGCAATGACCGCCTGTTGCACCGCGTCCCGCACACCTTGCACGATAATATTGACTCGAAAATACTCGGAGATGAGCATAAAGAGCATCAGCAGGCAGAGTGTCACAGCAATGACCATGGGATAGCCCTCACCGGAGCGGGAGCGCAAGAATCGTTTTCTCACTTCCAGTACACCTCCGATCTGCCGCTGGCCTGTGCCGTCAGTTCAATAGGAAAGCTGCCAAGCCCACCAAAGCCGATGTCCATATCCATGGTCAGCGTCACCGTCACCTCCTCATTGAGTTGGATGCGGCCGGTACGGGACCAGCGGATGTCCGGGTCGATCTCCAACCGCTCAGACAACACCTGCGCGCGGGAGGTCGTTTCACTCCCGACTCTGCCGGTGATCTCGGCTTCCCGCACCAGCTCGGCGGCGAAGGTGTCAAGCTGCTGCTTCGCCACATACACCGGCAGCACCTTCACCGCCAATGCGATCACCAGCATGGCACAGAGGATGAGGACACAGGTATCGATATAGCCCTCGCCGGAGCGTTTCTTCCATTTGTTTCTCATCCGAACAGCCCTCCCATCGAGGTGAGGATCTGCATGAGGATGACCACAATGTAGATAAGCATAAAGCAGACCAGCATGACGAAGGAGTACACACGGATCTTGGGCGGGATCTTCGCTGCCTGTGCCTTGAGCCGCTGAAGCTCCAGCTGTTTCATATCGTGCGCCAGCATCTGAAAATAGATGCGCCCGTCATCACCACGCAGGACGCCGATGAGTCCACGCACGATGTCCGAGAGCATGGGCGACGCCAGCCTACCCTCGAAACGAACCAGTGCCGCCTCGTAAGAGGACGAGCGCATATCCGCCGTCAGCACATCCAGCTCACGGGCAAAATCAGGACCGGCGTGTCGCTTATAGTTCTCCAAGATCGTCAGCACGTCGCGGCTGGCTCCCAGCTCCTGCTCCACTGTGGCAACAAAGCGGGGCAGCTCTCCCTCGATCTTCTCGCGGCGTTCTGCAACCTTTTCCTCCGCCTTGCGGCTCTCCTTGAAGTAAAGCAATATCGACAGCAGCACCACGATGGGCGAGAGCAGAGGGAAGATCAGCAGACACGGAATAACCGCCAGCAGCGCGGCGGCAGGCTTGAGAATGGTATAGGCCAAGTAGACCTCCGGCGTCATATCCATGCCGGCAGCATTGAGCGTGCGCTCCAGCCGGTGCCTCTTGTATTCATCCATTCGGATATACTTGGAGAGCTTGATAGCCCAGCCAAGGAAGAGGGCGTCCAGCGACTTCATCCGCTTTTTCTCGGTTCGCCCTGCGGACAGGAGCGCCTTCTCCGTGGAGAGACGGGGCAGCTTCAGAATATCCGCCAGAATGAAGAACAGACCTGCGGCAACGGCCACACCGAAAAGGAACAGTAAGATCGTCATGCCCGTCACCTCCGATATTCAATGGGCTGGGTTAGCTTGACCACTCTGGCAAAGGAGAGAAAGATAGCGGCGGCGCAGACCGCCAGCACCGCTTTGCCGGGAACAGTGGTCATTAAGGTTGCATACCAGTCCTTGTTGAGAAAGTACAGCAGTGGGATATTCAGCACCACCAGTGCCGCCATGGAGATGAATTCCTTGCGAGGAGCGAACACGAGATTCTCCAGTTCCCCATTGATGATGCGCATATCTGAGAGCTTTCCCACAATGGGGTTGAGGGTGCTTTTTAGGCTGTGGTCGTACTGACAGGCAGCGAGAGCCTCACACCATTCTTGCCATACCTCATTATCAATAGTAGACTTCAGTTCCGCCAACGCCGCATTCATATCCGGGTCGATGTGCTTGATGCGGGTGAGGAAGCTGCGGAACACGCCTTGCACGGGCGGGTTCAGATAATTGATGTTCTCCTCCACGGCGGTCTGCAGATCCTCACTGCGGAGGTAGGCCGTGGTGATGATAGAAAGTGCTGTTTCCAGCTCGGTGGAGATGTCCTTCTTGTAGTGTCCGGCTGTGAGCTTGATGTACCAGAACGGTAAAAACATCATGCCCATTGCTAAAACCGGAACGAGCAGAAAGTTATTCAGCACGATAGCAATGCCTGCACCCACAGCAAAGAACAACAGCGATGCCGCGCACAGCATGGGAAAGCGATCCTCCTTGCCGGTGGTTTTCAGGATCGTCTGCGCTTCTAATATCTCACGGCGAATAAAGTTCGGCTTCTTGCGCTGAGTGGCTTCATTGATTTCATCACGGATGCTCCTAGGACCGACGGTCAACCGGTGAAACACACCCAGCGTGAAATCCATGGGCGAGATGCGAAAGATAAGAAATGCGCCGGCAATCATGCCAACGCATGCAGTCAGTAGCAGGGCTGTCAAGTGGCGTTCACCTCCTTCTTGGGCTTCAAAAGAGTCTGTAGTTCCTCGTTGGGCATACCGTTTTCCAGCAGGCGTTTGCGTAGACTCACGGAGATCTCATTCACCTGCGTGTGATGTCCTTCGATGACGAATTTTCCGTCTTTCATGTGGTTTTCCGTGATAATATACCGGAACAGTGTGTTGTAGCGGCGATCCCCGTTGGGCAGGATCTCGCATTCCATGATCTCCATCATGCGGCGCTGCTTGTTCTCCAGCTGCTTGCAGAAGACCACGATGGGGTATGCCTCCGTCACATAGCTGAGAAGCGTTTCATCGGACATATCCACGGCTCGTTTGCACAGGGACACCATGCGGCGGTAGGTCGCCTCGCAGGAGTTGGAGTGGATGGTGGTCAGCACCGCCACGCCCACGCGGGCGGCCTCCTGCGCGGCATTTGCCTCGGCGCCGCGCATCTCGCCCACCACCAGGATATCCGGGTTGAAGCGCAGGCAGATATCCACCAGCGCGATCTGATCGATCCGCTGTCGCTCATTCTCGCTGTCGCGAGTCAGAGTGTGGACCACCGAATTGACCACCTTTCCATTTTCCTCCCGCACCAGCTCCAGTTCGCGGGAGCCGTTCTCAATGGTGAAGATGCGTTTGCTGTCGGGAATCGTGGTCAGCAGCCAGCCTGCCGCCGTGGTCTTACCGGAGGAGGTTGCACCGGCCACACAGATGGAGATCCCATAGCGCAAAAATACGGAAAGCCAGTCCAGCATTTCCTCTGTGGCTGTGCCGCTGCGGAGCAGATCCTCACGGCTGAGATTGTGGCGGTTGACAATTCGGATAGAGGCTGCAACGCCCACATCCTCATCCACCACGGGGGATTTCATAGCCGCAATACGGGTGTTGCGGGTCAGGTGTCCCGTGACCAGAGGGCTGGCATTATCCAGCACCATGCCGGAGGCGTGGAGCATACGACGGATGACGGCGAGCGCATGTTCCGGCGAATCGAAATGCTCTTCCAATTTCTCATTTCTGCCATCCGAATACTGAACTTCGATATCCCGCCACGAGTTGATGTTGATTTCCTCAATGCCGTCTCCATAGATGTAGCTGGTCAAAAAGCCATACTCCGCCATCTCAGAATAGATGGCGTCCGCCAGTTCCGTCTGCGTCATGCCTGCTACGGCGATACGTTGATCCTGCAGGTACTTGGTGATATAGCGCTGAAGCTGCTCTTTTGCATCTTCGCCACCCTGAGAGATTAGGGAGGAATAGGCGCCAGAGATGTACTCCTGTACTTCCTGTAGCACGGAGCTAAAGTCTTTGCCTTCCGTTTCCGGTGTAAAGAACAGATTGTGAGCCCGTCCGACCGTGCTGGCATCAGTGTTCAAGGTCCGCTGCGGCGTGTCGTCCACCACAACCGGAACGACATCTAACTCTGGGCTGTCATGGAATCCTAACGCATCTCTTTTTTCTGCGTTTGCCGCAAAGAGCGAAGCACTTCTCTTTGTTCCAAGGGCCATGTCAAAACACCTCCTCGATGATCTTTTCCAACTCCTTGCGGAAGGCGCGACTGTCCTTAAGAGAAAGGTCAGAAAACAAATTGCCGGCGAGATACTGCTCCTCCAATTCCTGCGAATAAGGCAACTTGAAGGTCACACTGCCGAGCACTTTGCCAATATGGTCCGCCGCTTGAAAAGGCTTAACATTTGCCGCCACTTTATACTGTTTGTCTGCATCCCACTTGGCATCCTTCAACAATGGAAGCTGACTGGAAAAGTAGCTGATGCTTTTGAGATCGCAGTTAGCAAGGCGCAAAACACTGTCAGCCTCCATCAGCGCTACAGCGGAGAGAATATCGTTTGCAATATAGCTGCCACAGTCCACAATAACATAGGGTGCGATCTGTCGCAGCCCATCCAGCAGCTCTATTGCCTGCTTTTCGGTAAAAGGCGGAATGCTGTACTCATTTTCACCCTTGAGTAATCCCAGCACAGTGAGATAGTTGCTGCGCTTGAGGGTGACAAGGTTATGCTTGATGAGATTTTCTCCAATGCGGGCAGCTGCAAGGATATTGCCCAGGGATCTCTCACATTCCAGTTCATCCGGCGAACAGATGCAGGGAAGCATGGGGGCAGTCATGTCGCAGAGCAGAAGAATAACATTCTTCTTTTTGGCGGAAAGCATTTTTGCGATTTTCACCGCCGTTACCGTCTTTCCACTGCCGGGACTGCCCCAAACCGCCAGCATACCGCCACTGTCGTTCTGTACTTCTGGTTGTTCCGATCCCTCGGAGCTGCGGCGAAAGATACCGGCTTTCTTGAAATTCATTCCATCACCTCGTTATCGGGCTTAACAGCAACAGAATCAGCATTTTCGCTCTCTGCGGTAGATTCCTCCTCCGGCTCGGCGTACAGCTCCTCAATGAGTTCGTCCTGCGCTTCGATGAACTGCTTTGCGCCGTCCACCGTACCACGATAGACGAGAGACAAATGGAGCTTGGCGTCCTGCTCTAACTCTGCCAGCACTTTGGCCTGCTCCGGCAGGACAAGGAAAGTCACAGTAGAGGGCAGTTCCTTCTCGTCACCCTTCGCTTCACCGGTATTGGCGTCATAGCCGGTGCTGGCGGTGACAGAGATGATCTCCACATACTGCAGTTCAGCAGGGATGGAGGTTTCACCATCCTCTGGGTAGTCTGCCACGATAACCGATACGATGTCGCCGCTCTGGAGCTTACCGGAGAGTCCGGTGGCGAAGCTCTTGATGGTGACGGAGATGGCCTGCTTCGTGCCGTCCAGATTATAGAGATAAGCATTTTCGGCGGCGGGCGCTTCCGAGATCTTGGCAGCGAGAATATAATCGCCAACGGCAAGGTCCGCCTTGGCGTATTTGCCCACTACATTGTCTTTCACGGTCATAAGGCCAGAGGGGAGATTGTAGGAACCGACCTCGGCCATGGTGACCATATCCTTGGTGATGAGTTCACCGGCGTGAATGTCCTTTGTGACGCGGACGATCTCTGCCTTCTGACTGATCCCCCGATTAAACAGCGGCGTGATGCCGAAGCAGATCACCAACGCCAGCAGAATGCAGATGACGCCGATGACCGTGCGGTTTTTGAAAATACTCATGGAGCAAGTCCTCCTTCGTTTTAGATGATATATGCGGTAAAGAAGCCCACTGCAAGAAATGGCGCGAATGGATAGCTCTCCGGTGGACGCTCTTGCCTGCGGATCTTGTGCAGGGCGGCTATTGCAAGGTAGAAAAGGCAGTACAGCACCAGTGCCAGCACCAGTCCGGCGACTCCGCGCAGAAAGCCCAGCAGAAAACCGGAGGCGGCGATGAGGAACGCATCTCCCATGCCGCCGCGTCCTCTCCGGCTTGCCAGCCAAAATGGGACGGCCAGCGCCAGGCCGAGAAGCCGGGCGGGGCCGAAGGAAATCAGCCCCGCCCCTGCGATAATGATACTGGAAAGGTCATAGATCTGCCTGTGCCGGAGATCCGTCCATGCTGCGCTCATAAGTCCGGTGAGGAACAGTGTCCCCTGTAGGACAGACATCACGATTAACCAGCGTAGTTGAACATCTCCGTGATGCGCTTGTTCAGCGTGGGCATGACCACATCGCCGAACAGAGCATAGAGGCCTGCCAGCAACAGAGCACCCAGCACCACGGCGATGAGGATCTTGACGGCGGTGTCGATGTAGCCCTCGCCAGAGCGATAGGTCGCGGCAAGGCGGATGGCGTTGGCGCGGATGGAATTGACGGTGTTCTTGATAAACTTCTTCATGTGATAATTTCCTCCAAGTTATATGTTTTGTGTTGTGGGTGATTACATGGTCTGTTCCGCAGCGGGAGCATGGTTCGTCTGCTGGGTCTGCTGGGGCTGTCGGAACGACTGCTCATAGGCATCCAGCACCGCATCGTTGAACTGCTGGCGAGCCTCCTTCGTGCAGGGGAAGCAGATGTCGTGGTAGTCGCCGCGGCTGTCCTTGTACTGAGGCATGGCGACAAAGGGCCCTTTCTCGCCGCGGATGACCTTCACGCCGCGAATGGCAAATACGCCGTTGATGTCCACATTAGCGTTGGCGAGGGTGTACTTGCTGTCCTTCACGGGATAGATGCGCACGGCGTACTCCACGGGGAGCGGGGTATCCGGTGCAGGGGTGGGAGCTGTTGCCTTGGTTTGGGCTTTGGACATTGGGATTCCTCCTTTTCTGATTTGGATATGAAAAAAGCACCCAGTCAGGTGCTCATTTCACAGGCTTATATCCATTTCCTGCTGGGGTGCAAACTCGATCTGCTGGAAGCCGATGCGGTCGCAGTAATAGAACTCACTGCCGCCTTCGTCGTATAGTTCCAGCACATCCGAGATGCCGATGGGGCGGCCGTCATAGCCGGGAACGGGATTGCGGAAGATGGTGTAGATCTCCTCTAGGTCGTTGGTACCGACTTGACCGTCATAGACCATCTCATAGCTCTTTCGGCTTGGATGACCGAATCGCTGTACCATCGTCTCATAGAAAACGAAACGGATATTGATAGGACTGTCCCGCGAGAGCTGCCATACACGGCAGTTCTTCAGGGGCGGAGCCTCTGGGTCGAAGCGGCCGCTGCGCTGCCCCAGCAGGAGACGGTCATAGACGCCGTCCTCCCAGCGGATGGTAAGCGCCTGCTTTTGCAGAAAACTCTCCAGTTCCTGCGTTTGGAACATGGTGTCCACAACGGCTTCTTTTCCTGTAATGTATCCGGCAGGGTTGCCGTAGCAGAGGATACGGTCATGGTTATCAATAAAAATGCGCTGCACTTGTTTCACCTCCGATCATTCCAGCTTCATCTCACCTGTGATCGGTGCCTCCTGCTGTGGCGCAGTCAGCTCCATGAGCTTCTCCCGCGCCCAGTCGGGCAGGTATTTTTCGTCCAGCACACCGATGAACTCATGCCGATTCCAGCGGGTCATCTCACCGTCACCCAGACAGGTGCAGCGCACCGAGCGGCCAATGGTGTGAGGCGAACAGCCAAAGCCGTCATGGGCATACCAGAGTTGATCCGCCTGACCCCAGCAGGATTCCTTCAGCGTGTCGGGGCTGAGTACCAGCACCTTACCGATGTAATCCTGCTCGGCACGGTCACCGACGCAATGCTCGGGGCCAAACAGCCCCAGCTTTTGATACGCTTCCCGATAGAGGTCTACGAAGCCATCCAGTATGGCGGGATGGCTTCGGACGGTGATCTCGGCATTGTGCCGCTCGTCCTGCGGAATATATCGTCGCGCCGCCCACTGCTTGTTTGCTCTGCTGAAACGCCCGTCCCAGGAAAGTTCCTGCAGCGTGGTGGCCAGTACCCATTCCGTGCGCTTGTAGCCATATTCCGCAAGCACAGGTTCAAGACAGTCCTTTTTCAGGTGCATTCCATCGAAGTTCTGACGGATCGTCTCCTCGATGGCATTCCGGCAGGCAACATTGGCGTGGTAACTCTCGCGCCACATGGGAAGCTGATTTCTTTTCTTGGCCTCCTGTGCCGAGTAGGGATAGAGATACTCGTGATCCTTAGTCATTATCCGTATCCTCTGTAATGACCACGGCACCGTCGATGATCTGGATGCGCAGATCCTTGTCCAGAAGCCCTGCATCCCCAAACGCCTCGAGGGGAACCGGAATCGTGATCGTATCCTCATACTCGTCATCGACGCTCTCATCAACGAGCGGAGTTTTATCCTCCGCATCCGAATTGCACAGTGCGTCCAAGGTCATACTGCGGGCGAGACGCACCATGCCCTGCAGTACATCTCTCGTTTCGACCAGTGTCATATCCTTCTTGAGAAGAATGATTGCGTTGTCCATCGTGTGAAGCTCCAGCGTGTCAGTCTCATCGAGTTTGCTCAGGATCAGGGCGGCGTGCTGAACAACAACCCTGCCGTCATTGGTGTAATTGATAAACTTCATATGGTATCCTCCTTTAATTTGTTGTTTTGATTGGACTTTCCGGCTCATGGATCAGTTCATACCGGGCCTCGCTGCCGCAGTTCAGCAGGCTCTCCAAACTGAGCTGCCAGCAGGCTTTGCGAGGATCATAGTTGGTGATGATAACTTCCTCATATTCGCTGCCCGCCGTCTGGGACATACTGTTGGGGCGTACAACGTGGAAAATGTAGAACTCCTGATACAGTTCGCAAATGTACGGGCAGTAGTTGTAGGACACCATGACATACCCATGACAGTTCAGGAGTGTGTCATGGAGCCGCTGGTGATTTTCCTTTGGGAAGGCTACCTCATAGCATTCGGCCTCAAAGTACGGCGGGTCACAGTAGATCCATGCGTCACCACGGTCATACTGGCGGATGACATCCTCAAAGTCTTTGTTCTCCACAATGACATTCGCCAGCCGGCGAGAGCACTCCCAAATCAGGTGGAAGAAGCGGCGGATATCGCAGGGCTTACCACCGAATGATTTAGAGCTGCCGCTGAAGCTGTACCGAACCAGTTTGAAGAAATCTGCGGCACGGCGGACATCTCCGCGGGGAGCACGCTCCAGCAGAAGAGTGCGGATAGCTTCGGCCTCGGGCGGCTTGAGCAGGATCTCAGTCAGTTCCATTTCTTCCTGCAGATAGTCATCCGTGATTTCGCCCTTGGAGAGAAACTTGTACAGGACATTGAAATCATCCCGCGTATTCAGAGGCAAGAAGCCCAATTCCGCCAGCAGCGCTAAGGGGCGGTTTTTCACGCAGCAGAAGAGGTTTGTCAGATTTCCGTTGTAGTCATTGTAGACTTCCATACAGCCCCGCTGGATAGGACGGCTTATCGTCACCGTGCCGCTGCCGCCGAACACATCAATGAAGCGCTTATAGTGATCCGGCATCAGCTTGTTGATGATCCACAGCAGCTTGCCCTTGCCGCCTACCCAGGGAATAAAGCTGTTCAAGAAGAGTCACCTCCCTCCAGCGGGAGGGAGACGCCGAGGAGCGGGATCTGGGGGATGAGGGAATTGCCCTGCGCACCGCCATGGAGCACTATGAGGAGCTGGGCCTTGAGGGCGGCCTCATCCGGGTATACGGCGAGGTGGTGGCCTTCACCATCGGTGACAGGCTGTCCGCCGACACCTACGACGTGCACTTCGAGAAGGCCTACGGCGAGCTTCAGGGGGCCTACGCCATGATCAACCGGGAGTTCGCCCGCTGGGTGCGGGCCCGCCACCCGGAGATCCGGTACCTCAACCGGGAGGACGACATG
>ERZ791626.1108-NODE-1108-length-22485-cov-4.013821_pt1 | contig 22485 bp, 15 predicted proteins | sample MGYA00510266_ERZ791626 | MGnify/ENA primary metagenome ERZ791626 (study PRJEB30046, sample SAMN00715208) | human gut metagenome | study: EMG produced TPA metagenomics assembly of the A metagenome-wide association study of gut microbiota in type 2...
TCGACTCACAGCTATAGGACGGACGCCTGTGGGAAGGCCGCGGGCCGGGCATGCCCGGCCCCTACATTGTGCCGTGCTCGTACAGCACGCCCCTGTCGCTCTCGTACAGCACCGTCCAGCCGTCGGCTTGTAAGCGGGCGGCTGTGGGGGTGTCGGCGGCGGTCAGGACGTAGCGGGAATAAATCTCATGGGCCGGGTCGGTCAGGTAGGCGGCCTCGTCAAACTGGATGCCCATGCCGTCCGGCACGCCGTAGAGCAAACCGCAGTGTACGGGGTCGCCAAAGGCATAGGCCACGGTGCTGTCCCAGGGGTCGGCGCTCGTCACAGCGGAGCGGCTCTCGGTCAGCGCGGCCTGAACATCATGGAATTCTGCAAAGCGTTCAACGCCAAGACCCAGGGCATGGAACCTGGTCTTCCGATTCCGTGCGTGATCACCGCTTATGCCGACAAGTCCTTCACGTTCGTGATGAAGACCCCGCCGGCAACGATCCTGATCAAGAAGGCTGCGAAGATCCAGAAGGGTTCCGCACGTCCGCACACGGACAAGGTCGGCAAGATCACGCGTGCTCAGGCCGAAGAAATCGCCAAGATGAAGGAGCCCGATCTGACGGCTGCCGATCTTGACGCTGCGGTTCGTACGATCGCTGGTTCCGCCCGTTCCATGGGCATCACGGTGGAGGGTCTGTAATCATGGCTAAGATTTCCAAGCGCCGCAAGGAATTCCTCGGCAAGTACGACCTCACCAAGCCCTTCGCTCTGAACGAAGCGCTTGACGCTGTGAAGGCTTGCGCCAACGCCAAGTTTGACGAATCCGTTGACGTGGCTATCCAGCTCGGCATCGATCCCCGCAAGTCCGACCAGGCTATCCGTGGCGCTGTCGTGATGCCGGAAGGCACGGGCAAGACCGTTCGCGTGGCTGTGTTCACGCAGGGTGCCAATGTGGAAGCCGCTAAGGCTGCCGGTGCCGACATCGTCGGTTTCGACGACCTCGCTGCCGAAGTCAAGGCCGGTAAGATGGACTTTGACGTTGTGATCGCCTCGCCCGACGCCATGCGTGTGGTTGGCCAGCTCGGTCAGATTCTCGGCCCGCGCGGCCTGATGCCGAACCCGAAGGTTGGCACGGTGACCCCGAACGTTGCCCAGGCTGTGAAGAACGCCAAGGCCGGTCAGGTTCAGTTCCGCGCCGACAAGGCCGGTATCATTCACGCCCCGGTTGGTCGCGTTTCTTTCGAAACCGAACGTCTGGTGACCAACATCAAGGCGCTCGTTGAGCAGTTGAACAAGCTCAAGCCCGCCAGCCAGAAGGGCATCTATATGCGCAAGCTCTCCGTGAGCTCCACGATGGGTATCGGCGCTCGCGTCGACCTGTCCTCGCTCTAATCGGAAGCGCAAAAAATAAAAAAACACCTGAAGCCGAGGAGTTGACTCCTCGGTTTCAAATGAGGTCGTGAGGCCTCAAGGGCTTTGGGTGGCCTGTTTAACAGGCCGCTGTCAAAGACCGCCGGAGGATGAGGGCAAGTCCCGACGCTTTAATTGTCTTGAGAGAAGAGAGCGCTTCGAATCAAGATGTCCGGCGCAGACGGTGAAACCTCAAAGAGAGATGTATGTTGTGTAAGTTTTTTGCACTGCACGTACTGCTCTCAGAAGGGTTTTCAACCGGTAGTTGAAGAACCGGTGTGCGTTGCGAAAGCGATGCATGCCTCTGAGTGGAGCCAGACCATGGGTCTTAATCGTCAAGACAAGGCGAATGTGATTGCGGAAATGAGCGAACTCGTTGCTCAGTCTTCTGCCATCATCATCGCTGAATACCGTGGGCTGACCGTTGAAGCAATCACCAAGCTTCGCGCTGATGCGCGCAAGCAGGGTGTGCAGTTGCGTGTGGTGAAGAACACGTTGGTTCGCCGCGCCGTTGCCGGCACGCCGTTTGAAGGGCTCTCCGACCAGTTCGTCGGACCGCTCATCTACAGCTTGTCCGCCGACCCGGTCGCTGCTGCCAAAGTTCTTGCTACGTTCGCCAAGACGAACGACAAGCTCATCATCAAGGGTGGCGCGATGGCCAACTACGTCATGGACGTGGCCGCTGTCGAACAGCTCGCCTCGATGCCGAGCCGCGAAGAGCTCCTGGCCAAGTTGATGGCCACCATGAACGAGCCGATCGCCAAGTTCGTCCGCACCCTCAACGAAGTGCCTGCTCGCTTCGTTCGCACTGTGGCTGCTTACCGCGATGCCCAGGAGAAGGCTGCTGCCTAATCCGCTTTAAACAGAAAACAATTTTTAAACATTACACAACGTTACGGAGTCAAAAATGGCCCTGACCAATGAAGAAATCCTCGACGCGATCGCGTCCAAGACCGTTCTCGAAATCAGCGAACTCATCAAGATGATGGAAGAAAAGTTCGGTGTTTCCGCTGCTGCTGCCGCTGTTGCAGTTGCTCCGGCTGCTGGTGGCGCTGCTGCCCCGGCTGCTGAAGAAAAGACCGAATTCGACGTCGTTCTGGCTGACGTTGGTTCCAACAAGATCGCCGTGATTAAGGCTGTTCGCGAAATCACCGGCCTCGGCCTCAAGGAAGCCAAGGACCTCGTCGAAGGCGCTCCCAAGGCTGTTAAGGAAGGCGCTGCCAAGGCTGAAGCTGAAGACCTCAAGAAGAAGCTCGAAGCTGCCGGCGCTAAGGTCGAACTCAAGTAATCTGAGTTTCAGACTTTACAAGCATCACAAAGCCGCCCACGGCGGCTTTGCTGACTGCGCTCCAAGCCCGATTTCCGATCGAAAGAGGGCTTGGGATTTTGAAGTGGATCTGGTAAAATTCCAGATCCAGCTCAAAGTCAAAGCCAGTGATCGAAATAATCAATAAGTCACCGTGACGGCCCCTAGCCGCACGGGCGCACGCATTCGTGCAGCCCGGGCGGCTTTTGGCGTCTTTAAAAAATGGCTGCGATTCTTCGAACCTCTTTGACCCCATAGCATATTTCCTCCCATCGCCTTGAACGGAGTCTTCATGTCGTACTCGTTCACTGAAAAGAAGCGTATTCGGAAGAGTTTTGCCACACGTCCGAGCGTCCTTGAAGTGCCCTCCTTGCTGGAAACACAGCTTCGCAGCTACGAAGCCTTCCTGCAGGCCGATGTCAAGCCCGAAAGCCGCAAAAATGTCGGGTTGCAGTCGGCATTCACTTCCATTTTCCCGATCACCAGCCACAACGGCTACGCCCGCCTGAAGTTCCTGAGCTACAGACTCGAGCAGCCTGAATTTGATGTGGCCGAGTGCCAATTGCGCGGTCTGACCTACGCGTCCGCGTTGCGTGCTCGTATTCAACTTGAAATTTTTGACCGCGACGCCGCCAAGCCCGGCACGGTCAAGGAAATCCGCGAAAACGAAGTCTACATGGGCGAAATCCCGCTCATGACCGAAAAGGCTTCCTTTATTGTTAACGGCTCCGAACGCGTTATCGTGAGCCAGTTGCATCGTTCGCCCGGTATCTTCTTCGAGCACGACAAGGGCAAGACCCATTCTTCGGGCAAGCTCCTTTTTAGTGCTCGCGTGATTCCTTATCGCGGTTCCTGGCTTGACTTCGAATTCGACCCGAAGGACATCGTGTACTTCCGTGTCGACCGCCGCCGCAAGATGCCCGGCACCATTCTTCTGAAGGCCATCGGTCTGACGCCCGAAGAAATTCTCGAGCGCTTCTACGACTTTGACACTTTCCGCCTCAACCAAAAGTCCGCCAATCTGCACTTCACCCCGCAGCGTCTGCAGGGCGAAACGGCTCAGTTTGAAATCAAGGACAAGGAAGGCAATACGATCGTTGCCAAGGACAAGCGCATCACGGCTCGTCACGTCCGTTTGATGGAAAAGGCCGGCATCAAGGAAGTCGCCGTTCCGGATGATTTCCTGATCGGTCGCGTTCTTGCCAAGGCCATCTACAATCAGGAGACCGGCGAAAAGATCGCCGACGCCAACGACGAAATCACTGCAGATACGCTGACCGTTCTGCGTGAGATGCGCGTGCACAAGATCGAAACGCTCTTTACGAATGAACTCGATCGCGGTTCCTACATTTCCGATACGTTGCGTCTTGACGATGTTCCCGACACGATGTCGGCCCGCATCGCCATCTACCGCATGATGCGTCCGGGTGAACCGCCCACGGAAGACGCCGTCGAAGGTCTCTTTAACCGTCTGTTCTTCGATCCCGAAGCCTACGATCTGTCGCGCGTCGGTCGCATGAAGGTCAACGCTCGCTTTGGTCGCGGCACGGCTGAAGGTTCGATGACGCTCACCAACGAAGACATCATCGACACGATGCAGGTGCTCGTTGCTTTGCGTAACGGCGCTGACGAAGTGGTTCTGACTGACGGCGAAGGCAACAAGCGCACCGTGGAAATCCACGGCGTTGACGATATTGACCATTTGGGCAATCGTCGCGTACGCTGCGTGGGCGAACTGACCGAAAACCAGTTCCGCTCCGGTCTTGTGCGCGTTGAGCGTGCCGTTCGCGAACGTCTCGGTTCGGCCGAAAGCGACGGACTCACGCCGCAGGATCTGATCAATTCCAAGCCCATTTCGGCAGCCATTCGCGAGTTCTTCGGCTCCTCGCAGTTGTCGCAGTTCATGGATCAGACCAACCCGTTGTCCGAAATTACGCACAAGCGCCGTATTTCGGCCCTTGGCCCGGGTGGTTTGACGCGTGAACGCGCCGGCTTTGAAGTCCGCGACGTGCACGCTACGCACTACGGCCGTGTCTGCCCGATTGAGACGCCTGAAGGTCCGAACATTGGTCTGATCAATTCGCTGGCTCTGTACGCTCGCCTCAACGACTACGGCTTCCTCGAAACGCCGTATCGCAAGGTTGAAAACGGCGTTGCTCTGAAGGGCAAGGAAAACATCCACTATCTGTCGGCCATCGAAGAAGGCAACTACGTGATTGCCCAGGCCAACGCAGAAATGGATGAAAATGGCAAACTCATCGGCGAGCTCGTGAGTGCCCGTGAAAACGGCGAATTCATCATGGCTTCGCCCGATCGCATCCAGTACATGGACGTGGCTCCGGCTCAGATCGTGTCCGTGGCCGCTTCGCTGATTCCGTTCTTGGAACACGACGACGCAAACCGTGCTTTGATGGGCTCGAACATGCAGCGTCAGGGCGTGCCTTGCTTGCGTCCGGAAAAGCCCGTGGTGGGTACCGGCGTGGAACGTACGGTGGCCGTTGACTCCAAGGCTACCGTGCAGGCCAAGCGCGGCGGCATGATCGAATACGTTGACGCCAACCGTATTGTGGTTCGCGTCAACGACGAAGAAAGCGTGGCCGGTGAAGTCGGTGTGGATATCTACACGCTGCAGAAGTTCACTCGTTCCAACGGTTCGACGACGCTGAACCAGCGTCCGATCGTCAAGAAGGGCGATGTGATTGCCGCCGGCGACGTACTCGCCGACGGTGCTTCGACCGATATGGGCGAACTTGCTCTCGGCCAGAACATGCTTATTGCCTTCATGCCGTGGAACGGCTACAACTACGAAGACTCGGTTTTGATTTCCGAACGCGTAGTTGCCGATGACCGCTACACTTCGATTCACATCGAAGAACTCGACGTAGTGGCCCGTGACACCAAGCTCGGCCCTGAAGACATCACGCGCGACATTTCGAATCTGTCCGAGAACCAGTTGAGCCGTCTCGACGATTCCGGCATCGTGTTCATCGGTGCGGAAGTTTCTGCTGGTGACGTGCTGGTCGGCAAAGTCACTCCGAAGGGTGAAACCCAGCTCACGCCGGAAGAAAAACTCCTGCGCGTGATCTTCGGTGAAAAGGCAAGCGACGTGAAGGATACGTCTCTGCGTGTGCCCTCCGGTATGGCTGGCACCGTGATTGACGTTCAGGTCTTTACGCGTGAAGGCGTAGAGAAGGACAAGCGCGCTCGCTCGATTATCGATGAACAGCTCAAGCGCTACGAAAAAGACTTGAAGGACGCTCTTCGTATTGTGGAAGACGACGTCTTCTCGCGTCTGCGCCGCCAGTTGGTTGGACGTGTTGCTTCGGGCGGTCCTGCCGGCATTCAGTCCGGAACGACCCTTACGTCCGATCAGTTGCACGCTATCACGGGCTACGATCTCTTCGAAATCCGTATGGAAAGCGAAGAAGACCAGAAGATCATTGACCTCGCCCGAAAGGTTGTTGACGACAAGCGCGAAGAAAACAAGGAGCTCTTTGCTCGTAAGAGCGATAAGCTCAACCGCGGCGACGAACTGCCTCCGGGCGTGTTGAAGATGGTCAAGGTCTTTATTGCCGAGAAGCGCCGTCTGCAGCCTGGCGACAAGATGTCCGGCCGTCACGGTAACAAGGGTGTGGTCTCCAAGATCTGCCCGATTGAAGACATGCCGTACATGGCAGACGGTCGTCCCGCCGACATTTGCTTGAACCCGCTCGGCGTGCCGTCCCGTATGAACATCGGTCAGATTCTCGAAGTGCATCTGGGCTGGGCCGCCAAGGGTATTGGCTGGCGCATTGCCGAAATGCTCAAGACCGAGCAGGCCGCTCAGATCCGCGCTTTCCTGAACGAGGTGTACAACCGCACCGGCAAGAAGGAAGATCTCGACAGTCTCAATGACGAAGAGCTGATGGAATTGGCGAAGAATCTCGCCAACGGCATGCCCTTTGCCACGCCCGTGTTCGACGGTGCGAGCGAAGAGCAGATCCGGATGATGCTCGACCTGGCCTTCCCGGATGAAGAAGCCAAGAAGTTGCAGCTGACGCCTGCCAAGACGCAAGCCACGCTGTACGATGGTCGCACGGGTGATGCATTCGATCGTCCGGTGACCGTGGGCTTCATGCACTTCCTGAAGCTGCACCACTTGGTCGACGATAAGATGCACGCTCGCTCAACCGGTCCGTACTCGCTCGTCACGCAACAGCCCTTGGGCGGTAAGGCTCAGTTTGGCGGCCAGCGTTTCGGCGAAATGGAAGTTTGGGCTCTGGAAGCTTACGGCGCGAGCTACGTGTTGCAGGAAATGCTGACGGTGAAGTCCGACGACGTCAACGGCCGTACCAAGGTCTACGAAAACATCGTCGGCGGCGAACACAAGATTGATGCGGGCATGCCCGAATCGTTCAATGTGCTCGTCAAGGAAATCCGTTCGCTCGGCATTGACATTGATCTCGTGAAAAACGAGGAATCTTCGAAGGAATAAACCAGCATGAATCTGATTCGTGACATGTTCCGTCAGTCGATGGCTGACGAACACTTCGACGCCATTAAGATCGGCATCGCCTCTCCCGAGAAGATCCGTTCGTGGTCTTTCGGCGAGGTCAAGAAGCCGGAGACGATTAACTACCGTACCTTCAAGCCCGAACGCGACGGTCTGTTCTGCGCCAAGATCTTCGGGCCCATCAAGGATTACGAGTGCTTGTGCGGTAAGTACAAGCGCCTGAAGCACCGCGGCGTCGTCTGCGAAAAGTGCGGCGTTGAAGTGACGCTCTCCAAGGTGCGCCGCGAACGCATGGGCCACATCGAACTGGCCAGCCCCGTTGCGCACATTTGGTTCTTAAAGAGCCTGCCCTCTCGTATGGGCATGGTGCTCGACATCCCGTTGCGCGACATCGAACGTGTGCTTTATTTCGAAGCCTACTGCGTGGTCGATCCCGGCCTCACGCCGCTTGAACGCGGCCAGCTGCTTACGGAAGAGGAACTGATCCTCAAGACCGAAGAGTATGGCAACGACTTCAAGGCGATGATGGGTGCCGAGGCAATCCGCGAGCTTCTGCACAACATCGACATTGATCAGGAAGTCGCCAATCTGCGTCAGGAACTTTCGGGCACGACCTCGGAAGCAAAGATCAAGAAGTTTGCCAAGCGCCTGAAGGTGCTTGAAGGCTTCCAGCGCTCCGGCATCAAGCCTGAGTGGATGATCCTGGAGGTGCTTCCGGTGCTTCCGCCCGACCTGCGTCCGTTGGTGCCGCTTGACGGCGGCCGCTTTGCGACCTCCGACCTGAACGATCTGTATCGCCGCGTCATCAACCGCAACAATCGTCTGAAGAAGCTCCTTGAACTCAAGGCGCCGGACATCATCGTGCGCAACGAAAAGCGCATGTTGCAGGAAGCTGTCGACAGTCTGCTCGACAACGGCCGCCGCGGCAAGGCGATGACCGGTCCGTCCAAGCGTCCGCTCAAATCGCTCGCTGACATGATCAAGGGCAAGTCCGGCCGCTTCCGTCAGAACCTGCTCGGTAAGCGCGTCGACTACTCTGGTCGTTCCGTGATTACGGTGGGTCCGGAATTGCGTCTGCATCAGTGCGGCCTGCCCAAGCTGATGGCGCTTGAACTCTTTAAGCCCTTCATCTTCAACAAGCTCGAACAGCGCGGTCTGGCGACTACGATCAAGAGCGCCAAGAAGATGGTGGACAATCAGGAACCCGTCGTTTGGGACATCCTCGAAGAAGTGATTTACGAGCATCCCGTGATGCTCAACCGTGCGCCGACCTTGCACCGCCTCGGCATTCAGGCTTTTGAGCCGAAGCTCATTGAAGGCAAGGCCATCCAGCTGCACCCGCTTGTTTGCGCGGCCTTCAACGCCGACTTCGACGGTGACCAGATGGCTGTGCACGTGCCGCTGTCGCTTGAAGCTCAGCTCGAAGCCCGTTGCTTGATGCTTTCGTCGAACAACGTGCTCTTCCCGGCGAACGGCGACCCGTCCATCGTGCCGTCTCAGGACATGGTGCTCGGTCTGTACTATGCCACCCGCGAACGCATCAATGCACCGGGTGAAGGCATCTTCTTTGCCGATACGGCTGAAGTGCAACGTGCTTTGGACGCAGGCCAGGTTGCCCTGCAGACGCGTTGCACGGTTCGCATTCGCGAATTTGAGAAGGTTGAAGGCAGCGACGAGTGCCGACCTGTCGTCAAGCGTTATGAAACGACTGTCGGACGTGCTCTTCTCTCGGAAATTCTGCCTCAGGGTATGAGTTTTGCCGAACTCAACCGCACGCTCAAGAAGAAGGAAATCGCTCGTCTGATCAACGTGTGCTACCGCCGTTGCGGTCTGCGCGCGACGGTGATCTTCGCCGACAAGCTCAAGGACAACGGCTATCGTCTGGCTACGCGCGCCGGCATCTCGATTTGCATCGGCGACATGTCCGTGCCGCAGAAGAAGTTCGAGCTGGTGAGCGCGGCTGAAAACGAAGTCAAGGCGATCGAAGAGCAGTACACCTCCGGTCTTGTGACCAAGGGCGAACGCTACAACAAGGTGATCGACATCTGGGGCCGTACGGCTGACGAAGTCGGCAAGGTGATGATGAAGGAGCTCTCGAGCGAACCTGTCGTCAACCGCCATGGTGAAAAGGTGAGCCAGGAATCGTTCAATTCCATCTACATGATGGCTGACTCCGGTGCTCGCGGTTCGGCAGCTCAGATTCGTCAGGTTGCCGGTATGCGTGGTCTGATGGCCAAGCCCGACGGCTCGATTATTGAAACGCCGATTACCTCGAACTTCCGCGAAGGTCTGAACGTTCTGCAGTACTTCGTGTCGACTCACGGTGCTCGTAAGGGTCTGGCCGATACGGCTCTGAAGACCGCTAACTCCGGTTATCTGACACGTCGTCTCGTTGACGTGACGCAGGATTTGGTGGTGCTCGAAGATGATTGCGGCACGACCAACGGCGTTGAAATGCGCGCTCTCGTGGAAGGCGGTGAAGTCATTCAGGCCTTGCGTGACCGTATCCTTGGCCGCGTGACCGCTGAAGACGTCTTCGACATGCAGCACAACGTGGTTGTGGCTCGCGGTACGCTCATCGACGAAAAGATCTGCGACAAGATCGATGCCGAAGGCATTGATATGGTCAAGGTGCGTACGCCGCTGACTTGCGAAACCCGCTACGGCCTGTGCGCCAAGTGCTACGGCCGCGATCTCGGCCGCGGTACGCTGGTCAACGCCGGCGAAGCTGTCGGTGTGATCGCCGCTCAGTCCATCGGTGAACCGGGTACTCAGCTCACCATGCGTACGTTCCACATCGGTGGCGCCGCTTCGCGTGCCGCCGTGGCAAGCAGCGTGGAAGCCAAGAACTCCGGTTTGGTGGCCTTCACGGATGCCATGCGTTATGTGACCAACGGCAACGGCGAACTTGTCGTGATTTCTCGTTCCGGTGAAATCGTTATCAACGACGCTCAGTCTGGCCGTGAACGTGAACGCCATAAGGTTCCCTACGGCGCCACGCTGCTGTGCAGTCTCGGCAGCGAAGTCAAGGCAGGCCAGCAGCTGGCAACGTTTGATCCGATGACGCTGCCGATCGTATCCGAATACGCCGGTACCGTTCGCTTCGAAAATGTGGTCGAGAATGTGACCGTGATGAATCAGGTCGACGAAGTCACGGGCTTGAGCTCGATGGTCGTCATCGACCCGAAGCGCACCGCCGCCGGTTCCAAGAGCAAGGGTACGAAGACGACTGCCGCCAACGTGATGCGTCCGGTGGTGCACCTCGTTGACGAAGACGGCAACGACGTCAAGATTCCGGGTACGGATCACACTGTGACGATTCAGTTGCCCGTCAACGCCATTATCGTGGTGCGCGACGGTCAGAAGATCCACGAAGGTGAGATTCTTGCCCGTATCCCGCGCGAAAGCCAGAAGACCCGCGACATTACGGGTGGTCTGCCGCGTGTGGCCGAGCTCTTTGAAGCCCGTAGCCCGAAGGATGCCGGTATGCTCGCCGAGGAAACCGGTACTGTCACGTTCGGTAAGGAAACCAAGGGCAAGCAGCGTCTGATCATTACCGATCTGAACGGCAACGAGCACGAATGCCTGATCTCCAAGGACAAGCAGATTCTCGTGCACGACGGCCAGATGGTTCAGCGCGGTGAAGAAATCGTTGAAGGTCCGGCCGATCCGCACGACATCCTGCGTCTGCTCGGTATCGAAGCTTTGGCTCGTTACATCGTGGACGAAGTTCAGGATGTGTACCGTCTGCAGGGTGTGAAGATCAACGACAAGCACATCGAAGTGATTGTTCGTCAGATGCTTCGCCGTGTGCAGATTGTGGATGCGGGCGATACGCACTTCATCCCGGGCGAACAGGTCGAACGCAGCGAAATGCTCGACGAAAACGATCGCGTCAAGGCCAACGGCGGCACGCCCGCTACGTACCAGAACGTGCTGCTCGGTATCACGAAGGCTTCCTTGTCGACCGACTCCTTCATCTCGGCGGCTTCCTTCCAGGAAACCACTCGCGTGCTCACCGAGGCTGCCATCATGGGCAAGCGCGACGATTTGCGCGGCCTGAAGGAAAACGTCATTGTCGGTCGCCTGATTCCTGCCGGTACCGGCCTTGCCTACCACAAGGCTCGCCGCGAGAAGGAAGTGATGGAACAGCGTCTGGCTCAGGCGCAGGAACCGTCCGACGCACGTCTGGCTGCAGAAGAATTCTTCGAAGGTATGGACACCAAGGCCGAAGCCGAGAAGATCCGCGAAGAATTCGCTTTCGACAGCGAAGCTTCTGCAAACTCTCAGGGTCTGTCGGCTGCCCGTCGTGCTGCGGAAGAACTCTTCACCCGTCGGGATGAAGGCGACTCCGAAGGTAAGAAGGATGAGTAAGCCGTAATCAAGGGAGTCTCTTGACTTCCCGCGCCTGCCGCGCGACAAAGGCTCCTTTCCGAGAAACTCAAGTTTCTGACGGAAAGGAGCCTTTTTGTTTGTAACTTCCTAAAGAACACATTAAAACCAGAGGCTATCTGCTATTCGTTATTCTCTTTGCTCTTATCGAGAGATAACTCTAATGTTTTGGGATCTGCTTTCGACGCGGGACGCGCTAGATCGCAAAAGTACGTTTCCCGTCGTCCGGAGAAGCGGCGGGATCGATAAGCAATCTATAAAGAGGAGAGAGCTGAGATGATCAAAAAGTGGATGACAGCCGCAGCCCTTCTGGCCATGGTCGGTACAGTTTCGTCTGCCACGCTCTATACGACGGGCGTGCTGGACTTCAATAAGACGACTAAGGGAAGTTACCTTGGAAAGATCGGTGCCGCTGTTCCCGTGACGGTTCTGAAAAAAACAAGGCAGTCTGTCTTACGTTCGCATTTCCGGGTGGACGCTTGCCGAATATCCTTCCATGATCTTTGCCGAACCCGGCGTTCGCATTGAGTATGGCTCCTTTGACGAAGAAAGTGCCGTCAAGACTAATCCTAAGGCTGGCGAAAAGGTCGTTCAGGAAAATAGGTGGGTGAAGGCCACCGCAGAAGGCTGGGTGCAGAGCGCCAAACTCACGAACAATCTCAACAAGCTCTGGCAGCAAGGTAAAGCTCGTCATGCCGAAGCTTGCTCCATGTGCCATGCCGCTCCCAAGGCCGATCACTTCACGGCCAACCAGTGGGCTAGCGTGCTGCCCGCCAAGGGCGGTCGTACGGGCCACACGCGTGCCGGCGCCAATGCCGTGATGTTTAAGTATCTGCAGGCCCACGCCAAGAAATAAACAAACCAGCAGAACACCATCAGGCACCGTTCAACATTGAAATCCCCGATGTCCTCGTGCGACAGCGCGCGAATGAAACGACCCAGGGGAAAATAATCAAGGATGAGAAGAGAAATGCTCAACCGTCGTGATTTATTCAAAGTAGCCGGTGCAGCCACCGTGGCTGCCGCCGTTCCTGCCGCAGGCGCTGCGCCTTCAGCCAAAGAAGCAGCCAAGACTGCCGTCAAAAAATACAAGGGCGGCGTAGTGGCCGGTCCCGTTTTGAAGGGCCAAAACGAACTCAAGCTTTCCCGCACGTTTGAACTCGGCAAGTCCGTTCTGAATGACGCCGAAGTGATGAATGCATCGCATTGGGGTGTGTACCGCGTTCACGTCAAGGGCGGCAAGATCGAACGCTTGGATCCGGTCGAATTCGATAAGGCACCGTCGCTGCAGTTGCAGGCAATCGCACAGCAGCCGTACAACGCTGCCCGCATCCGCTACCCGATGGTTCGCAAGAGCTATCTGGAAAAGGGTTACAAAGCCGGCGGCAAAGGCCGTGGTTCTGAACCCTTCGTTCGTGTCACCTGGGACAAGGCTCTGGAGCTCGTTGCTTCGGAACTCAAGCGCGTTCGTGAAAAGTATGGCCCCGTGTCGATTTACGGCGGCAGCTACGGCTGGATGAGTGCCGGTAATCTTGGTTCTGCCCGCAACCTGATGCAGCGCGTGCTCAATCTCAATGGCGGTTTTACCGGCCACTATGGCGACTACTCAACGGGTTGTGCACAGGTGATCCTTCCCTATGTGATCGGTTCCAACGGTGTCTACGAACAGCAGACGGCCTGGGAAGTGCTTGCTGAGAAATGCGAGCTTCTCGTGATGTGGGGTGCCGATCCGACGGTTACCAACGATATCGACTGGGTGACGACCATTCACGAAAACGCCGAAGGCATGGAAATGGTGAAGAAAGCCGGCGTGCCGGTGATTGCCATCAATCCGCTCAAACCCGACGCAGCCGAATACTTCGGCAAGAACTGTGAATGGATCGCTCCGAAGCCCGGTACCGATGTGGCCATGATGATCGCAATGGCGCACGAACTCGAAAGCTCCGGCAAGGTGGATCGCGAATTCATCCGTAAGTACACGGTGGGCTACGATAAGTTCATTGCTTACGTGCTCGGCAAAACCGACGGTGTGGCGAAGACCCCGGCCTGGGCTGAGAAGATCTGTGGTGTTAAGGCCGATGCCATCAAGCGTCTGGCTCACCTGATGCGTGAAAAGCGCTCCATGCTGATGGGCGGCTGGGGTATTCAGCGCGCTCAACACGGCGAGCAGGTGCATTGGATGATGGTGGTGCTTGCTGCCATGTGCGGCCACATCGGACAGCCCGGCGGCGGCTTCGGCTTCAGCTATCACTACTCCAACGGCGGTGCGGCCACCTCGATGGCTCCCGCTTTGGGCGGCATTTCCGCTAATCCGAAGGGCGGCAGCGAAGGCCTCTCCTGGGTCGGCGAATCCTTGGCGACCATTCCTTTGGCTCGCTTTACCGACTGCTTCCTCAATCCTGGAAAGACGATCGACTACAACGGTAAGAAGATTACCTATCCGGACATTCGTCTGGTCTTCTGGTCGGCGGCAACCCCTTTGCCCAGCAGGAAGACACCAACGGTCTGATCAAGGCCTGGAAGCGTCCCGAAACAACGATTGTGTGCGACACGGTGTGGACGGCCTTGGCTCGCTTTGCCGATATTGTTCTGCCGGCCTGCACGTCACTCGAGCGCGTGGACATCACGTCAATCGGTTCATACTCGAACCTTGGTTATGTTGCCATGCAGCAGGCGATTGAACCCCAGTACGAATCGCATTCCGACTTCTGGATCTATCGCGAACTCTCCAAGAAGATGGGCTTTGAAAAAGAGTTCACCGAAGGTTTGGACGAAATGGGCTGGATCCGTCGCTTTTATGAGAACGCTGCCAAGGAAGCCCGTGTGAACGGCCTGGAAATGCCATCGTTTGAAGAGTTCTGGGCCCGCGGCTACGTTCTCTTCCCGGTCGATCAGGATGCTCGTCGCTACAACTATCTGGGTGACTTCCGTCGCAACCCGATCGTCAATCCGCTCGGTACCGAATCGGGCAAGATCGAAATCTTCTCCAAGAAGATCGAAAGCTACAAGTACGACGACTGCCCGGCTCACCCGACTTGGATGGAACCCACGGAATGGCTCGGCGCCAAGATGGCCGAAGAGTATCCGTTTGCATTGTTGACGAGCAAGAGCCGCTATCGTTTGCATTCGCAACTCGACAGTACCGCTTCGAACCTGTTTGCGAACGTCGAAGATCGCGAACCGGTGTGGATTCATCCGGATGCCGCCAAGAAGCTCGGCCTGAAGTCGGGTGATGTGGCTAAGGTCACGAGCCGCCGTGGTTCGGTCCTTGCCGGCGTGATTGTCACCGATCGTATCCGTCCTGATACCGTGGTGATCCATCACGGCGGCTGGTACAGCCCGGAAGAACCGGGTGAAGAAGGTTCGCTTGACGTGCACGGCTGCGACAACGTGCTCACCATCGATATTCCTTCGTCGAAACTGTCCTGCGGCAACGTGGCTAATTCGACGCAAGTCAAGATCAAGCGTTGGGACGATGAACTTGAGCCGATCATGGCTCACGTTCAGCCCAAGACGGAGCGCGCTGACGACTAGCGACGAAAGACGCCTGCTTGCTCTGGTGCCGGGCGGGCCGATGAAAATTGAACGCACGTTCCACTGAACTTTGACGGTTCGGGGAGGACGTGCGTTTTTTGCTAACTTGTGATTAATTATTCACTAAAAGGTTCTTTGACGCCAAGAACGTCGCCGTGCATCGCGACCTGGCCGCGTGAGACGACTGCAACGATCTGCAGGTTTTGATTGAGAAGCACGGCATTGGCGCAAGCACCGGTTTCTAGACGTCCCTGATTGGTCAACCCCAGACTGTTGGCGGCGTTGCTGGTAATCAGAGATAGGGCGTCCGACAGCGGGAAACTGAAATCGCGCACCAGTTCCACCATGGTTTCGTGATTGCGGGCGACTTCGCCTACGGCCTGCCCGACGATATTGCCGTCAGCGTCAAAACGCGGCACCACGCCGTGACCGTCAGACGAAAGGGTGATCTGTTCGACTGGAACGCCGCAGGAGACAGCTGCGCTCACGGCTGCAGCCGGATGACCTAGATAACAGGGGCCGTCTGTGGTGATGTCAATGTAGCGATCAGATGCCCCCATGGCGTAGGCACAGGCGCTTTTAAGTAAGAATTCAGTTCTCGCGCAGTGAGTCGGTCTTAAATGCGTACCGATCGGGAATCCGGAGGCGGCGATCTCTTCAAAGATGTCAAACGGATTGGGAATTGAGCCCAGGTGGACATGCAATAGACCTTGTTTGTTGACTGTGACAGCAGCCTGACGAATTTGCGAGAGCATTTCCAAAATGGCCTGAGACGACGGAAAGGACCCGTTGACATCACCCATGGCAAGTTTGGCGCCGAGAACTTCGGAGACAAGCGCGACATCGTCGGCAACGCTTTGAGTAAGCGTAACAGGCGGATAACGGAAGTTTGATGTGTACATCCATGCCGAAAGTCCGAGAGCTTTGAGTTCGCGTACTTTGGCAAGCAGATCCGGAAGTTTTCGTGTCATGACATCTGCGCCAAGAACGCCGACGACAGTTGTGATGCCTGCTCGGATGAGCTCACCGGCACTGATGGCCGGCGCTCGGGTATCTGGTCCGTTGACGCCGCCTCCGCCCAGAACGTGGACATGGGCGTCAACGAAGCCCGGTGCCAAAATGAAGCCCGTGGCGTCAATGATGCTTAAGCCCGGTAGGCTGGCAGAGAGGTTGGGGGCGACGGCGAGGATTTTTTCGCCGACCATCAATACGTCGGTCACACCGAGTTCTTTCGGCGCGAAAACGTAGGCATTACGGATCAAAATCGCCATGGTGCGTCTCCTGTACACGATGTCTCTAAGGATAGCGCAGCGCATTAAAAAGGCGGCACGTAGCCGCCTTCGCAGTCACAAAAAAGCAAACGAATCAACGACTCAGAACTGATTTGACACTTTCGCGAGCTCGGGTGATCGTCTCTTCAGCGTTCTCGACAACACCGTTTTTCATGACGAACTTGCCGTCGCACAGCACGCTATGGATAGCTCGGCTGTCGGTCGCATAGACCCAGTTGCTCGTGAGACTGAAGTTGGGAACAAGACGTTCGTTTTCAAGGTCTAGGAAAACGGCATCCGCAAGTGCCCCTTCACGAACAACACCGGCGTTAAGACCAGCTGCCTGCGCGCCGTTGCGGGTTGCCCATTGCAAAATTTCGCCGGCGGGCAGTGTCTCGCTTGTGTAACGGACCTTAGCAAGCAGGGCGGCAAACTTCATTTCTTCGCGCATATCAAGGTTGTTGTTGGAAGCTGTCCCGTCGGTGCCAAGTGTCAGGCGGCAGCCCTTTTTCATCAGCAAGTCGCTTGCGAAGATGCCCGAAGACAGTTTCATGTTCGAACAAGGGTTGTGAGCGATCCAGACACCGCGTTCTTTGAGGATTTCGGCCTCTTCTTCATCAATGTGCACGACGTGGGCGGCAATGACGTTGTCGCCCAATACGCCGAGATGGTCAAGCCAGCGTACCGGACTCATGCCGTGCGCAGCGATGCAGTCTTGTACCTCTTTTTCCGTTTCGGAAACGTGTAGCGTAAGCGTCTGACCGTTGGTTTTGGCGGCTTCGGCACAGCGCTGCAACAGTTCTCCGCTTACCGTATAGACCGCGTGAGGTGCGACGGCAAGCGAAATACGTCCATTTGTCGGGTCTTTCCAGTTGGCAAGAAAATCGAGCTGCCGTTTGATTTCGTCTTCGCCCAAGTGATCCATGAGCGTGACGCCAACGGTGGCGCGGATGCCGGCTTCAGCGACGGCACGAACTGTTTCTTCAGCCATCCAGTACATGTCGCAGAACCAGGTCGTACCGCTACGGATCATTTCCAATGTAGCGAGCTTGGCGCCGGCATAGATGTCTTCGGCACGCATCTTGCCTTCAAATGGCCAGATGTGATCGTTGAGCCAGGGAAAGAGCGGAAGGTCGTCGGCGTAACCGCGCAGCAGCGTCATTGAGGCATGCGTATGCGTATTGAAAAAACTTGGCACGATCGCCAAACCGGAAGCGTCGTACGTTTCATCGGCGACGGCATCGGCAGGAGCGTGAAGGTTCTGGAAACGGTTACCGTTGATCAGAATGTTCGTGACGTTGCCGTCAAGTTGAACGTTACGGATAAGAAGAGAGGACATAGTGAGTTTAAGCGGCCAAAAGATATGTAAAAGGAAACAAATGACGACAATAGACAGAAATTGGGTTAAGAAACTGCTAAATGTAGTTAAGCTCGTCGGAAATGGTGCCTTTTTCGCGACAGATGGACAAAAGTCGTTCTTCAGTGGAAGCGTCAGGTTCGATGAGTCCTGCGGGCATTTTTTTCGAGGCTAGGACCACGGCGCCTTCGTTGTGCAAGGCCATGGTGGCGTCAATGTACTTCATAAGTGTCGGATCCTTGAGTATGAAGTTAAGCGGACGCTTGGCTTCAAGTACGCGACCGGCAGGAACACCGGCACCGAATTCGTCTTCGACGCCCATATTGGCCAAAAGCGCTTTGGAACGGATGAAAACGTCGGCGGGGCAGACGGCTGTGGCTGCGCTGGGAACGCCGGTGGCAGTCACAACGGCGTTAGCTTGACTGACCGCTTCGGCAATGGCGATACCGTCGGAGGCGTCAATAACGGCGTCGCACAGGACGCGGATGCGATCGGTAATATCGCCGGGACGCGTGACGACCGTGATGCGACTGCCGTAGCGGTGCGCGTAGGTGATAAGGCCGCTACCAACTTTGCCGCTGCCGAAAATCACGATGGATTTGCCTTGCCACTGGCTATAGCCGAGTTGGGTCATAGCCCGGAAATAACTCTCTCCGGTGCCAAGACACGTTTCAATACGTTTGATCCGACCGGAGTCGGCGACATATACGGGACAGGATTTGTCGGCATATTTTGAGACGCCTGAGCGGGTGAGTTCGACAAAACCGATACGGGGTTTAAGCTCGGCAAAAGCAGCAGCGCAGTCAAGCACGAGATCAAACGCGCGGCTTGTCTTGACTTCCTTCGGTTCAACCACGGGGATGCCGACGGAGCGCAGGTAACGGACGACTTCGTTATTGCGAGGCATCACGTTGTCGATGCCGACGGTTAGTTCAGCGCCGGCCGCCAGAAGGACAGCGTGTTTTGCGAGCGTGTTTTCAAACACGGGAGTTGCGTCAAGAATCCGCAGACCGGCCAAAGGCCGCGTATTTTTCCAAACTTCGAATTGGTTAAGTAAGACCGGGTATTCGTTCGAAGCGTAGGCCTGAGCCACGCGAGAGGCGAGAATGTCGGAAAGCATGACGGCACGTATGTATGAAAAAGAATGGTGCAGAGGCCTGGAGGCGCTCAGCTCGGATTGTAGCGGGCAAAGTGAACGTTGAAGGCGTCGATGAACGTTGGCCGAACGAATGTCAGAAAGAGCTAATCCCTTGACATTATTCAAAAAACAAGAGAAAATCACAGCCTTTTCCGGGAAAGCATTCGTCGGAGGGGGTCGTTTGCGCTTGCAAAGGACGCTTTTTCGTCGTTCGTTTTCATTGTGAAAAGACTTTTATCACCAGCAACAACCGATGGATTTATCCGTCGGTCTTTTTAAGAAGAACGGACAATATGCCCACTATTAACCAGCTTGTGCGCAAGCCTCGTGAGCTTACGCGCGAAAAGAGCAAGAGCCCTGCTCTTAAGAACTGCCCGCAGAAGCGCGGCGTTTGCACCAAGGTCTACACGACCACCCCGAAGAAGCCGAACTCGGCTCTTCGTAAGGTTGCCAAGGTGCGTCTGACCAACGGCTTTGAAGTGATTTCCTACATCGGCGGCGAAGGCCATAACCTGCAGGAACACTCCGTGGTTCTCATCCGCGGCGGCCGTGTGAAGGACTTGCCCGGTGTGCGTTACCACATCGTGCGCGGTTCCCTCGACACCCAGGGCGTCAAGGACCGTAAGCAGGCTCGTTCCAAGTACGGCGCCAAGCGCCCGAAGGCAGCGTAATTCGCGGCGACAGATTGTCAGCCGTGTACGGACGGTCCCGCTGTTAAAAGGACCGAGTAAGTCGCAGCCCGCGTGTGTGCTGCATTGTGAAGCGGTCAACTAAGAAACGAAAGACCGCATTTAAATGACTGAAGACAACGAAAGAGGAAAAAAATGCCCCGTCGTCGCGAAGTACCCAAACGTGAAATTTTGCCGGATCCGAAGTTCGGCAGCGTTGAGATCTCCAAGTTCATCAACGTGATCATGCTCGATGGCAAGAAGGCCGTCGCCGAACGCATCGTCTACGGTGCGCTGCAGCAGATTGAAGAAAAGACCGGTAAGAACGCTCTCGAAGTGTTCCAGACCGCACTCAACAACGTCCGTCCGCTCGTGGAAGTGAAGAGCCGCCGTATCGGTGGCGCCAACTACCAGGTGCCCGTTGAAGTGCGTCCGGTTCGCCGTATGGCTTTGGCAATGCGCTGGCTGCGTGAAAGCGCCAAGTCGCGTTCCGAAAAGTCCATGCCCCAACGCTTGGCTGGTGAGCTGTTGGATGCTGCTGAAGGCCGCGGCGGCGCTATGAAGAAGCGTGACGAAGTCCATCGTATGGCTGAAGCCAACAAGGCCTTCTCTCACTTCCGCTTCTAATACATCGATTAACAATGAGGTGTTGCCGATTGTGGCGGCACCTCGCTTACGAAGAGAATAGTCATGGCTCGTACTACCCCGATTTCGCGCTATCGCAATATCGGCATTTCTGCCCACATCGATGCGGGCAAGACCACGACGACCGAACGCATCCTGTTCTTTACCGGCGTCAACCACAAGTTGGGCGAAGTGCACGACGGTGCCGCCACCATGGACTGGATGGAACAGGAACAGGAACGCGGCATCACGATTACGTCCGCCGCTACGACCTGCTTCTGGCGCGGTATGGACATGCAGTTCCAGCCGCATCGTCTGAACATCATCGACACCCCGGGGCACGTGGACTTCACGGTTGAAGTGGAACGCTCCATGCGCGTGCTCGACGGCGCTGTGATGGTTTACTGCGCTGTGGGCGGCGTTCAGCCCCAGTCTGAAACGGTCTGGCGTCAGGCCAACAAGTACAAGGTGCCTCGCATCGCGTTCGTCAACAAGATGGACCGTACCGGTGCCAACTTCTTCAAGGTCGTTGACCAGATGAAGACCCGTCTGAAGGGCAATCCCTGCCCCGTCGTGATCCCGATCGGCGCGGAAGATCAGTTCAAGGGCGTTGTCGATCTGATCAAGATGAAGGGCATCATTTGGGACGATGCCAGCCAGGGTACCAAGTTTGAATACATCGACATTCCTGCCGATCTCGTCGATACGGCCAACGAATGGCGTGAAAAGCTCGTCGAAACGGCTGCCGAAGCCAGCGAAGAGCTGATGAACAAATACCTCGAAGAAGGCGAACTCACGGAAGCTGAAATCGTCAAGGGTTTGCGCGCCCGCACGATTGCCGGCGAAGTGCAGCCGATGTTCTGCGGTTCGTCCTTCAAGAACAAGGGCGTGCAGCGTATGCTCGACGGAGTTATCGAACTGTTGCCGTCTCCGGTTGACATTCCTCCGGTTCCGGGCTTTGACCTCAACGACAACGAAGTCACCCGCGAAGCTAGCGACGATGCTCCGTTCTCCGCGCTCGCTTTTAAGATCATGACCGACCCGTATGTCGGCCAGCTCACCTTCTTGCGCGTTTACTCCGGCATTCTGAAGTCTGGCGAAACCGTTCTGAACTCCGTGAAGAACAAGAAGGAACGTATCGGTCGTTTGCTGCAGATGCATGCCAACGAACGTAAGGAAATCACTGAAGCCGAAGCTGGTGACATCGCCGCTGCTGTCGGTCTGAAGGACGTGACCACGGGTGATACGCTCTGCGACATCGCTCAGCCGATTATCCTCGAACGCATGGAATTCCCGGAACCGGTTATCAGCCAGGCCGTGGAACCCAAGACCAAGGCCGACCAGGAAAAGATGGCTCTCGCTTTGGGTCGTTTGGCTCGCGAAGATCCTTCCTTCCGTGTTCGTACCGACGAGGAATCCGGCCAGACGATTATTTCCGGTATGGGCGAGCTGCACCTCGAAATTCTCGTCGACCGTATGCGTCGTGAATTCAACGTGGAAGCAACCGTTGGTCGTCCGCAGGTGGCCTATCGCGAAACGATTCGTTCCGTGGTCGAAAACGCCGAATGCAAGTTTGCCAAGCAGTCCGGCGGTCGCGGCCAGTACGGTCACGTTGTGCTCAAGCTCGAGCCGATGGAACCGGGTAAGGGCTTCGAATTCGTTGACGCCATTAAGGGCGGCGTGGTTCCGCGTGAATACATCCCGGCCGTTGAAAAGGGTGTGGAAGATACGCTCAAGGCTGGTGTGCTCGCCGGTTACCCGGTTGTGGACGTCAAGGTGACGTTGCACTTCGGTTCCTATCACGAAGTCGACTCGAACGAAAATGCCTTCCGTATGGCTGCTTCCATGGCATTCAAGGACGGCATGCGCAAGGCCAACCCCGTGCTGCTCGAACCGATCATGAAGGTCGAAGTCGAAACGCCGGAAGAAAAGATGGGCGACGTGATGGGCGACCTTTCGTCCCGCCGCGGCGTCATCCAGGGTATGGACGATCTCCCCGGTGGCGGCAAGGCTATTCGTTGCGAAGTGCCGTTGGCTGAAATGTTCGGTTACTCCACGACGCTGCGCTCCCTCACCCAGGGTCGTGCAACGTACACGATGGAATTCGATCACTACGCTGAAGCTCCGAAGAACGTGGCCGACGCTGTGATCGCCGAAAAGACCAAGTAATTTGAAAAACGGATCGGGAGTAAAATAAAAAAAGTTTTCTTCCGATCCAACCTTTTATCTAAGAAGGACACAAGACCTAAAATGGCAAAGGGTAAGTTTGAACGTACCAAGCCCCATGTGAACGTGGGCACCATCG
>ERZ791626.1115-NODE-1115-length-22294-cov-6.444175_pt1 | contig 22294 bp, 16 predicted proteins | sample MGYA00510266_ERZ791626 | MGnify/ENA primary metagenome ERZ791626 (study PRJEB30046, sample SAMN00715208) | human gut metagenome | study: EMG produced TPA metagenomics assembly of the A metagenome-wide association study of gut microbiota in type 2...
AGCATGTGCAAACGCCTGCCACGAGGGAGCCATTGATATCATCAACGGCAAGGCAAAGCTGGTGCGGGAAAATTTCTGCGATGGCTTTGGCGACTGCCTGCCGGGCTGCCCCACTGGAGCTATCACTTTTGAGGAGCGGGAAGCCCCTGCCTACGACGAGGCAGCGGTGCAGGAGAACAAAAAGAAAAAGGAATTGCAGGAGAAGATGAAGCACCTCCACGAGGGCGGCTGCCCCGGCTCCCGGATGCGGATGCTGGAACAGCCGGAGACCGCTGCCGAAAGTGCAGTTGCTGCCCCTGTGCAGCCGGTCTCCCGCCTGCGCAACTGGCCGGTGCAGATCAAGCTGGCACCCATCCATGCGCCTTACTTTGAGGGTGCAAAGCTCCTGATTGCAGCGGACTGCACGGCCTATGCCTACGCCAATTTCCATCAGGAGTTTATGCGCGGCAAGGTGACCCTTATCGGCTGCCCGAAGCTGGATGCTGTGGATTACAGCGAAAAGCTGACCGAGATCCTGCGCAGCAACGATATCCAGAGCGTGACCATCCTCCGCATGGAGGTGCCCTGCTGCGGCGGCTTGGAGATGGCGGCGAAAAAGGCGCTTCAGACCAGCGGAAAGTTCATTCCGTGGCAGGTGGTCACCATCTCCATTGACGGAAAAATTCTGGATTAAAAGCACAGGACAGACCTATACCGCCTTTTAATGCTTCACGCATTTCTTGCCTTGCGGTAAAATACCATAGATTCCATAAGCGGGCGACCTGAAAAAGGCTGCTCGCTTTTTTATCGTCATCGCAGTATTTTTGCGGGAACGGCTTTTTGCCGGTAAGGGATAAAAGCATTCCATAGAAAATAGGTGCTCTTTACAAGAAAAAATCTTGAAACGCTTCTGTTATAATGTTACAATTATGCTACATAATAGGATAGATATTCAAAAAAGCTGCTGACAGCAGAACGAGAATGATATTGCAAGCACCTTCCTGAAATCGGTGAAGTGAAAATAAAGCCGGAATGAGACCGTCTGGGGTGGAGAAAGATTGGATAAAATGAAAAACTCTGGAATGAGCGAAACCATGCAGACCTTGACACGGAAAAGCGCCTGTGTGATGCTGAGCCTACTGTTGCTACTGTCAGCCGTGCTCCCTGTGAAAGCTGCCGCGGAAACCGCCTCTGCAAAGGTTGTTCGTGTCGGCTCGTTTGAGGACACCTTCAACTATGTCAACGAGAAGGGCGCAAGAAAGGGCTACGGCTACGAATTGCTGGAGACCTTGTCCGGCTATACAGGCTGGCAGTTCGAGTATGTGACCTGCGACTGGTCAGACTGCTTCGAAAAGCTCAAAAACGGCGAGATCGACATTATTGGCGGTATCTCTTATACGGAGGACCGCACCCAGGAGATGCTGTTTTCAGACGAGCCGATGGGAGTGGAAAAATATTACCTCTACGCCGATCTCGCGCGCGCAGACATCTCCGCCTCCGACTTCAAGACGCTGAACGGCAAAAAGATCGGCGTTCTGATGGGAACAGAGCCGGAAGTGATGCTGGCCGAGTGGGAAGAAAAATACGGCCTGAAAACGGAACACGTCAACATCTCCAACAACGAGGATGTGAAGCAAAAGCTGGCAAACCACGAGATCGACTGCTTTGTTTCGCTGGAAGAATCCTTCTGGGCAGAGCGTGGCATCTCGACCATAACCCGTGTGGGAGAATCCGGCATCTACTATGCGATCAACAAAAACCGGCCTGATATCAAGGAAGAACTTGACGATGCGATGCGCGCGTTGGACGAAGCTGTGCCTTTTTATACGGCGGATCTGTACAAAAGATATTTCTCAATGGATTATACGCCCATCCTTACAGGGGAGGAAAAGGCGTGGCTCAGAAAGCACGGTGCGATCAGGATGGGCTTTCTGGCGAGCGACAGCGGCGTCAGCACCTTTGACCCTGCCACCGGGGAGTTTACCGGGGTAATCACGGACTATATTCAGTTTGCAGCAGATTGTCTGGGCAATCAGGAACTGGAATTCCAGCTGGTCGGCTATGACAGCAAGGAAGCAGAACTGGATGCGCTGAAATCGGGCGAGATCGACATGATCTTCCATTGCGACCAGAACCCCAATCTGGCGGAAGAGTATCACTTTGCCTGTACCAACACAACGTGGACCTCCAACCTGATGGCGGTCACGAACAAACAGCACTTTAACGAAAACAATGTAAACCGCATTGCCGTTCCCCAAAACAAACTCTCCCTGAAAAAGTACCTTGCGTTTTATTACCCGCAGTGGGAGATCGTGGACTGCGATACACAGGAGGATGCGGCAAGGCTGGTCAAAGACGGACAGGCAGATTGCTTTGTTACCGGGATCAGCAGTGAGAATAAATACAGCAAGAAATACAGCTTTTACAGCGTTCCGCTGGTAAACCCTGTAAGATCCTGCTTTGCGGTCAATAGCGGAAACCGCAGCCTGTTGTCCATCCTGAACAAAACGATCAAGGCAATGCCTGTTAATATGCTTGCCGGCGCGCTTGCGATGTATAAGAGCTCCGCGCGGAAGGTTACCCTGAGCGATTTTATAAAGGATAACTTCTTTAAAGTTATGTTGATCAGCAGCATTGCTGTTGCAGTTGTTCTGCTCACGATTTTGATGCTGCTCCAGAAGGCGCGTAAAGCCGAAGCTGCTGCAAGGAAAGCCGCAAGCGATACGCAGGAACTGAATGCAAAATTGCAGGTCGCCGTGGAAAAAGCAGAGACCGCCAACCGCGCCAAGAGCACCTTCCTTTCCAATATGTCCCACGATATCCGCACCCCCATGAACGCCATCATCGGCTTTACCACGCTGGCGCTCAGCAATATTGACGATACAGACCGGGTGAAGGATTATCTTGGCAAGACCCTTGCATCCAGCAACCATCTGCTCTCCCTCATCAACGATGTGCTGGATATGAGCCGCATTGAAAGCGGAAAGATCCATCTGGAAGAGGTGGAAGTCAACCTTTCGGATGTGCTGCACGATTTAAAAACCATCGTCAGCGGGCAAATTTATGCAAAACAGCTGGAACTTTACATGGATGCCATGGACGTGACCGACGAAGACGTCTACTGCGACAAGACCCGGCTGAACCAGATCTTGCTGAACCTGCTGTCCAACGCCATCAAGTTCACTCCGGCGGGCGGCACGGTCTCGGTACGGGTGCGGCAGCTTGCCGGTAAGGTGCATGGCTGCGGGCAGTACGAGTTCCGCATCAAGGATAACGGCATCGGCATGAGCCAGGAGTTTGCCAAAAAGATCTTTGAGCCCTTCGAGCGGGAGCGCACCTCCACGGTAAGCAGAATTCAGGGCACCGGCCTTGGTATGGCCATCACCAAAAACATCGTGGATATGATGGGCGGCACCATCGAGGTGCAGACAGCGCAGGGCAAGGGCACGGAGTTTACCGTCTGCGTGCCCATGCGCGCACAGACCGAGCAGCGTCTGGTGGAAAAGATCACCGAGCTGGAGGGCCTGAAGGCACTGGTGGTGGATGACGACTTCAACACCTGCGACAGCGTGACAAAGATGCTGGTCAAGGTGGGCATGCGCGCCGAGTGGACCCTTTCCGGCAAGGAAGCGGTGCTGCGTGCGCGGCAGTCTATCGAGATGAGCGATGTCTACCACGCCTATATCATCGACTGGCGTCTGCCGGATATGAACGGCATCGAGGTCACCCGCCAGATCCGCAGCCTGCACGATGATACGCCTATTATCATCCTGACCGCCTACGACTGGTCGGATATTGAAGTAGAAGCAAAAGCAGCCGGCGTGACCGCCTTCTGCTCCAAGCCCATGTTCATGTCCGACCTGCGCGAGACCCTGATGAGCGCCCTTGGCCAGAAGCCGGCGGATGCAGTGCAGAGGCTTTTGCCGGAAAAGAACGCCGACTTCAAGGGCAAGCACATCCTGCTGGTGGAGGACAACGAACTGAACCGCGAGATCGCGCAGGAGATTCTGCAGGAGTACGGCTTCCTTGTCGATACGGCTGAAAACGGCGCCGTAGCGGTGGAAAAGGTAAGTACCGCCGCGCCGGGCAGCTATGATCTGGTACTGATGGACGTGCAGATGCCGATCATGGACGGCTATACCGCCACCCGGAAAATTCGCGCGCTGGACGACCCTGCGCGGGCAAAGCTGCCGATCCTTGCCATGACCGCCAACGCCTTTGACGAGGACCGCCGCAACGCCTTGGAAAGCGGCATGAACGGCTTTTTGTCCAAGCCCATTGTGATTGGCGACCTTGTGCAGGAACTGCACAAAATTTTGTAAATGAAACGCAGGTCAGGTGAATAAAAAAGAATGCACCCGCAGCATTTGCGCCCGGAGGCCAAAACCTCTGAAAAGCTTGCTGCGGGCGCTTTTTTGTTTCCATTGTCTTTAAAAAACTCTTGACAATGGGAACTTTTTTGATTATAGTAGAGCTAACAAACATTAGTTAGTGAAGGGCAAAGAAAAATGGAAGATACCAAGCAGCGCATTCTGGAAAAGTCTCTGGAACTGTTTTCGACCAAAGGATACGATGCCGTCAGTGTGGGCGAGATTGCAAAGGCGGTCGGCATCAAGGCACCCTCGCTGTACAATCATTTCCCCAGTAAACAGGCCATTTTTGATGCGATTTTGGAGACAACTTCGGCACACTACCAAAAAGACACCGCTGAGATTGCGGTCCATGTACAGGATTCTCAAAAAGACATCCCGGTTTTCTCTCATATCTCGGAGGAGCTGCTGGTTGAAAAAGTCCGACAGATTTTCCTCTATTCGCTGCACGATAAAACCATCAGCCAGTTCCGCCGGATGATGACGTTGGAACAGTTCCGTTCCCCCCAATTTGCCGAACTGCTTTCCAAACGCTATGTAGATTGGATGATCTCCTACCATGCAGGCATCTTCCGTGCGCTGGTTGCAAACGGCGAACTGCGAAACGAAGACCCTGATACGCTGGCGTGGATGTATGTTTCTCCTATCATCGTCCTGCTCAGTGTCTGCGACCGCCAGCCGGAACGGGAAGCTGAAAGCCTTGAAAAGCTGGACGCCCATGTAAAGCTGTTCTTCCGCACCTTTAACATCGAGGGGGGTGAAAAATAAAGGAATTTTTTAATTTTATATTGAAGTAGAAAAACACCATAAATGCTAAAATCAAAGGAGAACTTTTTGAAACATACAACATTTGCACTGGAGCTTGTGGGCTGACCGGGAGGTCTGGCAAATACCACAAGCCACGCCTCCCGAAGACGAACAGACACAATTCTTCAGGAGGACATTACCATGAATCGTGAAAATAAACGCAAGACCTTTGAAAAAGGTTACTATAAGACCCACGCCTGCAACGACACCTTTACCTGCAAAGTCTGCGGACGGGTCTGCACCCCGCAAAATGCCGGCAGCGACCACCGCAACCATTGCCCCAACTGCCTGTCCAGCCTTCATGTGGACGAAGAACCCGGTGACCGCGCCTCCGACTGCGGCGGCATCATGGAGCCGGTAGCCGTCTGGGTACGCAAAGACGGCGAGTGGGCCATCATCCACCGTTGCAAACGCTGCGGAAAACTCAGCTCCAACCGGGTGGCGGCAGACGACAACCCCATGAAGCTCATGAGCATTGCCATGAAGCCGCTGTGCTCTCCGCCGTTCCCGCTGGACTATATTGAAGAAATGGCCGCCTTGATGGGCGGTGATGGACGGATGCGGTAAGCCGCAGGAGGAACTACAAGATGGAGTATATCCGAATCACAAAAGAAAACATCGACAGGGAACACATCTGTTGTGCCATGTCCGGCAAACAGAGCCTTGCCAAGAAGGAATGGCTTAAGCAGCGATTTGAGGAGGGTCTTGTCTTTTACCGCAGTGCAGAGCGCGGCAAATGCTTTATCGAGTACATCCCGGCGGAAAACGCATGGGTGCCCATTGATGCCGATGGCTATCTGTACATCAACTGCCTGTGGGTCTCCGGCTCCCTGAAGGGGCACGGCTATTCTGGCGAACTGCTGGAAGAATGCCTTCGGGATGCCAAGGCGCAGGGCAAAAACGGCGTTTGTATTCTGTGTGCAGAGGGGCGCAAACGGGAGTTTCTCGCTGATCCCAAGTTTTTGACCCATAAGGGCTTCAAGGTTTCGGACATCTCCGATTGCGGCATCAACCTCATGTGCCTGCCCCTTGCAGAGAGTGCCCAGCCGCCAAAATTCAAGGCCTGCGCCAAGCACCCCAAGGTAGAGGAAAACGGCTTTGTCCTCTACTATACCGACCAGTGCCCCTACACCTATTATTGGGTGCCAAAGGTGCAGGAGGCCGCAAAGGAACATGGGATTCCGTTCAAAGCCATCCACGTCACAGAGAAAGAGACGGCACAGAGTGTGCCCGCACCCGTCACCACCTATGCACTGTTCCGGGATGGGAAATTCGTGACACAGGGCATCCAGTCGGATAAGAAATTTTTGAAATTAGCAGGCGCAGCGGATTGAGAGATTCAGGAGGAAAAATGCAATACGATCAAACGGTTATCACACCAAAAGGACTGGCAGTCCACATCCGAAACGGTGTGGCATCCGATGGAAGCGCTGTGCTTGAAAACTTTGATTTGACACACGCGGAAACAGATTATCTGCTGAGTTATCCCGATGAAAATCACTTTGATGCGGAACAGGAAAGCCGCTACTTGGAGAAAAAAGCAACCAGTCCGAATGAGATCGAACTGATCGCCTTTGTGGACGGTAAAGTGGCAGGAACTGCTGGAATTGATGCAATCGGAGCGCAGTATAAAGTGGCGCATCGTGCCGAATTTGGCGTCAGCATCCTAAAAGAGTATTGGGGTCTGGGGATCGGGCGAGCCTTGATGGAAGCCTGTATCCATTGCGCTAAAACCGCCGGATACGCTCAGTTGGAGCTGGATGTAGTGGCGGAGAACGCAAGAGCAATCTCCATGTACCAGACGGCAGGATTTGTGGAATATGGCAGAAACCCAAAAGGTTTTCGCTCTCGGAACGCTGGATTTCAAGAACTGATCTCCATGCGGCTGGAATTGTAAAGCTTATCGACTGAAAACAGCCCTCCTGACCATGACGGCCGGGAGGGCTGTTTTTGGTAGGGAGGTTGACCAGTATGAGGACAATACCCGGACTACCGCAAGGCAAGGAATGAGATGCAGAAACTAGTTCGGGCACAGAAAAATGTAGAACGTTTTTTTGCAGAGGAAAAGAACACCACCGAGAAAACACAGACACGTTAAAAAAGTCGCCGAGGAGCTTTCCCTGTTGGGAGGCATCCTCGGCGGATTTTTTAGTTTATATAGCAGCTTTGCGGAGCAATGCGCCTGTTACCCGTATGTTTTCCCTACGATCTTTCCGCGTGCTGCGGCGGGCAGAAGCTTGCACAGCAGGCTCAGGAACTTATACTGTGCACCGGCAACATAAACGACCGCCGGCTTCTTTTTCTCCACAATACCGGCGATGTACCGTCCAATGCGTGCCGGGTCCATGCCGTTTTGCTCGTCGTGCTCCATCTGACTGACGCTCCGGGAGATACGTCCGCCGTATTCGTCATCGCCGAGAATGCTTTTCTGACGTGCTTTTGTAAATCCGGTGCAGATGTCACCCAATTCTACGACGGTAACATGGATGCCGTAGGGCTTGACTTCATTTGCCAGAGCATAAGAGTAAGAGGAAACGGCGGCTTTGCTTGCGGAGTAGAAGGTCTGGAACGGAATGTGCGCTACGGCAGCAACAGAGCTGATGTTCACAATATGCCCCTTCCCTTGATGGCGCAGGAAGGGGAGAACCGCTTTATTCACAGTGACTGTCCCGAAAAAGTTCACATCAAACTGTGCTTTGGCTTGCTCCATGGACGTAAACTCCACCGCACCGGAAATGCCAAAGCCTGCACAGTTGACCACCGCATCAATTTTGGTCTCTTTTTGGATGACCTGCTGCACGGCGGCGGTGACAGCGTCTTCATCGGTCACATCGACAGACAGATGGGTAACGCCCTCCATAGGGATATTTCTGCGGCTGAACTCATAGACGATGCAGCCGTTCTCCTTCAGAGCGGATGCCGTGCACCGCCCGATGCCGGAGCTTCCTCCGGTAACAATGACGACCTTGTTGTTTTCTCCCACCATGATTTTCCTCCTGAAAATGTTGATTTGGTTCGAGTATACCGCATCGCAGGGCGACTGTCTATACGGATAGCCGGATCGTGGAAAAGTACAGGGATCAACTTGCGTAAATTTTCACACAGATTGGCCTCTCTTTTTTACACAGCCAATGCCAATTAGCGCTTGAAAACGAAACACTGCGCAAGTATACTATACTAGTTATACTGTACAAGCTTGATCACAAATCAGTATGCCAGTTGACCATAAAAGACATACCAGAATTGAAGCGTGCGGCGGGGTCAAAACCCTACGAGGATGAAAATGAAATTCGATAGAAGACTTACAGATGAAATCTACACTTCCGATACGGTAAGGCTGGGAAAAAATGCATTTCAGGCCATGCAGGAGACGATCTATCATAATGGCGGTGTCGGAACCATTACCGGGTACTATGATGCCGAATTGTCGATCCTGTCGGTCAGTGATCTGTTGCTGCATAATCTGAACCACAGCTATGCATCCCTGATGGAACAGACAAAGGGTTCGCTGAAGAATCTTTTCTATAAGAAAGATGCCGCATTCCTCGACAATGCACGCTTTCGTCAGCTCCAAGGCGAAGGGGAAGGCCGGATCCTCACGGCAGATGGGGCTCCCGTCTATGTGCGTCTCTACAAAAAAGATGCAGTCGATACGGATGGAACACCGATCTGGATCATGTCAGTACAGATGAACTGGGCGTATGAGAACCTTGCGCTGGTTAATGAATCCATCCATTCTGCACTATGGTATTTTGAGTGTAATGAAAACGGTGAGATCGTTCATGTGAACTGGAGCCATGCGTTCCGGCAGATCCTTGGATATCATGACATTCTGGATTTTCCGAACAAACTGGATTCGTGGTCGAACCTTCTGCACCCGGAGGACTATGACCGGGTAATGCAGCTGCTTTTGGAAGCGATTGCGGACAAAACCAATGCTACGAAGTATAATGTTGAGTACCGACTGAAAATGCAGGATGGCCAATACCACTGGTTCCGGGCATCGGCGGAGGTGATACGCCGTCTGGATGGTTCGGCCAATCGAATTGCCGGAATCATCAGCAACATTGACGCGGAAAAAAGAAGCCGGATGCAGGCGCAGCGGGCAGCGGCATTTCACCGTGCATTTACCAGCGCAAACCTCTGCGAATACTATGTAAATTTGGAAAAGAACACCTTTGACACTTTCAAAGTGGAGCCCTCTTTGATGACGGCCTTTGAGCAGAACCACACATGGGATGGACTAGTCAGATTCCTTGTGGATAACTATGTGGTTGAAGAGGACAAAAAGTCTGTAACGAATTTCTACAATCGCGCCTACATCACGGAAAAACTAAAGGGGCTTGAGACGGAGCTGCGTCAGGAGTGCCGCATCGTTCTGGATGGGGAGGAACGATGGGTCAGCAACGTGGTCATGCGCGGTGAGATCGAAGATTCCGAATATGCGATGATTTTTCTGCGGGACATCACAGAGTCCAAAGCAGAGACGGCACGGCGGATGCAGATGGCCTCAGATAACGCATCGATGGATCTTTTGATCAAGAGTATGGTGCGTCTGCTGGACCGCTTTGTCGTCTGCGATCTGGAGAATGACCGGTACCGGTTCTATAATCTGCAAGGTGAAATGATATACGCGCCGACGGGAACCTACCATGATTTTGTGGAGCAGGTGGCTGTAAGGTATAAGACGTTGGAGCCATTGGCGGCGATAGACGCATTGTTCTCACCGGAAAATATCCGCAAGAATTTGCAGGATGAGAACGACATCTACAAATTTGAATACTGCTCCATGGATGAGAACACCTATAAGATCGCTTCCTTCATTCCGCTGGAGTGGGATGGCACAAAGCTGGTCAAAGCACTGTTGGCATCTATGGATGTGTCACAGGAGAAAAAGGCCGAGATCGAATCCCATAAGGCACTGAAGGATGCGTACCGGGCGGCAGAAAACGCAAGCCGCGCCAAGACAGAATTTCTCTCCAATATGTCCCATGATATCCGTACACCAATGAATGCAATCGTTGGTTTGACCGCCATTGCGGGTGCGAATATCGAGAGCCAGGACAGGGTGGTCGAGTGCCTTGGCAAGATCACAAAATCGAGCCGTCATCTGTTGGGACTGATCAATGAAGTGCTGGATATGGCCAGAATCGAGAGCGGGCGAATGAGCCTTGCTGAGGAGGATTTCAGCCTGCCGGAGCTGGTCGATAACCTGCTCACCCTTACAAAACCGGCAATCGACGAGCACAAACATCAGCTCGAAGTCCATGTTGAGCACATCGAGCACGAAGCTGTCTGCGGCGACAGCCTGCGCATCCAGCAGGTCTTTGTGAACCTGATGAGCAACGCCGTCAAGTACACCCCGGATGGCGGAAACATCACCCTTACGATCAAGGAAAAACCGAACGGCTTCTCGGAGCTTGGCTGCTACGAGTTTTCCATCGAGGACAACGGCATCGGTATGACGCCGGAATTCCAGAAGATCGTGTTCGAGCCGTTCAGCCGGGCAGACGATCACCGGACGACCAAGGTGCAGGGCACCGGTCTTGGCATGGCCATTGCAAGAAACATCGTCAACCTGATGAATGGTGACATTCAGGTCGAAAGCGTTCCCAACAAGGGAACGAAGATCACGGTCACGGTCTATCTGAAGCTTCAGGAGAACGAGAAGGAACAGGAAAAAGAACTGCTCGATCTGCCGGTACTGGTCGTGGACGATGACAAGACCTGCTGCGAAAGCACCGTTGCAACCCTTCAGGAGATCGGCATAGCGGGCGAATGGGTCCTGACCGGCAAGGAAGCCGTGGAACGCTGCGCGGCGCGGCACAAGACCGGCCGCGACTATTTTGCGGTGATCCTGGACTGGAAAATGCCGGAGATGGATGGCATCGCAACGGCCAGAAGGATTCGTGAATGCGTTGGGGAGGACGTCACGATCATCATCCTGACTTCCTTTGATTTCAGCGAGATCGAAGAAGAAGCCAGAGCAGTTGGCGTGAATGCGTTTATGGCAAAACCACTGTTCCGTTCTCGTCTGACGGCAACTCTGCGGCAGTTTACATCCGGGAAGAAGGAGAAAAACGCCCGGAACTATCTGGAGGACTTTGCGAAGGAAAACTATGCGGGTAAGCGGATCCTTCTTGTGGAAGATAACGAGCTGAACCGTGAGATCGCAACCGAGATCATAGGCATGACGGGCGTGACCATTGACATTGCCGAAAACGGAAAAATTGCAGTCGAAAAGGTGATGGAAGCGCCAGAAAAGTGGTACGATCTCATTTTTATGGACATCCAGATGCCCATCATGAATGGTTACGAAGCCACTGCTGCGATCCGTGCGCTTGCCGGCAGCCGGGGCAAAGTGCCCATCATTGCCATGACGGCAAATGCCTTTGCCGAGGACGTGCAGCTGGCAAAGAACACCGGCATGAACGAGCATATCGCCAAACCGCTTGATTTGAATAAGCTGAACGATGTGCTGAAACAGTGGCTGTGATCTGTGCATTGCCGTAAGGCGCGTGATACTATTGACCGGGCAATCAAAAAGCATGAAATGAAGAACGCCGAGGAATCCCTTCCCATGTGGGAGGAACCCTCGGCGTTCTTTAGTTTATATAGCAGCGGTCCTGTTTTATAAGCCAATCTTCACACAGCCGCTGGGCTTCGTCCTTTGTGCAGCAGGTGCAGTTGAAAAGTTTGCCACGGATGGAACAGTAGGTGTAGTGTACCTTCGGGACACCATTGGCATCTCGAAAATCAACGCAGCGTTCCTCACCGGGCAGCAGATAGATCGTATCCACGTTCAACAGCTCCTTTTCACTATGTTCGTGTGCAAACCGCACAACACGCAACGTCTGCTATTGTACCATGAACCATCAAATTCTTCTATTGACCCTTACGCCAAAAAGGAACCGGATTTTTCGTGGGATGTGACGATTGACATCCTCAAAAGCGTCCCACCGGGACGCGCAGCCTGCATTGAAAAATGCAGATCAAAGGGGTTTGGGGTGTTCCCCAACAAGCGTTTTGCAACGCAAAAAGTGTTTTTGTATAGACGAAAACATTGCTTGCTGGGTCACTTTTCGTCCGGGGCGCTGCCGCTGCCGGAGTTCAGAATCGCCACGAACTGCTGCAGCTGCTTGAGGGAGCTGACCCCCAGTTTTTCGTAGATGTTCTTGTTGTGGAAGCGCAGGGTGCTGTCCTTGATGTCCAGCTGCTCCACGATCTCCCGGGTGCGCAGCCCGGCGGCGTAGCCGTCAAAGATGCGGCGTTCGGTCTTGGTCAGGGTGGGAATGCCCGCCACAAAGGTCTGGAAGGCATCGGGCACCGACTCGTTGCGGCACACGTCCGCCAGCCGGGACAGCTCAGTCTGCATCTGCTGGCGTTCCAGCTGCAGCTCGTCCATCCGCCGCCGGGACTCCCGCCGGTCCTCCTCGAACTGCCGGAACGCAGGCGAGAGGATGCGCCGGTGGAAGTTCATGCAGCAGAACACCACGAAAAAGGCGATGAACAGGCCGATGAGCAGCATCTGCAGATTGCCGGAAAAGACCAGTCTCCGGTAGTCTGCCATGGGGATGCACACCGCCAGCCGGTAGGACTGGCTCTCGCTCAGGCGGCACAGCTGGGAGATGCCCGCATAGGCGCTGTCGGGGCCGGTCAACTGGGTCAGCCCGCCGCCCATGCTGCGCAGCACCAGCGTGTTCCGGGGGGTATGGTAGTAGCCATCGGTAGTGCCGCTGCTCAGGGCCGCTCCGGCGTTCAATCCATCGCCTGCCGGAGCAAGCAGGCAGATCAGGCGGTCAAACCCGGTAGGCTGGGCAAAGTTCTGCTTGAAGTAGCTCTCGCTGATCTCAAAGCCGCACAGCCCGTATATCGTGCCGTCCCGCCCCTGCAGGGGCAGCAAAAACAACTGCACCTCCTCCGAGGTGCCGGGCAGCTCGAACCGCGCGGTCAGCGTGTAAGACTGGTACAGCGGGGTGCTGCCGGGGGTCATCCAGCGGTCGTAGTCCGGGAACTGGTCGGTCTGGAACTCCATGCGCCACTTGCGGTGGGGCATCACGCTGTGGGCCTTGCCCACCTGTGCACTGCCCCGGTACAGCAGCAGGGGCACGGTGGGAGTGTCGGCACCGCTTTTCTGCACATACAGTCCGGCGCGGGAATGCTCTGCTCCCTCCATGCGGGTGTTGATGGTGGCATCCAGCAGCACAAAAGCACCGGAACAGCCGGTCTGGCGCAGACGGCGGCACAGCGGCTCGATCATTTCTTCTTCCAGTGCGTTCAGCACCTCGGGGGAGTCGTTCAGCTGGGCAAAGGACATCTGCCGCAAAGCAAGCTCCTTGTCCACCTCTGCGCTCATGTCCTCGGACAGGTTCACGCCCATGACCGCCAGCTGGTCAAAATAGCGCTCCATATCATTCTGGAACACCGAAAACTGGATCTGCAGACTGCGGCTGATGTCCTTTTTGGTGTTGTGCAGGCTGGCAAACAGGAACAGCGCCGCACCAAAGGTCAACACCAGCAGCACCAGCAGCAGCAGGCAGGCCCACAGCAGCCGGCTGCTCATGGGGCTTTGGCGGATCTTTTCACGGTGCCGGTCAACAAAGTGCATCAAAGTCCCTCCTTTCCGGCTGAGCGGCAGGCTCAGGCATTGTCACACAGCAGCTGCCATGTTTCCTCGGCAAGGGCTTCCAGCGTTTCGCCGTCCGCAAGGCGCTGGGGGTAGTCCTTCTGGCGCTGGCGCAGGCTGTCGTACAAGGCTTTGGCCTTGGCGTGGTACCCCACGATGCCCGGTTCGGACAGGGGGGTGTTCTGGATGCGCATTTCGTTGTAGACGTCGTACAGCCGCTGATAGCTCTGCTGCTCAAACGGATAGTCCGCAATGGCATCAAAGGCGGCGCTGGACACCGGCATATATCCGGTGTCGGCGGCAAATTCCAGATTGCGCTGCTGCTCGGTGAGCCAGCGCAGGAACACGGCGGCGGCTTCGGCCTTCTGGTCGGTGGTCTTGAAGGCGCACAGACCCACACCGGCCTGCGGCATCAGGGGCGTGGTGGTGCCTGCGGCGTGGGGCAGGGGAGCCAGCAGCAGGTCGGTGGGCTCGGTGGTGTTGTCCGGGTAGGTGACGAAATCATTGTAATAAAGGATGGCCGCAGAGCTGCCAAGGCCTGCCAGCGTCTCGCCGGTCATCACCTGCGTGTTGGAGTACAGGTCCGACACCAGAATATCGCCCTGCACCAGTGCCCGGGCAAACTCCATCCACGAAGCGCGGAAGGTCTGGTTGGTCAGATCGTACCAGCTGCCCTTGTATAGCTCGCCGCTGCCCTGCTCCAGCGCGTTCAGCTCCACCAGACGCAGGGGGTAATCCAGCGCGCAGAAGGGCTTACCCTGCGACCACTGCCGGTAGACACCCGCCATTTCAAAAAAGCCGTCCCATGTGGCAAGGGTGGAAAGCTGCGCCCCGGTGTCCGCCGCAAACCGGGCGTACTGGGAGCCGTTCAAAAAGATGAGCTGGGTGGATTTGGACACCGGGAACACCACCTGCTTCCCGTCAATGATGCCGTCCTGCACAAAGCCGGGCACATAGGCCGCCATGTCCTCGGCGGTGAACCAGTCGTTCCAGTCCACAAGGTTTTCGATGCCCAGAGCGCTGGCGTCCGCGGGGTGGGCCGAGAACAGGTCCGGCAGGTCCAGCGCGCCGGGCTTGCCGGCCTTGGCGTCCTGCAGCTGGCCGCCGATGGCGGCACTGTTGGTCATGTTGGTCACGTTGAGCAGGATGCCCTTCTCTCTGCCCACCGTGTCGTTGAACTCGGTCAGCAGGCGGTTCATGGGCGAGTCCGCCTGTTCGCCGTACACATGCCAGATGCTGAGCATGGTGGGGTCCTTGGGAGAAAGCAGGGTCTTGCTGCCGCCGCAGCCCGCAAGAGCCAGACCGGGGACAAGCGCCGCAAGCTTTAAAAATGTCCTTCGTTCCATTTTTCATGACTCCTTTCCGCACATTGCAGCCAGAGGGGGGAAACCGGCACAGGCAGGGCTGCAGCTGCCTGTTTTGGTGGGAAACCACCCCAAAATCCCCCCAATTTTGGGCTTTTTGGGGGGATTTTTTGAGGGGGAAGCCCAAAACCCAAAAAAATTTTTTTGAATTGCCCCCCAAAAACGGCTTTTCTGAGGGGGCAATTTTTTCCCGGGTATGATACAGTACAAACAGAAGAGGTCCCGCGCCGGTGCAGAAAGCCTGTCGCTGTGCACAAAACGCGTCAACAGGCATCTGCGGATTCTATTCATAAGGATAGCATAAGATGGAGCGGACTGCAAGTGCAGAGAATACCAAAACCAGAGCCCCCTAAAAAGCAGGGGGACAAACAGAAAGGAGCACCCCATGAAAGAACTGAACAGACGCGAATTCCTTACCCTTACCGGCGCAGCCGTTGTGGCGCTCTCGCTGGCAGGCTGCGGCGGCGTGCCCTCCACACCTCCGGCACCTCCGGCCTCTGAGAGCAAAGAGATGGCCCTGTTCAAAGCCATCAACGAGGTCTGGTATGAAGTCAACAAACAAGTAGCCCCCAATCCCAACCTTGATATCTGCAAGTCTGTGGTCTACTGTCAGGAGGCTGCCGACCTCGCAAAGTTTACAGCCAGCCCCTTTGAAACCTATGAACCTGAAACAGATGAGGAGGATTTCCGCAGCTGGAACCTGCCTGATGATGTATTCTACGAGTACCAACTCCGTGAGGCTGAAATGATAGCGGAAATCGATAAAAAATATGGAAGCGGAAGCTATCGGGGGACTGGGGGAGTTTCTAACAGCACCCATGACGGTATGCAATTAACGAAACTGTATCCTCATAGTCAGAGCGAGGTCAGGGAGTTTGTGCGGTATCTGGCCGGGCCTGGACTGGTGAGTCCGCATCCCGAGCAGTGGATGATCGGGCTCTACTGCCCCACCATTAAGGGCAAGACCTATGCGGTGGCGGTAATGGTAAACTATTCAAAGTACTGAACCGGGGCAGGGATGCACGGACTTCCCGCAAATCCCGAACCGTAATCTATAATATACTGTATTGAAAGGAGCATTCCCATGAAAGAACTGAACAGACGCGAATTCCTCACCCTTACCGGTGCAGCCGTTGTGGCGCTCTCACTGGCAGGATGCGGCGGGCCCTCCACACCTCCGGCACCTCCCGCAGCGCCCACCGGCAAGGAAGCTGAGCTGGTGGCAGCCATCAACAAGGTCTGGAAGAAAAAGTTTGATGCAGGTCAGGTTACCCATGAGCAGCTGACCCTCAATCAGGAAGCGCAGGGAGCCATAAAAATCCAAGGAGGAATCTTCGAGGACGCAAAAGAACCGGTGCATACGCTGACAACGGAAGACATGCAGAAACTGGTTGGGATTCAAGAGTGGAAAATCTCACTGGAGAAAAAGTATGATCTTGGAGGCGCTGCCGGAATTTCCGAACCGACTGGCGAAGGCGCGATATCCTTGACGTTTGAGTATTCCTGCGAGGATGCGGTGATTCAGAAATTTGTGAATAAGATCATGGGGTATAGTCTCAGCCGGGAGGCAGAGTTTATCAGCGTCTACTGCCCGGTGGTTCAGGGCAAGACCTACATGATCGCTACCGTGTTCTGGAATAAAAAGGCATAAGATAACCAGACATCAAGACATCCCCCTGTTTGCCCCGGGCACACTCCCCCTGTGTCCGGGGCTTTATAGAAAGGAGCACCCCCATGAAACGATACGACCGACGGACCTTCCTCAAGCTCTCCGGCGCATCGGCGGTGATGCTGGCGCTGGCAGGCTGTGACGATAGCTGCTCCTCCGGCTCCACAAGTTCCGGCTCTGCCACAGAAACGCCTCCCTCGCCGCCGATCCCTGTGATCCGGGATGGGCAGAAGATCCTGACCATTTTCAACGCAGAGCTGGCCCGGCGAAAGGTGGAGAACATCAAGTTCGAGTACAGCAAGGGTCTGGAACACGCCATTCAGGCAGATGTGCAGATGTTTGTGGATAACGGCAGCCCGGAGTTCCCGTCGGACGAAGGGCTCAGGCTGCGGATGGAGGGCGACTATTCCGCAAAGATGTGGGAAGGTCTGAACGAAGCCGGTTACAGTGCCGGCTCCACGGCTATCTTCGGTATGCTCAATCAGTACCGGGTAGGCGTGGATTTTGACCACGAAGGAAAGCACCTTTACAGCATGGATCGTCTCTATCCCGCCACCGAAGCCCAGTTCCTGCAATTGGTGGATGAACTGATAGAGGACTACGGCGGTGTTCCGGGGCTTCATGAGGACGACCCGGTGGTGAATAAGGTAGGCATCACCGTGGTGGATATCAACGACAAGACCTATTGGGCCGCCTACATCATCGACAAGTGGCAAGGCATAGGAGACGGCTGAACCATACCATAGAAAAGGAGCCCGCCATGAAATACCAACACCTTGTAAGCCTTGCTTTGGCTGCCGCGCTGCTGACCGGCTGCGGCGGCACCCAGAGCAGCCCCAGCGCCGCTGCCGACCAAAGCTCCGACAGCAGCCGAAGCACCCCCAGCGCGGTGGCGCAGGCCGCCCAGACAGACCGCATCACCGACCAGTACACGCTGGAAAAGAACGTTTCGGGCGTGTGGGGGGAGGACGCGGTGCAGTACATTTCCGTCCATGTGCCGCAGCTGGAATGCGACAGCCCGGATGCCGCCTACATCAACGATGAACTGAACGCCATCTATGCGGCAGATTTCCGGGAGTATGAGACCTACGAAGAAGCCGAACTGCCGGACGGCGAGGTTCCGCAGATCGGTGTGAACTGGGATGACTGGTGGTACGGCGACTGCGTCAGTCTGGTGGTGCGCAGCCGCTACGGTGGCACCGCCCCGTGGCGTTACAGCGGCTGGTGCTTCGATTTTGCCACCGGCCAGCAGATCACCGTGGCCGAGATGCTGCAGCGGATGGGGCTGGACCCGGACGAAGTGCAGCAGCAGGTGCAGCGGCAGGCTATGCAGACCTTTGACCGGGAGATGGCGCAGGGCGCGTATTACGAGGGCCTGCGTCTCGGCGGAGAGCTTTCGCAAATGCGGATGGATACGCTGGAATACAATGAACTGGAAAACCTGTGCCTGCTTTTGCCGCAGCAGGATCAGCTGGTGCTCCGGGGTAAGTACAGCTGCGAAGAAGGCTGGCAGCAGCTGGATATGGAGCTCTCGCTGCCCCCCGCTGACACCCCGGTGCTGACCGATACCTACGACGGTGTGCAGGTGCAGCTGGAGGGAACGCAGGCAACCATCACCCTCCGCCCCGCGCCCAAGACCGATCAGTGGGGCACAGACCTCAACGTCTGGGTGGAGCAGGAGCACAGCTACCCCATCCTTGGCGCTTACAATGAATATGTGGACGTGTGCATCGGGGAGCAGGAGGACGGCTTCTTCCGCCCGGTGGTCTATCTGCTGACCAAAGACGGCGTGGTGGAGTATGTGGACGTGCTGCGCTGCCTGCTGTACGGGGATGCCATGATCTGTCAGGACCCCATCTACTTTGCCAACAATGGCGTGGCGCTGGAGCGCAGCGGTAGCGAGGTGAACCTGCGCCGGGCAGACGGCTCTGTGCTGGAGCTGGCACCCCTGTCGGCAGAGTGGAGCTCGCAGGAGATCCCCTATTCCGTCACCGGCTCCTACAACTACACCGACGAAACCGGCTGGAGCTGGATGGACCTGACCAGTGACGGCAGCGTTCAACTGGGCGTGCAGGACAACAGCCGCATCTATCGGGGCGACGCCGCGTATCTGGGCGTGGTGCCCGAGGGCGTGGTGCTGGGCATCGCTGCCGATGAGGAGCTCGAATTTGTGGCGGCGTTCAAGAACGACCTGTACAACGAGAACCTGACCATGACCATGATCGCCGGGCAAAAACCCTTTGCCGAGGGCGAGACCCAGCTGCAGATGACCCGCAGCTACGGCTGAGAACACAGGAGAACGACCATGAAACACAAACGCCTTGCCGCTGCGGTGCTGGCGGCGGCTCTCTGGTTGACCGGCTGCGGCGGCGCGGCGGCTCCCGCTGCCCCCGCAGGCTCCGGCGCAGCTTCCCAAAGCGCCGCAGACACGGCGGTGCAGACGGCACAAAAAGACCGCATCACCGAGCAGTTCACGCTGGAAAAGACCATCCGGAACGAGTACGACATCACCTATAGGCTGAACATCCATGTGCCGCAGCTTGTGTGCTACAGCCCGGACGCCGCTTATATCAACTATGAGCTTGCCGCCATGTATGCGGCAGAATTCCGAGAGTACGAGGACAGCCCGGAGATCGAGCCCCAGCAGGACGAGGGGAGCCCGGATACTTATATCAATTGGGACGCCTACTGGTACGGCGACTGCGTAAGCCTTGTGGTTTTCCGCTACGACGGCGGCTTAGACCCGGGGTATTCCCGGGGCTGGTGCTTCGATTTTGCCACCGAAAAGCAGGTCTCCGTGACGGAAATGCTGCAGCGCATGGGGCTGGACCCGGACGCCGTGCAGCAGCAGATGCTGCGCGGGGCCATGCAGACCTTTGACCGGCACATGGCGCAGGGCGGCTACTACGAGGGCCTGCTCAGCGACGGCAATCTGGCAAGCATGCGGATGAACACGCTGGAAAACAACCAGCTGGATGACCTGTGCCTGCTGCTGCCGGAACAAAACCGGCTGGTGCTCCGGGGCGGGTGCAGCTCCACCGCCGGCAGCGGCTGGCGGCAGCTGGATGTGGAGATCCCGCTGCAGGCTGCTGACCCGCAGCCGCAGACGGTGCTGACCGACACCTACGGCAGCGCTTCGGTGCAGCTGGAAGGGACGCAGGGCACCATCACCCTCCGCCGCACGCAGGAGACCGCCGCATGGGACGCGGATTACGGCATCCGGCTGGAACAGGACCGCACCTACCCCATCCTTGGCATCTACAATGAGTATGTGGATGTGTGCATCGGAGAAATCGGCGCATCCTTCCACCCGGTGGTCTATCTGCTGACGAAGGACGGCGTGGTGGAATATGTGGACGTGCTGCGCTGCCTTATATCCGGAAATGTTCTGGTCTGTCAGGACCCCATCTATATTGCAAACAACGGCGTGGCGCTGGAACGCAGCGGCAAAGAGGTAATTCTGCATCAGGAGGATGGCTCTGTGCTGGAACTTGCTCCCCTGACGGAAGAGTGGAACGCGCAGGAGATCCCCTCGGAGGCTGTCGGTGCCTTCAACGACATGTCTGACAACCAGTTTGACTGGATGGACGTGGAAAGCAATGGTTGCGTCCAGATGGGCGTGCAGGACAACAACGTTTTCTATCAGGGCTACGCCGACTATCTGGGCGTGGTGCCGGAGGGCATGGTGCTGGGTGTCTCTACCAGCGAGACGGCAGACGGGATGCCGGGCATCACCTTTGTGGCGGCGGTGAAGTACGACCTGTTCAACGAGACCCTGAACCTTACCATGATCGACGGGCAAAACCCCTTTGCCGAGGGAAAGACCCAGCTGCAGCTGATCCGCTGCCCGGATCCCTGACCCCGGCGGGAGCCGCTGAGAACACAGGAGAACCACCATGAAACACAAAGCATTCCGCTGGATACCGGCCGCTTTGCTGGCCGCAGCGCTGCTGGCGGGCTGCGGGGCAGAGACTGCACCCCCGGCAAGTACCGCCGCCCCGGCCTCTGTCTCCGCCGCTGCTTCCACCCCGGAAGACCGCCCGGCGCAAAAAAAGCCCGGGGCAGACGGGCGGCGCACCGAACAGACTGTGGCAGAACCTCCAGCCCTGCCGGAAAACTGGGAGCAGCAGGTGCTAACCGAGTGGATGGCAGTCACGGCGGTGACGCAGGGTGAAAATTATGCCCCCGCCGACCGCAACGAAAGCTTTACCCTGCGGCTGGAAAAGGCCGAGATCACCGGCACGGTGACCGTCTCCTTCATCCGGGAAACATACGTCAGCCCGCAGATCCAGTCCGCTGCCGAGACCCGCACCGGAGAGCTGAATGCCGGTGCTGTGACCGGCTGGGACGGGGAAAAGAGTCAGGGCTGGAACCTGACTTGCCTCAGCGAGGACGGCAGAAGCCGCTGGATTATCTCCATGATGGAGGACGGCGCTTTGCTGATGCGTTCCACCGGCTCGAAAAAGGACGGCACCGTGTGGTATGTGTTCCGGCGCACCACGGCGTGGGATGACATCGGCTACACCGCCATTCCCCGCAGGCTGTGGGGAACATACCGCGCCGGAGACGAGTCCGCAAAGGGTATCCGCTGGATGACCTTCCTGCCGGACGGCAGCTGCTGCATGAGCGTGGAATGGGACGGGTGGAACGGCACCCTGACCGGCACCGCCGAGGGAACGCAGGGCCGCATCGAGGACGGCACTGAGCTGTATTTTACATTGACCGATCAGAACGGCAAGCCGTGCGAGTTCGGGGCCATTCTGCTGAACGATGACGGCAGCCCCAGCGGCTGCAGCCTGAAATACCGCGCCGGAGAGCAGTTGTTTGACCGGGACACACGTCCCGCTTACTGGAAAAACGACTCCCCGGAACTTACCCTTGAACCGTGACCAAAACCGGAAACCGTGCGATAACAGAAAGTTATCGTTTGCACAAATAAAACATACAGGAGGAAATTACTATGGGTCTTATCAAAGCAGGTATGGGCGCACTGGGCGGAACCCTTGCAGACCAGTGGAAGGAATTTTTCTACTGCGATTCTCTGGACAAGGATGTGCTGATGGTCAAGGGCCAGAAGCGCACCTCCCGCCGCAGCTCCAACAACGGCGAGGACAACATCATCACAAACGGCAGCGGCATCGCCGTGGCAGACGGACAGTGTATGCTGATCGTGGAGCAGGGCCGTGTGGTGGAGGTGTGCGCCGAACCGGGCGAATTCACCTTCGACTCCTCCACTGAGCCCAGCGTGTTCACCGGCAACTTCGGCGACAGTCTGGCAGAGACCTTCCAGACCGTAGCCAAGCGCTTTACCTACGGCGGCGACACCGGCAAGGACCAGCGGGTGTACTACATCAACACCAAGGAGCTGGGCGAGATCCTCTACGGCACCGCCACCCCCATCCCCTTCCGGGTGGTAGTCAGCGAGGAGCGGGGCTACAAGCTCTCGGTGAACCTGCGGTGCAACGGCAGCTTCACCTGC
>ERZ791626.1148-NODE-1148-length-21713-cov-17.152877_pt1 | contig 21713 bp, 17 predicted proteins | sample MGYA00510266_ERZ791626 | MGnify/ENA primary metagenome ERZ791626 (study PRJEB30046, sample SAMN00715208) | human gut metagenome | study: EMG produced TPA metagenomics assembly of the A metagenome-wide association study of gut microbiota in type 2...
TATACAGAAACACACAAAAAAAGGGTGCGTCACAGACTTATGACACACCCTCTTTTTAATTTTTATTTATCCTTTCTGAATATCTTATCCACGACAACAGCAATGGCGCCATCACCGGTTACATTGCAGGCAGTGCCGAAACTGTCCATTGCAATATAAAGGGCTATCATGAGTGCTTGCATATCGGCATTGAAACCCAATACGGAGGCGAGCGGACCGAGGGCTGCCATCACGGCTCCTCCCGGTACACCAGGAGCTGCCACCATACAGATGGCGAGCACGAAGATGAAGTTGAGGAAGAGAGGCAGATTGCACGGCAAACCATTGATGAGACAGATGGTTAGCGCACAGCAGGTAATCTTCATCATTGAACCCGAGAGATGGATAGTGGCACAGAGCGGAATGGTGAAGCCGGCAATGCCGTCGGTAACCCCGTTTTTCAGGGTCTGCTTCAGTGTTACCGGAATGGTGGCTGCCGAAGAAGAGGTGCCGAGAGCCGTGAAGTAGGCTGGCAGCATATTGAGCAGCAGCTTAAAAGGATTCTTGTGGGACAAGCCGCCTGCCAGCAGATATTCATAAAGTAAGATCACAATATGGAGTACGAGTATCACGAGGATAATCTGTGCAAAGACAAGCAGAATATGGTAGGCTTCACCCGAGAAAGTCATACCCAGGAAAATGCCGAAGATGTAAAGGGGCAGGAGGGGAATGATGACTTTGGCGATGACACCGGAAACGATTTCCTTGAATTCCTGAAAAATCTTCTGCATCGTGCGGCTGCCTTTGTGGGCAATGCCCAGTCCGGCAATGAAGGAGAATACGAGGGCACTCATCACATCTACCATGGCAGGTATCTTGATTTCGAAGAACGGTTTGAGTTCTTCCACTTTATCTACTGCGACATGAGCCGAGTTGGCAATCATGTGAGGGAAGAGAGCCGAGCCTGTGCCATAGGCTAGCAGACCCGCCAGGATGGTGTCGGCAAAGGCGATGCCTACGGTGGCAAGAAGAAGTTTTCCGGCTCCATGACCGATGTCGGCAATGGCTGGTGTTACGAGACCGATGATGATGAGCGGTATCATAAAGCCAAGAAACTGGCTGAAGATTCCGTTGAAGGTGAGGAACGCTCTGACGGCTGCTTCATTGAAGAAATTGCCGAGAACTACACCCAATAGGATGGCAACGATGATTCTTGCCAAGAGTGGCATTTTGATTCTTTTCATATCGTTTGTTTTGCTTTTTGCTTGCAAAGGTACGATATTTCTTACGAAATCCCAAATTTTTATATAAAAAATGCCCTCCTGTCTTTCGGCAGAAGGGCACAAACTAATTATTCTCGTACAATTAGTTTTGTCAAATGAATAGTTGATATAGGTTAGAGTATGAATGAAGATCTATATTATTATATATCAACTTGAGTATGCCGATGGAAGGCTTAGAGTGGAATGTACTCCACAAATGCTTCCATAGCCTCGTAGCAAGCCAGACCTAACTCATCATAGAGCTGGGCGGTGCCACGGTTGCGGTCTTCTGCACGCTGCCAGAAGAGGCGCTCATCGTTACCCAGGAATGGAGCACTCTCCATCTGTGACTGGTGCTTGAGGATAGAGTTACGCTTTGCTCTCAACTCCTCAGGGCTCAATGGAACACACATCTCGATGTTCTCAATCTCCCATTCTGCCCAAGCGCCACGGTACATCCAGATGCGGCAGTCCTTCAACCACTCTGCGCCAGCCTTCTTCTCCTCGTCGATGGCTGCGAGAACAGCGTCGGTACACTTCTTGTGAGTTCCGTGTGGGTCAGCCAAGTCACCTGCAACATAAATCTGATGAGGCTTCACCTCCTGGAGCAATGCTCTAACAATCTCAACGTCCTTCTCTGTCATAGGCAACTTCTCAATCTTGCCGCTCTCATAGAATGGCAAGTCAAGGAAGTGAACGCGGTTCAGAGGAATCTCGTTGAATGTACAAGCTGTACGAGCCTCGCCACGACGAATCAGACCCTTGATGGTCAGAATGTCACGGGTATCGAAATCGCTCTCCTTCTTGTGTGCGAAGAACTCCTTGATTTCCTGGTATTTCTTAGAGATCACGCTGTCCTTAGAGTCAGCGAAAATCTGGTTGAAACCATTGATGAAGTGCATGAATCTTGTAACCTCCTCGTCGCCTACTGCGATGTTACCGGATGTCTCGTAAGCTACATGTACCTCGTGCTTCTGCTGTACCAATCGGCGGATAGTACCACCCATAGAGATCACGTCATCGTCTGGGTGTGGAGAGAATACGATCACTCTCTTAGGGAATGGTTTCGCACGCTCAGGACGATAGGTATCGTCAGCGTTTGGCTTACCGCCTGGCCAGCCTGTGATAGTATGCTGCAAGTCGTTGAAGATCTTGATGTTTGCATTGTATGCAGAACCGTAGAGAGCCAAGAGTTCGCTCAAACCGTTCTCGTTGTAGTCCTTGTTGGTCAACTTCAGGATAGGCTTGTGCAACTTCTGGCAGAGCCATACCAATGCACTGCGTACCAACTTATCTGTCCACTCGCAGTTTGTTACGAGCCAAGGATGCTTGATACGTGTCAGGTGAGAAGCAGCGCTCAGGTCGAGAATAACGTTTGCATTAGGATGAGTCTGGAGGAAGCTAGCTGGCAATGTGTCAGTGATGTTTCCTTCTACTACCTTCTGCATGATTTCAGCCTTCTCGTCGCCCCATGCTGTGAGGTAAACACTCTTGGCAGAGAGCAGGGTAGCGATACCCATAGTGAGAGAGCAAGGAGGAACCTGCTCGTTGGTGCCGAAGCTGTTCTCCATCTCCTCGCGGGAAGTATTGCCGATGAGGATCAGACGGGTGATAGACTGGATACCAGAGCCTGGCTCGTTGGCAGCGATATTACCCATTCTTCCGATACCGAGGAGAGCGATGTCGAGACCGCCGAAGGTCTTGATGCGCTTCTCGTAGAGGTGACAGGTATCCTGCACTGCGTCCTGTGCCACACTGCCATCCAATGTGAAGATGTTCTGTGGATCGATGTCAACATGGTCGAGGAAACGCTCCTTCAACTGGTTGATGCTCTTCAGAGAACTTTCCTTCTGTACTGGATAGTACTCGTAAGCATTGAATACTACCACGTTTCTGAAACTGAGCTGCTTAGCCTCGCATCTTCTCTGCAATTCCTTGTAGATAGGTGTGAGCGACAAGCCTGTGCCCAATGCCATCACGTAATATCTGCCCTCGTGCTGAGCTGCCTTGATTTCCTTCTCTACTTGGTCAGCCACATGAGCTGCACCCTCCATGGAAGAGGCGAAGATGTCGGTGTGAATTTTCTCCATTCTGGAGATCTCTGAGTACTCTACAGTAGTCTTTGGTTTGTAGTATGCCAATGGTACCTTGTTGAGTACAATTTCTGAACTAAGATTTAGTCTCATAGTTTCTTGTCTTTATAGTTATTACTTTGTTTTTTTTACAAGTTGTCTTTCTCGATGTCCTTGAAGTACTTGTAGGTGCTTACCTTCAACTCATCTGTAGCGCTCTCATCGCAAACGATGATACCGTGCTGGTGAGTCTGCAGTGCACTGATTGTCCAAGCCTGAGTAACAGGGCCTTCGATAGCTGCCTGAAGGGCACGAGCCTTGTTGTGACCATTGCAGAGAATCATCACCTCTCTAGCTGCCATAACGGTACCAACACCTACTGTGAGGGCTGTAGCTGGTACTGCGTTCATATCGCCACCGAAGAAACGGGAGTTAGCGATGCGGGTATCAGTAGTCAAAGTCTTCACACGAGTACGGGAGTTGAGAGAAGAGAATGGCTCATTGAAAGCAATGTGACCATCAGGGCCGATACCACCGATGAAGAGGTCGATACCACCTGCTTCTGCAATCATCTCCTCGTAGTGAGCGCACTCAGCTTCGAGATCCTCAGCGTTACCATTGAGAATGTGGATGTTCTCCTTAGGGCAATCGATGTGGTCGAAGAGGTTGTGAGCCATGAATGAATGATAGCTCTCTGGATGAGCCTCTGGCAAACCTACGTATTCGTCCATGTTGAATGTGAGTACATGCTTGAAAGAAACCTCACCAGCCTTGACAGCCTTTACGATTTCTGCATACATACCAATAGGTGATGAGCCTGTTGGCAAACCCAGAACGAATGGTTTCTCTGCTGTTGGTTGGAAAGCTTTGATGGTCTCCACAACGTGACGAGCTGCCCAGCGAGCCAACTCATCGTAATTCTTTTCGATAATTACACGCATAGTTGATATATGTTTATAAGTTAATGTATTCTTATATATTAATAATGTATTCTTAATCTATTAATTGTTCAAGTACTTGCTTCTTGCCATAAGGCAGGCTCCAATCAGTCCTGCATGCTCTTTCAGGGTAGAGGCGGCAACCTGCGAATCCTCGTTCACCATATTGAGCGAGAATTTTTTGATGCCCATGCAGATAGGTTGGGTAAGATAAGCACCTGTTACCGAGAGGTCTCCTCCAATGACCAGCATCTCCGGATTGAAGATGTTGATGATGCCGGCGAGATTGGTTCCCAGTTCCACCGCCACCTTCTGCAGGGTCTCGATGCTGAGCACATCCTCTTTTTTGATGGCATCGAGGATATCCTGCAGGGTGAGTTCCTGATGCTGGTTCTTCACCTTGTCGGACAGCACGGATGTTCCACCGTTCTCTAGAGCCTCTTTCATCTTGCGCAGCAATGCCGATCCTGACGTTTCCGTTTCCATGCAACCTGTTTTTCCACAATGGCAGATGATGTCATTATTATAGATGTGCATGTGTCCGATTTCACCCGAGAAGCCTGATTTTCCGAGATAGAGCTTGCCGTCGAAGATGATACCGATGCCGATGCCCCAGCTGACGTTTACGAAGATGATGTTTTTCAATCCCTTGCAGACACCTTTCAGATATTCACCGTAAGTCATGCAGCGGGTATCGTTGTCGATGCAGAAAGGCAGGTCGAGTCTTTCGGTCAGCGCTTCTGCCAGTGGCATTGTCGTGCAGGTGAAGTAATTATAGGCACAACCTGTTTCCGGGTTCACTCGTCCACCGATACTCATGCAAGCCTTCTTGATCTGGCTTCTTGCGATGCCTGATCTCTGGATGTATTCGTTGATGAGGTTGATGAAACGGTCGAAGCATTCCGGGGTGTCCTGGTAGTCAAAGTGTATCAGTTCAGGTTCTGCCACTATGTTACCACAAAAATCACAGATGCCGAAGGTGAGATTTTGCTTTCCTGTATCTATGCCGAGGAAATATCCGGATGTTGCGATGAGGTCGTAGATCTTTGGCGCTCTCTTCGAGTAATTGTCTTTCTTGCCTGTTACCTCAATCAAACCATCCTCAATGAGCTCGTTCAGAGTCTTGGTAGTATATGGCACACTTACCCCCAAACTACTGGATAGTTCGGCGATAGTTTGCCCTCCATGTTCTATGAGCAAGTTCAAAAGTGCTGTCTTAGAGGCAGACCATTTAGTGTGAGGTATGATGCTTTTTGCCATACAGATATTTCATGTTTAAGTTTTTACGCTGCAAAGATAAATAAATAAATCCGTTTTTTTAATATTTGTGAGTTAATTAATCTAAATTGTTAGAATAAACCTTGTTTTTCCCCATTTTCGGGGAATGGTTTAACTGTTTGAACCTATGATTTTTAACTTTTTAAAATACTGGTTGTTCAAACAACTCAGAAGAGATTCTTTTATATATATAATAAGGTGTATAGATATAAAACGTAAGAACAAATAAATAAACTAATTTAATTAACTTGAATAACGAAAAATGATTCATTAAAATTTGGTTGGCATTAAAATAAGTAGTAAATTTGCACCCGAATAACAAAACTAACAATCGAAATGAAAAATAAAAAGTTTTATCCCTGGTTAGTTGTAGCGCTCCTGTGGGTGGTTGCTCTTCTTAACTATATGGATCGTCAGATGCTTTCCACTATGCAGGCCGCTATGAAGGTTGACATCGTGGAATTACAGCAAGCTGAAGCCTTTGGCGCTTTGATGGCAGTCTTCCTTTGGATCTATGGTATTGTGAGTCCATTTGCCGGTATCGTAGCAGATAGGATCAGTCGAAAGAAATTAGTAGTAGGCAGTCTCTTTGTCTGGTCTCTGGTGACCTACCTGATGGGATATGCTTCCAGTTTTGATCAGCTTTACATGTTGAGAGCGTTGATGGGTATCAGTGAAGCGCTTTACATCCCTTCTGCCTTGTCTCTCATTGCCGACTGGCATGAAGGAAAGTCCAGATCTCTGGCCATTGGTGTTCACATGACAGGTTTGTATGTAGGTCAGGCTATCGGAGGTTTTGGTGCTACCGTGGCAGCAGCCTTCTCCTGGCACACCACTTTCCACTGGTTCGGTATTCTCGGAATCGCTTATTCTGTCGTATTGCTTCTGTTGTTGCACGATAAAGACAAGGATACTGCGAGTATGGCTGTGGTTCAGCAGGAAAAGCCTGCGAAGGGCGGATTGTTCCAAGGCTTATCAGTTGTGCTTTCTACTTGGGCATTCTGGGTGATTCTCTTCTATTTCGCAGTTCCTTCTCTTCCAGGTTGGGCTACCAAGAACTGGCTTCCAACTTTGTTTGCAGAGAATCTGGGTGTACCTATGTCTGAGGCTGGTCCGATGTCAACTATCACCATCGCCGTGTCCTCTTTGTTTGGTGTGCTCTTCGGTGGTGTGCTTTCCGATAAATGGGTTCACAAGAACATCCGTGGCCGCGTTTATACCAGTGCCATCGGTCTGGGAATGACGATTCCTGCTCTCTTCCTCCTGGGCTTCGGTCACAGTGTGGTAGCGGTAGTGGGAGCAGGATTGCTCTTCGGTATCGGTTACGGTATGTTTGATGCCAACAATATGCCAATCCTCTGCCAGATTATCTCGGCAAAATATAGAGCAACAGCCTATGGTATCATGAATATGGTGGGCGTATTTGCCGGAGCCATGGTTACCCAGATAATGGGTAAGTTCTCTGATGGCGGTAATCTGGGTTTGGCCTTTGCCGTATTGGGCGTGGTGGTTATCGCAGCGTTGACACTTCAGCTGGTTTGCTTGAAACCAAAGACTGATAACTTAGAATAATAAATAGTAACAAAGAAATTTTAACTAACTTACATTAATATATATATAATTATGGAAAAGATCATTGGACTTATCGATGCACCGTTTACTCCTTTTTATGCTAACGGTGATGTGAACTTGGAACCAATCGAGGCTTATGCCAAGATGCTTCAGAAGAACGGTCTGAAGGGTGTGTTTATCAATGGCTCATCAGGCGAGGGCTATATGTTGACCACCGAGGAGAGAATGCTCCTTGCTGAGAGATGGGTAGCCGTAGCTCCAAAGGACTTCAAGATTATCGTTCATGTAGGCAGCTGCTGCCTCCGTGAGAGCCGTCGACTTGCAGAGCATGCTCAGAAGTTGGGTGTTTGGGGTATCGGTTCAATGGCTCCTCCATTCCCACATATCGGTCGCATCGAGGAACTGGTGAAGTATTGCGAGGAGATTGCTTCTGCAGCACCAGAGCTTCCTTTCTACTACTACCACATTCCTGCATTCAACGGTGCTTACCTGCCAATGCTCGACTTGCTGAAGGCTGTAGATGGACGCATTCCTAACTTCGCCGGTATCAAATATACCTTCGAGAGTCTCTACGAGTACAACCAGTGCCGTCTCTACAAGGATGGCAAGTACGATATGCTCCACGGTCAGGATGAGACCATCCTCCCTAGCTTGGCTCTGGGCGGTGCACAGGGTGGCATCGGCGGAACAACCAACTACAACGGTAAGGAACTGGTGGGTATCATTGAGGCTTGGAAGAACGGTGATATCGAGACAGCACGCGAGAAGCAGAACTTTGCTCAGGAGGTTATCAACGTGATCTGCCACTACCGTGGTAATATCGTGGGCGGCAAGCGCATCATGAAGCTGATGGGCTTCGACTTGGGTCCTAACCGCACCCCATTCCGCAACATGACCGATAAGGAGGAGCAGGCTATGAAGAAAGAGTTGGAGGCAATCCACTTCTTCGAGCGTTGCAATAAGTTTTAATTTCAATCATCTCCACAAAATCAATAAGAATGAATATTAAAGAATATATCAAGCAGTGGGCTGAATCCTACAAGAACGACTTAACTCAGAACATCATGCCTTTTTGGATGGAGCATGGATGGGATAAGGTGAACGGTGGTGTCTATACTTGTGTGGATAGAGACGGAAGTCTGATAGACTCCACCAAGTCGGTATGGTTCCAGGGGCGATTCGCCTTTATATGCTCCTATGCATATAATAATGTAGAAAAGAACCCGATGTGGTTGGAGGCTGCGAAGAGCACCCTCGACTTCATCGAGAAGCATTGTTTCGACGAGAATGGAAGAATGTATTTCTCAGTCACAGCCGAGGGCAAGCCATTGCGCATGCGCCGCTACGTGTTCTCTGAAACCTTCGCAGCCATTGCGATGTCAGAGTATGCCCTGGCTACAGGCGACCAGAAGTATGCCGAGCGTGCCCTCCAGATTTTCAAGGACACCCAGCGCTTCCTCACCACACCAGGCATCCTGGCTCCAAAGTTCGAGGAATCAGTGCAGTTGCAGAGCCACAGTATCATCATGATTCTCATCAACGTAGCTTCCTGCATCCGCAAGGTTATCAACGACCCTAAGCTCACCGAGCAGATTGATGAGTCTATCGCCAAGCTGAAGAAGTACTTCATCCACCCAGAGTTCAAGTGTCTGCTGGAGACGGTGGGCATGAACGGTGAGTTTGAGGATACCTGTATGGGACGCACCATCAACCCAGGCCATTGCATCGAAACCTCCTGGTTTATCCTGGAAGAAGCTAAGCAGAGAGGTTGGGACAAGGAGATAACCGATATGGCGCTGCAGATCTTCGACTGGTCTTGGGACTGGGGATGGGACAAGCAGTATGACGGCATCATCAACTTCAGAGACTGCAGGAATCTTCCTTCACAGGATTATTCACAGGATATGAAGTTCTGGTGGCCACAGACCGAAACCATCATCGCTTCTCTCTATGCTTACCTTGCAACAGGTGATGACGAGTATATCTACAAGCATCAGCGCATCAGCGAGTGGACCTACGCCCACTTCCCAGATGCCGAGTTCGGCGAGTGGTATGGTTATCTTCACAGAGACGGTACCGTGGCACAGCCTGCCAAGGGTAATCTCTTCAAGGGACCGTTCCACATTCCGAGAATGATGATCAAGGCATACTCTCTGTGCCAGGAGATTTTGAACAAAGAAGTATAAATGAACAAAACGAGAAATATGATTTTTTCAGCAAATATAAGCAAGGCATTGTGTCTCGCTACAATGGGTATTACCCTGATGATGCCTGCACAGGTTGCTGCTGCAACCCCTGCTATGGCTGTTGAGGCTCAGGCTGTGAACGCTCAGGACGGCATCACCGTCTTCCCTAACAAGGAAGCACAGTATCGCATTCCTGCCATCGTGGAGTGTAAGTCGGGAAAGTTGATTGCGTTTACCGATCATCGTTATCACAATAAGGATATTGGTGGCGGCCGTCATCTCGACATCGTGATGAAGACCAGTATGGACAAGGGCGCTACCTGGAGCTCTCCTGAGCAGATGGTGGCAAAGGGCGGAAACGGTATTGCTACCAGTTTCGACTGCGCCCATGGCGATGCGGCTGTCGTGGTAGACAAGAAGAGTGGCAGAATCCTCCTGATGTGTGCATCGGGTGGTATCGGCTACTGGGAGTCTAAGCGTGGTAATCTCCTGATGATGGGTAGATACTACAGCGACGACGAGGGTAAGACATGGTATGGCGAGGAAGTGACCAAGCAGATTTACGACCTCATCCCAGAAGTGGAATCAGCCTTCTTTACCAGTGGTAGAATCTGCCAAAGTAAGCAGATCAAGGTAGGCAAGTACTATCGCGTCTACACCGTGTTGTGTACCCGCAGCGGTAACCGCATCATCTATAGCGATGACTTCGGTCAGAACTGGAAGGTATTGGGCAAGAATGTAGCTGAGGCTGCTCCTCACGGAGATGAGGCTAAGGTTGAAGAGTTGCCAGACGGTAATGTGTTGCTCAGCAGCCGTGCAATGGGTGGACGCCACGTCAACATCTATACTTATGAGGATAAGAAGACTGCCACAGGCTCTTGGGGCAAGGTAATAGCTTCTGATGCCAAGAATATGGGTGTTGCTGCCCATAAGAACTCTTGCAATGGCGAGGTTCTCATGGTGAATGCCAAGAAGAACGGCAAGAAGGTGAAGTTATTGCTCCAGAGTGTTCCGGTAGGTCCAGGCCGTAACAACGTAGGTATCTACTACAAGGCATTGGAGACTCCTGCTGATTATGCCACTCCAGAGGCGATTGCCAAGAACTGGGAAGGCTGCTATCAGTTGAGCAATACAACATCGGCTTACTCAACCATGGTTCAGGGCAAGAATGGAAGCATCTACTTCCTCCTGGAGGAGAATGCCTTTAAGAATCCGAAGACACAGACGGATGATTACTACGATATCCGATTCTATAACCTGAGCATTGAGCAGATAACAAATAATAGATATAAATAACAATAACTAATTATCAACTTATAAACATGAACTCAGATTTGAAACAATTAGTCATGGCAGTATCTTTGGGATGCATGGGCGCTTCGCCAGCATTCGCAGGTACTAGTTGCTTGGGATTGAAAATGGTAATGCCTTCAAGGCACATCATCTTGTTTGATTATATATAAAAAGGGAGAGGGGAGTCAAATCCCCTCTCCTTTAACCTTTTTCGGTATGCTGCTCTTCTCTCTATCATTGATATAATTTAATCCATTTAATTCAACCTAATTATGAATCGTTTCTTACTATTTTTGTTATCTATATTTTGGTGCATGGCTGGCATCAGTGCTAATCATCCATCTTCATTGTTGCCTCTGCCGCAGAAGTATAGCTTCAATGGCAAAAACGCCAACGGTAAGTTGACGATTGAAGAAAAATATGTTGCTCAGATTCAGGGAGCAAAATTTCAAGAGGAGGCATACCATCTATTGATTACCTCAAAAGGCATCCTGCTGGAGGCTACTACTCCTAAGGGTATGTATTGGGGAAAACAGACACTAGAACAACTAAAGTACACTAAAAATAAAAAGATATATTTGCCACAATGTGACATCACCGACTGGCCTGCCTTCTGCATCCGCGGCTTCATGCACGATGTGGGCAGAAGCTATATTCCTGTAGAGGAACTGAAGCGTGAAATCAGTCTGCTCAGCAGATACAAGATCAATGTCTTCCACTGGCATCTCACAGAAAACCAGGCTTGGCGACTGGAATGCAAGAAATATCCGCAGCTCAATGCGCCTGAAAACATGGAACGTGAGAAGGGTAAGTTCTATACCCTGGATGAGGCTCGCCAACTGGTGGAATTCTGCAGGCAGCACCAGGTGCTCCTGATTCCGGAAATCGATATGCCGGGACATAGTGCTGCCTTTGAGCGTACCTTCAAGACTGGTATGCAGAGCGAGAAGGGCACTCAGATTCTGAAAGACATCATCGATGAGGTATGTGCTACTTTCGACGTACCTTATCTCCATATAGGAACCGACGAGGTTCAGTTTACCAATCCGGATTTCGTTCCGATGATGGTGAAATACATCCGCGACAAGGGCAAGAAGGTTATCTCCTATAACCCTGGCTGGAACTATAAACCGGGCGAAATCGACATGATGCAGCTCTGGAGCTACCGCGGAAAGGCGCAGAAGGGCATCCCTGCCATCGACTGCCGATTCCACTATGCCAACCACTTCGATACATACGCCGACCTGGTGGCGATGTTCAACAGCCGCATCTACAACCAGACTGAGGGAAGCGACGACCTGGCTGCATCGTAGCCTTCTGGAACGACCGCTTCATAGACAATACACCTCAGCTGTTGGCTGAGAATAATTTCTATCCTTATATGCTCACCCTGGCAGAACGTGCCTGGCGTGGAGGCGGCAACAGCTATTTTGATGGCAAGGGCACCCTGCTGTGGGAAGACGAGCCAGAGCAGTTGGCTGCGTTCAAGGAGTTTGAACACCGCCTGCTTTGGCAGAAGAAGACCTGGTTGAAAGAGGTTCCCTTCCCATACGTTTGCCAGACCCAGAGCGAGTGGCAGATTACCGATGCCTTTCCTAACGGAGGAGATTTGAACAAGGTATTCCCACCTGAGCAACAGGAAGATTCCGTATATCAGTATGAGGGTAACACCTATCACAGCCGCAAGATCATCGGCAACGGCATCTATCTCCGTCATGTCTGGGGTACATTGGTTCCTGGTTTCTATGCCAATCCGCAGGAAAACCATACCGCTTACGCTACCCGGTGGATTTATTCTCCAAAGGAAAGAAAGACTCAGCTGATGCTGGAATTCCAAAACTACAGTCGTTCGGAAAGCGATTTGGCTCCCCGTCAGGGTACCTGGGATTACAAGTGCAGTCGTGCTTGGCTCAATGGAAAGGAAATTATGCCTCCTGTTTGGGAGAATACAAATACAGAACGTTCCAACGAGATTACATTGAAGAATGAGAATTACGTGTCTCGTCCAGCGGTAGATGTTACCCTCAAGAAGGGTTGGAACAAGCTGATGTTGAAACTTCCTGTGGGTAAGTTCTCCTCTAAGGAGACCCGTCTCGTGAAATGGATGTTCACAGCAGCATTTGTAGATGAATAAATAAAAAGATAGGTTATGTTGTATGATAAATTAATTTTTCCAAAAAGAGCATTGACAGTCATTTTGCTGTCGATGCTCTCAATGGGCTTCCTCTCTGTATCGGCAGCCCGAAAGAAACCTGTACAGAAAATCAAGGTGGCTTGCGTAGGCAACAGTATCACTTATGGTACAGGAATCCAGGACAGAGAACATTTCTCTTATCCCGTACAGCTTCAGAATATGTTGGGTGACAAATACCTGGTGGGCAACTTCGGAAAGCCGGGCGCCACCCTGCTGAACCACGGGCACCGTCCGTATATGAAGCAGGAGGAGTATAGGCAGGCGATGGCCTTCAAGGGCGATATCGCAGTCATCCACCTGGGCATCAACGATACTGACCCCAGAAACTGGCCTAACTATCGTGACGAGTTCGTGAAAGATTATCTTTCGTTGATGGACTCTCTGCGTTCTGCCAATCCCAAGGTACGCTTTATACTGGCTTGCATGACGCCGATAGCCCATCGCCATCCCCGTTTTATTTCAGGAACCAAACAATGGCATGATGAAATACAGGAAGCCATCAAGGTGGTGGCAAGAGTAAGCGGAGCGGAACTCATCGATTTCCATGCGCCTCTCTATCCATATCCTAACCTGTTGCCGGATGCCATCCATCCGAATGCAGAAGGTGCTGGTATTCTGGCTAAGACCGTTTATGGTGGAATCACCGGAAACTATGGCGGTTTGAAACTGTCTAATCTCTATACAGACCACATGGTGTTGCAGCGCAATACTCCTCTTGATATTCATGGAACAGCCAATACTGGTGAACAGGTAGTGGTGAGCATTGCCGGTCAGAAGGTTTCAGCCATTGCCAATAACCGTGGTGAATGGAGTGTTATCTTGCAGCCATTGGCGGTAGGTACGGATTATACGCTCACCATCCAAGCGGGCAAACAGAAGAAAGAATTCCGTCATGTGGCTGTGGGAGAGGTGTGGCTGTGCTCAGGTCAGTCGAATATGGCGTTCCGACTCAACCAGGCTGCCACTGGCAAGCGTGATATCGCCCAGGCTAATGACCCCGACCTGCGACTCTTCGACATGAAGGGAAGATGGGAAACTTACGATGTGGCATGGCCGGCATCCTGCCTGGATTCGCTGAACCATCTGCAGTATTACAGGAATACCACCTGGCAGGGGGCTACTCCGGAGACGGCAGCCCAGTTCTCTGCCGTGGCTTATTACTATGGCAAGATGCTGCGCGACAGTCTGAAGGTGCCTGTGGGATTGATTTGCAATGCCATCGGAGGTGCTCCTACTGAGGCTTGGGTAGATAGAAACACTCTGGAGACCCAGTTCCCGGCAATCCTGCGCAACTGGCAGCAGAACGACTTTATCCAGGATTGGGTGCGTGGCAGAGCAGCCAAGAACCTCTCCAATGATGCCACCCGTCTGGGCCGTCATCCTTATGAGCCATGTTATCTTTATGAAAGTGGTATCTTGCCTTTGCAGCAATATCCTATCAAGGGTGTTATCTGGTATCAGGGTGAATCGAATGCACATAATATGGATGCTCATGAACAACTCTTCCGACTCTTGGTAGATAGTTGGCGTAGCAACTGGAAGAACCCTGAGATGCCATTCTATTTTGTGCAGTTGTCGAGTCTGAACCGTCCTTCATGGACCTGGTTCCGAGACAGTCAGCTCAGATTGATGAAGTCTATCCCAAATACCGGAATGGCTGTTTCTTCTGATCAGGGTGATTCTCTTGATGTGCATCCAACCCATAAACAGCCTGTTGGCGAACGTTTGGGTCGCTGGGCATTGAACCAGACTTACGGACATGCAGTTACTCCTTCGGGGCCTATATATAATAATGTGGTAAAAAAGGGGGATAACCTGGTAGTGTCCTTTACTTATGGCGATGGACTCCGTACATCGGACGGTAAGTCTCCTTCCTGCTTCGAGATAGCTGAGGAGGATGGTTTGTTCTATCCTGCCCAGGTAAAGATAGAAGGCAGCAAGGTAAGAGTGAGTTCTCCGGAGGTCAAGGCTCCAAGATATGTAAGATATGCATGGCAACCTTTCACCCGTGCCAATTTGGTCAATAAGGAAGGATTACCGGCATCTACATTCAGAGGAGAGGTCAAATAGCCAACTCAATAATAACTGTTAATAGCATCAGAATATGAAATGTATTAATTCGCTTTTAGCATTATCTATCATTATTATAATAAATAGTTGTAGTACAATGAAATCAAATTTAAAGACACAATTTACAAATATCAGTTCAATGTCTGGCTTCCCTTCTGGGGAGGCTGGATATGAACTCGGTGTTTCTGCTTGTTATGCAGGTTTCATCGGCGACTACCTGGTAGTGGCAGGTGGATGTAATTTCCCGGAGCCAGGAAAGAAAAAGTATTATTCCAGCATCTATGCTGCGAAGGTTACTGGTAATGAGGAAACTTTGCAGTGGGAGATGATAGGCAATCTGCCTGAGCCTGCTGCCTATGGTGGCGTGGTTGCCTCTGGTGATAGCTTGATTCTGGTTGGTGGATGTAATACGGAGCATAGTTTGCGAACCGTTTTGAGCATCCATCTGGATCAGGAAAACGGCAAACCTATATTGAAGTTTTTGCCAGACCTGCCTTGTACGGTGGATAATATGGGAGTATGCCTTTTGGATACTCGTCTCTTCGTGGTAGGTGGTAATCAGGACGGGCGACCATCTGCTTCCGTCCTGACAATGGAAATCGGAAAGGATGAGAAGTGGACCCCGGAAACAGAGTTGATTGGAGAACCTCGAGTTCAGCCGGTATGTGCAGCCTACAACGGCGAACTCTTTGTTTGGGGCGGATTCTATGAGAATGGTAAATCCAGTATCGTGGCTACATCCGGATTGCGCTATCAGCTGATGAGTAAGAGCTGGACTTCGCTTCCTGCACCTGTCAACTTGCAGGGTAAGGAACTCACGCTTACTGGAGCCACAGCCATACTGGAGGTTTCAGCCAAAGGAAATGCTCAGATTGTCTGTGCCGGTGGTGTGAACAGAGGAATCTTCTGGGATGCTATCAGCGGTACCTATTCGATGGTAGCCAAGACGGATTATCTGAAAAAGGATATTTCATGGTATAAGTTCAATAATAGTCTCTTGATTTATAACTTGAAGACAGAACAATGGGAAATCCCATCCCCTGAAAACGCTCTTTTGGCTCGAGCGGGTGCCCAAGTTGCTTTGCGAAGACATACCTTATATTATATAGGTGGTGAATTGAAGCCTGGACTTCGCTCACCTGGTATTGTGAAGGTAGATTTACGTTAATAATGATTCGACCTGTATGGTTTCAGTGCCTGTTGAGGCTTCTGACCATACAGGTCTTTTTTTTGTTTTGTGTTTGTGATGGCAAAATGAAAGTGAAGATGTGTAATTTGCTTTCATTTTGTATTTTAATTTTTAATTTGTTTTATCAAATAGTAAGTAATTGAAAATAAATAAAACAAAAAGTAAGTGATATGAGGTTTGTTTAAGCAAAATGTCGTACCTTTGCACTCGTAAACAAACAAAATGTAATTTAAAGAATAGGAGAGATTAACATGAAAAAGATCGAAGCTATCATCCGTAAGACTAAGTTTGAGGATGTAAAGGAAGCATTGCTTGCCGCCGACATCGAGTGGTTCTCTTACTACGATGTAAGAGGAGAGGGTAAGATGAGACAGGCTCGTATCTACCGTGGTGTCATGTATGATACCAGTAGTATTGAGCGAGTGTTGCTGAATGTTGTCGTGCGCGACAAGAACGTAGAGAAAACGATTAATGCCATCCAGGAGGCTGCCCGTACCGGCGAGATTGGTGATGGTCGAATCTTTGTAATTCCTGTAGAGGATACCGTGAGAATCCGTACAGGTGAAAGAGGCGACATCGCACTTTATAATGCGGAGCAGGAGAAGTGATACTTTGAACTTGGAACATGATACTTTGAACATTGAACATTGAACTTTGAACTTTATGATTAGTATCGAGAGCTATAACTCCATGAAGCATATCATAAAGTTCAAAGTTCAAAGTTCAAAGCTCAAAGTTCAAAGTTCAAAGGAAAAAAAGTTCAAAGTTCAAAGTTTAAAGTAAAGAGATTATGAGTGTACAGGATTTAGGAATTTCAGTAGATACCGTATGGATGCTCTTGGCAGCCATGTTGGTCTTTTTCATGCAGCCGGGATTTGCCCTCTGCGAGGCGGGCTTTACCCGTAGTAAAAACACCGCGAACATCTTGTTTAAGAACTTTGTCGATTTCATGGTCGGTTCCGTTCTCTTCTGGTTCGTTGGTTTCGGATTTATGTTTGGTAGCGATGGTGCCGGTTTCATCGGTATGCCTAACTTCGGCGATTTGTCTTTCTATACGAATGCAGCCGGTCTTCCTACAGAAGGCTTCCTGATGTTTGAGACAGTTTTCTGCGCTACTAGTGCTACCATCGTTTCTGGTGCTATGGCAGAACGTACCAAGTTCTCCATGTATTGCATCTATTCATTCTTCATCTCATTGATTATCTACCCTGTAGAGGGGCACTGGACATGGGGTGGCGGTTGGCTCTGCAACGCTGATGCCGGTTCATTCATGATGGATACCTTCGGTGCAGTCTTCCATGATTTCGCAGGTTCTGCTATCGTACATAGTGTTGGTGGTGTACTTGCTTTGGTTGGTGCTATCTGCTTAGGCCCTCGTTTGGGTAAGTATCGCAATGGCAAGAGTACTGCTATCCCTGGTCACAACCTGATGGCTGCTGCCCTGGGTGTATTTATCCTCTGGTTCGGATGGTTCGGATTCAACCCTGGTTCTCAGCTTGCTGCTTCTGGTGAGGTTAACCGTGTTGCTATCAGCCACGTATTCCTGACAACCAACCTGGCTGCAGTTTGTGGTGGTCTTGGTACTATGTTCACCTCTTGGATCAAGTATGGCAAACCTTCATTCTCATTGACATTGAACGGTATTTTGGCTGGTTTGGTAGCCATTACTGCTGGTTGCGACTTGGTTAGTCCATTGGGTTCTGCCATCATCGGTCTCTTGGCAGGTATCATTCTGGTATTCTCTATTGAGTTCATCGATACCAAGCTTCATATTGATGACCCTGTTGGTGCAAGTTCAGTTCATGGTGTATGTGGTATCTTCGGTACCTTGATGACAGGTCTCTTCGCCCTTGATGGTGGTGCCTTCTATGGTGGCGGTTTCGGTTTCTTCGGCGCACAGTGCTTCGGTATCCTCTGCATCGACCTTTGGGCAGCTGCTACAGGTATCATCCTCTTCTGGGGTATCAAGAAGATTGCTGGTCTCCGTGTTGATAAGCGAATCGAGGAAGAAGGTCTGGATATCTACGAGCATGGTGAAAGCTGCTACAACTAATGGTACTTTCATATAGACGTAAGAGAGAGATAATAGACAAAAGTTTTGGTGAGCAAAATTATTATTATTAATTTTGCAGCCGAAACTTTTAAAAAACAAATGTATCACATAAAAAGAGAGAATATGAAGCATTTAGATATGAAGAAGATGGGTGCGTTGGCACTCGGTTTGATGGCATTTGCTCCTGCTGCTATGGCACAGGACAAGGTGGAAACATCTATGGGTGCTGATATCGTGAGCCAGTACTACTGGCGTGGTCAGGATTTGGGAGCAATTTCTTTGCAGCCTACTCTTGGCATTGGATATAAAGGTTTGTCTCTTACTGCATGGGGAAGTGTTGGTATTTCTCAGCCAGAAGATACCAAGGAGTTCGATCTTACCCTGGCATACGAGACTGGCGGTTTCCATATCGGTGTAACTGATTACTGGTTCAATTCTCCTAATGAGAAGTATTTTGCTTATTCTGCTCATGAGACTTCTCATGTATTCGAGGCAAATGTAGGTTATGATTTCGGTCCGCTTGCCTTGAACTGGTACACCAACTTTGCAGGCAATGATGGAGTAAATAAGGATGGTGATCGTGCCTATTCTTCATACGTTGAGGCTACAGCTCCATTCAAGTTAGGTGGCTGTGATTGGGAGGCAAGTGTAGGTGCTGTTCCGTTTGCTACATCCTTCTATGGTGATGCCAATGGTTTCGCTGTTACTCATGTAGGTGTGAAAGCAACCAAGGATTTGAAGATTACAGATTCTTTCTCTGTTCCGGTCTTCGCTCAGGTGGCTGCTAACCCTAGTACCGAGAAAGCCTACCTGGTAGTAGGTTTCACCTTGCAACCATAATATATAGTTTTTTGGTTTTATAAATGATAAATGCCGATAATTCTGGAATTTGGAACTATCGGCATTTTTTCTATTTTACAAATCTTGCGTTCTGCAGGAATTTCTGTGGAGTCATACCATATCTCTTAGTGAACAAGCGGTATAGCGATGTAGAGGATATGAACGAGCAGTCTTTCAGCAATTCTTCTACATTCTTGTATTTGCCGGTGAGAAGAAGTTCTGCCACATACTCGATTCTCAGGTCGTTGATGTATTCGCTGAATGTCTTGCCCGTGAACTGACGGAACAGACCTGCGAACTTGTTGGCTGGAATGTTGAATTCGTTCATCAATGTCTTGCGGGAGAAGGTATTGTCTAAGAAGAATTTCTCTCCGATAATCTTGCTCCTAATCTCTTCAAACAGCCGTTTGTCCATGTCCTCTTCTTCTGTATGTTGTGTCATGGTAGAGGATAGGGTGTTGAGGTTCTGTCGTTCCAGTTCCTCCTTGTATTTCATGGCTTCCTTCACGTTTGTCACCAGTGTGATGTTCTTTTTCTTGATGGTGTGGTAGTTGTAGCCCAGTATTCCTCCGACAATGATTAAAGCCACACCGAAACCGATGGTGATGATGAGTGCCCAGCGCTGGTTGGCGATTTGCGCCTCTTTATCCTTTACGTCATATATGAAAGCCAACTCTTGCGAGGAACTTTGCAATTCCCTGATGCGCAGACTGTCTCTCAATACGGACAACCGCTCGAAATAGTTTGCTGCCTTGTCGTACAGTCTCAGTCCTCTGTAGGCCATGCCGTAGAATTTGAGTGTGGATGACATGTAGAGATTGACGGTGTCCTTCCTGTCTTGCATTTCTTGTTCACGTTGTTTGCACAACTCCAAGACCTCGTGGTATTTGTGCTGGCCAAGTAGATAGGGTACTATCAGATAGGCGTATCGGCGGTTGATGCTTCCCATCTTGTTGAACTCGTGATAAGCTTCTGCGGCTTCCTTGGTCATTCCCAGTTTTGAGCATACCACGGCACGGTGAGCAAGCCATTTGCATCTTTCCTGTTCATAGAGTCCTTCCATGTCAGTCTCGCCAGGATTTTTTGCATCTAGGTATTTCTCCAGTTTGTTCAATATCTTGAATGCCTCCTTGTGTTTCTTATCACGCTCATAGCAGATAAGTAGGTCGTTGTAATCTGCCCGCAGATTGTCGTACTTGTGGTCGTAATGCGACTTTTCCATTATCCTAAGGGCTTGCAACATGTAGGCGTATCCTCGTTCCTTCGAATCTTGCTCATGCAGGCTCTTGCCCAGATAAAACAAGGCAATAGACTCCATGCCCATGTCATTGGCAAGTTTCGCTTCGTGAATTAATTGTCTAATGGTTTTTGATTTCTCTTCTTCGTCGTATAGTCCGTCGTAGCAAGAAATCAGACGATGCAGTAGTTTCATCTTCTTGGTGGCATCTTGCTTGACGGCTCTTGCTGAGAGGGCGCTCTTGTAGAAGCGGGTGGCCATGATGAATCGTCCCGTATTATAATATAGGTCGCCTTCCGTCATGTCCAGTTCATAGGAAACTTGTTTGCCTTGCTTGCGCAACTCTGCCATAATCCGCTCTGCCAGTGGGGTGTCGGAAAACGTATATTCATATACTTTATCCTCGGTCACCATACTATCGGGCAATACGGTCCCCGTGGCGAACAGAGCGATTGTCCACCATCCCAAAATGAAAACTAGTAGCCATTTTGTCTTTTTCATGTGTAAAAGTCTATCCATCATTATTTATTTCTTAAAAGTAATGCAAAGTTACGGATTTTATCCGAAATAGGGTGAAATAAGTGCTGATTTTGTGCTATTTGGTAATTTTTGGGCAAAATAATGAAGTTTTGGGAACGAAACGAATAATTGGGAGCGAACTGTGAACAAGTGAAAACTCAATTTCGATGCCGTTTCGTGGATTTGTCTTAAATTTGCAAAACAAAAGATTTTCATACATTATATTACTAATCATTTAAATTTGTCAATTATGGATTTTACAAAGAAAAATTGTAGAGCCATGATGCTCTTTTGGGTTGTAATGCTGAATGTTGGCAGCATGGCATCTTTGCTTGCAGTAGTCGTGGGGTGCGATCATCATGTGGGCACGAACACATCCGCCTATATGGGGCATAAATATGTGGACTTGCAGCTTCCATCCGGTACGAAGTGGGCTACAGCCAATCTGGGAGGCGAAGAAGACGAACTGGCTTCAGAATTCTATTCGTGGGGTGAGTTGGAAGTTAAGCGTTCTTACTCAAAGAACAACTATCAGTGGATGTCTGGCTATCCGGAAGAATATGGCGTTCTTCAAGACAAGCACGACGTGGCTCATGTGAGATGGGAAGGAAAATGGCGCCTACCTACCAAGGAGGAGATGGAAGAGCTGGAGGACACCATCCATAACACCACTTGGGTGTTCTCACCGTTGAATGGGCATGTCAGTTGGCTCGTCAAGAGCAAGAGAAACGGTCAGACCATCCGTCTCATGGCTTTGGGCTACATGAAAGAAGGCAAATTAGAACAAGATTCCATCGGCTTCTACCTCGGAGCCTCTGTTGGTACAAGTATGGAGAATACCTTTGTCTGTATGGGTTTCAACAACGATACTATCAATATGGGAGATGCTGGGCGGTATTTCGGCTATACTGTGCGCCCAGTATTCAAGTAGCATCTCTCTGTTTTTAGACCAAAATACTACTTTATTTTATTAACACACTACTGTCCAATAAAAAAGGGCAATTCGATCTTTGAAACAGTTGAATTATAGT
>ERZ791626.1161-NODE-1161-length-21393-cov-2.990486_pt1 | contig 21393 bp, 19 predicted proteins | sample MGYA00510266_ERZ791626 | MGnify/ENA primary metagenome ERZ791626 (study PRJEB30046, sample SAMN00715208) | human gut metagenome | study: EMG produced TPA metagenomics assembly of the A metagenome-wide association study of gut microbiota in type 2...
GATTTCAGCGATTCCAGTGATGATTATCGTAGCAAGGGAATTTATGGTTTCCGGTTTGCGGATGTTGACTGCCAGCGAGGGCGTTGTAGTTGCTGCTGGCATCTGGGGCAAGCTGAAAACAGCGTTTACCATGGTGACGATTGTTGCCATCTTAATTTACTGTTCGCTGACAGGAGATTTCAACTGTGCGATTCCGGAAGCCGTTAAAACATGGGGCTTGAACGGATTGCTCTGGATTTCCACCGTTTTGACGATCATCTCTGGATGCGGATACTTAAAGGGCTACTGGTCTTATATCAATACCGATAAATAACAGGAAAGGATGTCCCCTACCATGATGAAAAAAGGATTGGCTGCCGCTGCAGCCCTGATGATGCTGTTGACTGCTGCCGGATGCAGCGATCAAGATACATCATCTTCCACCGCAGATACGGCTTCTTCTGTCACCACTGCGGAAACAACATCCACCGAGGTGACTACAACCGTGGACATCGAAGCACTGATGCCGCAGGAGGAAGAACTTGACCCAACCCTGATTCCTTTTCAGGACATTGCGTTTCAAGTGCCAGCAGGCTGGGGTAATTTGAGCGTAGAAAATCTGGTTGTCTGGTATCCAAACGATGGTTCTGGTTCACTGACGGTACAGTGTTTTCCAGAAGATGAACTGGAAATCACCGGAACAGATGAAAAAGACTTGCTGAAAAATCTGGGACAGAACCTTGCAAAGGGACAGACGGTTTTCTCTGAGGTTTGGAATGAACTGCTGGGAACGGATGCCTATGCGATTACCTATTCTCCGGAAACGGACGCAAGTGTAGATACCGCCCAGAAAGTGAATCTGTCGGTTTTGTTCTATGTGAACGATTTGCCGTATGCTATGACGTTTGCAAACTACACCGGAACAAGTCCGGTTCTGAAAAATTCCGGTGCAATTCTGAACACCGTGCAACTTCGAGATGCATCCGATTCGACAGATACAACCGATGCAACTGACACAGCAACCGATGAAACCAATACAGAAACAGAAACGGAAGCCACCACCAGCGAAAGCGAAAATTAAAAATTCTAGTCATAAAAAATGACACAAAAAGAAGCCGCACAGCGGAGAGAAAATCTCTTCCGCTGTGCGGCTTTTTACGGTTGTAGAATCGGGGCTGCCGTTAGGCGTTTTGCTTTTGCTCGTCCGGCAATCCACGGGAAAGCCAGGTAGCTGCTAAGTCCAATGCTGCATACAAGGACGGTCGCTTGGCAGTTCGGAGACTTTTGTTTTCATCGGTGGACAAATCATAGACCTGTAATTCGCTGGCAATTGGAATGACACCGCTGGTATCTTTCTTGGTGACACGAATCATAATGACGTGCGACTCGCACATATAGCCATAGTAAAAGCAATCGCCGGAACGAACCAACGGATAGCCTTTGTAAAAGAGAAAGTTTTGCTCCACGATACCCATCCTTTCTTTGTGTAACTTGGTTTGTGTCTATTGTTTGGGCGGAGAACTTACTGCCACGAGGTCTGGAAGTCTTCGTCTGTATCGAAGATGTCAAGATTATGTCGCAGGGCATCCAGATAAGAAGCCCGACACTGGAAGCTCAGTTCGCCGTTTACAGTGATATAGCAATTGAAGTCATCCGTCTGATAGAATGCAACGGTACGGTCTTCGCTGCCATCAGAAGTCTTGTAGTGGATTTCTGCATCCGGTGTTCCGGTTGGAGCATCGCCCAAAACCACTTCTTCCGCAGCGGTTTGCAGCAGGAAGGCATAGAATTGCCGATAGCGTTCGGTGTCAATTTCCGACTTGCCATCTCTGGTGATGGAAGCAGTGTCCTTATCTGTACCGCTGTTCTCGAATGTGGTTTTCTTGCCGTCTACGGTAACATCCAGCTCGCTGATGTCCCAAACATAAGTGGTGAAAATCAGCTTGGAAGCCAAACCGGTCGGGGTAATGGTTGCCCACGGGCACTTATCCGCAGCAATCGCATAAATCACATTGCCATCATCCAGCTGTACCGGATAATAAGTGGCTGCAGCGGAAGTGGTTGCGGTACTGTCATCGGTAGAAATGTCGTCAGCCTCGGTGACAACATCGCCGATTTTCAGGGTGTAAGTCGTGCCGCCTTCGCATTCCAGCGTCAGAGTTGCGAACGGGTCAGAAATGCCATAGTCCTCCAAATCCTGTTCACTCGGACGAACAGCCAGAATCTTGCTGGCAGACAAGCCAAACAATCCCTCAATGACATCCTTAGACCGTTCTACGCTCAAATAAGCAGAAATCGGAGAAGTCATCTTGTGGGTGGACTGGGTGTTGCCGCTCTCGCCGTCGTTGCTGGTGTCCCGATGTTCGAGGACAATCGGCGTATCGAGGTCTTTCCGTTCGATGGTAACGGTGTTGATGGTTGGCATATTGTCGTCATCCGGCTTTTCCAGAACGGTTGTAGCTAGGAAGTCGGTGTCTGCCTTGCTGAAGTTTGCCAGCAGGGAAGTCTTAACGGCATAAACCGTATCACTGTCCGCCAGAGCGAAATAGTTGCAGCTTGCACCGGAAACGCTGCCGCCGATGCGGAACGCAAAGGTCGTTCCATCATCGAACTGCATGCTGACTTGTGTGGCATCCTTGCCCAGCCCGAACTTGTCGAGGTCGGTTGCGTGTTCTTCCACACACTGGTCAGCCTGTAGGTTGGCGGTGTTGTTGGCAAGTGTTCCAAGCAGGGATTCATTGGTGGGAATATCCTCCCAGCCAGAAATCCGGAAGGTTGCCGATTCAGTTTCTGTCGTAGAAGTAGAATCGGTGGAATCGGTTGTATCCGTTGCGGTGGTCGTCTTTTCTGCCTTGACCCGAACCACTTTATAGCTGCCGGTTGCGTTGGTAACAGAAATCTGTTTCACATTGTCTGCGGACTCGTCCGAGAGTGTCAATGCTGCGAGGTCTTCTGCGGATTGTGTGGTAGCAGCAGTGGCATCACTGCTGCTGTCCTCCTTGCCAGACGGACGGGTCAGCAAGACAACACTGCCAGCCAGCAGTACCACAACGGCAGCCCCGCAAATCACACCAATCATTCGTTTTTGCATAGGTCACGCCATCCTTTCTGCAATTAGCGGCTCTTTCTGCGTGCCCAGATGACAATGCCAATCACAATCGTAATTGCCGGGAAGACAACCAGAACCACTGTGGTGAGCAGCTTCATCTGAGAAGCAGTTGTATTCATCGAAGTGATGTTCATATCCTTTGCAGTGATGACGATGTTGTCAGATTTTCCGCAAATGGTGTTCAGTGCACTGATGAAGTAATCCGCATTGTTATAGGAGGTATCCTGTGCAACGTAGTAATCGAAGTAACCCATCGAACCGATGACCATGACATCACTTTCAATTTGACCGTTATCCTGTGCGGCCTGATTCTGAGAGAATGCCATGACAGAATAACTGCTGCGGTCAGCATTGGCAGCATCAAAGGTTGTAGTGGTGGTTGTTTCTTCCGTGGTTTCCTCGGTTGCTTCGGTGGTGGTAACACCGTTCTGTGCATCCCAAGCTGCTTCTGCCCGTTCCGAGTTGCTATCGAGATTCAGCGGAACGCAGTAAGCAGAATCTGCGGTATCCAGCAGGTCGGTAACCACTCTGCCATTGTTGGCATCTCTGGTGAGAATCGGACGGGAAACCGGAGCGATAATCGGCAGGGAAGTGTTAGAAAGTCCGCTGCTGTAGTCGCTGCTGGTCTGGTTGACAATTGGAGCATACATTCTCTGATTGCCGGCAACGAGCAAGGTAACTGCCTGCTGAGTGCTGGAGTTGTCGTCAATGACATAGCTGTTATCGACCACAATGTTCCAATCTTTCAGGAATGCGTCCAGATTTGGAGTGTTGCCCTGTGTGAAGTCGGCGATGTAGAGTAACCGTTTGCCGAGATTGCCGTCATTGTGCAGGAAGGTTTCCAGCTTGTCAATGGCATCGACTGTCAGGTCGTTGACCGGAGCTGGCAGTACCAGCAAATCATAGTCATCTGGAGAAATGGTATCGGTGACCATATCCAGCTGTGTAACATCATAGCCGTTGTCGTCCAGCAGCGTGCTCAGAACCTTGGCAGCATACTGGTTGCCCTGTGTCGGGCTGTAGATGGTGTTGCCGTTAGAAGTGCCGATAAAGCCAACTCGCTGCGGGTTTGCATCGGTAACGTTCATAATGGCGTTGGTGAGGGACTGTTCGCCCTTGAATGCGGTGATGCATTCGGACAGGGAAACCTGTCCATAATAATAATACTGCAACTTGTCCTGATCCATGTCAAAGAAGTCAGACAGTGGGAATACCTTTACACGGTCGCCGCTGCAAACAATGACATTATCAGAACTGATCGTACCGCTGTATTTGCTCTGGTATTTTGAGAGAATATCCGGATCTTTGGTGGTATCGAAGTAAGTTACTTCGATTTCACTGGAATAGCCCTGATATTTTTTCAGCAGTTCCGTCACCATTTTCAGATAGGAATCCTTTTCCAAGGTGCTTTCCTCGCTGGAAACGGCAATTTCAACGGGTTCGGTGAGGTTTTTGATATAGTCAATGGTTTCATCCGAAACTTCGTACAAGTTGGATGATGTCAGGTCGATTTTGGCGTTCGGATACCGTTCCACCAATAAGCCGACAACGACATTCAATAAAACCACGATCGCTGTGACAATGACGGTAATGGCAAACGCAATGCCGCCGTATTTCATCTTCTTTTTCCGCTGTCTTTGTTTGATCAGCTTTGCATCCTGTTGTTCCATAATCGTTTTCAGCCTCCTTCTTACCGCCAACGTCTGGTTTCAAATACTCGGACGGTAAAGAAATTAAACAGAACCGCCGTGCTGATATAGAGCAGAACGCTGGACAGGTTAAACAGTCCATAAGTAAAGTCATAAATGCGGCTGAAGAATGAAACCGATTCCATCGCATTGCCGAGCCAGCCCACAAGGGTGCTGAGGACAGTGCTTTTGCTGGAAAGAGAATCTGCACTGCTGGAAACCGTTCCGCTCAGGTAGTCGATCATATAGAGGACAACCAGAGAAACGATGCCCAAAATATAGGCGATGAACTGGTTTGCTGTGAATGCAGACAAAAACAAGGTGATTGCCATGAACGCTGCTCCCATGAGGAAGAGGGCGATAAAGTTGGAAAAGACAATCGACCATGCAACCGTGCCGAAGAAGCTTAGCAGGATGGCATAGACAAAGACAATGGCAATGCCCATTGCATAGACGGTCAGGGCGGCAAAATACTTGCCGAGGACAATGCCGCCGAGGGAAACCGGTGCGGTCAAGAGTCCTTGGTCGGTTTTCTGTGCACGTTCTTCTGAAAGAAGACGCATCGTCAGCAGCGGCAGAATCAAAACCATGACCAACCGCATCCATGCAAAATAGTTACTCATATCTGTCCGGGCATAGTTCAGACAGAACAGCCAGAACAGAACACCCGATCCCAGATAGAATACCGTCAGAAAGACCGGGCCGATGGCGGAGTTGAAGAAAGACCCCAACTCTCTCCGATAAATCGCTCCCATGTTACTTTGCCTCCTCTTGTTTGGTGTCGGGTTGTTTTGCTGCCGGAGCAGGTTTTTTCAGTGCAGCATCCGGCTTGGTGGTTGCTTGTTCCGGTGTCCATTCGCCCATGGTCACCTTGAGGAAGATGTCCTCCAGTGTCAGCAGACCACTTTCCATGCGGTAGATGTTCCAGCCGTGTTCCTGTGCAACGGCATTGACTGCTTTCCGCAGGTCGGCGTTGTTCTTCGGTTCGATTTCGTAATCGAACAAGCCAGCTTCCAGCTGTGTGGACTGCTGTACCTTTGCCACGCCTGGAATGGCACGCAGAGCCTGTAACACGTCTGCTTCTGCACCATCCAGCCGTACCTTGAGGCGGTGGTTCTGGGACATGGACTGTGCGAGGGTGTCAATTGCACCATCTGCCATCAGTTTGCCCTTGTTGATGATGATGACACGGTCACAGACTGCCTGAATTTCCGACAGGATGTGGGAAGAGAGAATGACAGTGTGTCGTTTTCCGAGCCGCTTGATCAGGTTTCGGATCTCCATCATTTGTTTTGGGTCAAGACCAACGGTCGGTTCATCGAGGATCAGGATGGGCGGATTGCCAACGAGTGCCTGTGCCAGACCGACACGCTGCCGGTAACCTTTGGACAGATTCTTGATGATGCGGTCTTGCACATCGCTGATTTTGCAGAGGTTGCAGATCTCAGTGAGGTGTGCTTTGCGGGGGAGTTTGCACTTTTTCAGGTCATAGACGAACCGCAGGTAGCCCATAACGGTCATTTCCTGATAGAGTGGCGGCAGTTCCGGCAGGTAGCCGATTTCCCGTTTTGCCTGGATGGGATTGTCCAGAATGTTGATGTCGTTGATCAGAGCCTCTCCGGAAGAAGAGCTGATGTAACCGGTCAACATGTTCATTGTGGTGGATTTTCCGGCACCGTTCGGCCCTAAAAAGCCCACAATTTCACCATCTTGTACGGTGAAGCTGATGTCATCGACTGCAAGGTGACTGCCGTAACGCTTGGTCAGATGATTTACCGTAATCATGCGAAAAGAAGACCTCCCTATTTTGATGCAGCTGCAAGGGGATTGCAGCTGTTTTTCATTTAGAGTCGGCAAAAAAAGGAGCAAGGGTGCATCCCCAGCCCCTTTTTCAACCGACTCCCGAATGATTATAGTCGGATATTGTGAAAATGCTGTGATAATCTTACGAAAGGCGGTTTATACCGTCCTGAACCCGCTTGAGGGTTTCGTCTTTGCCCAAAATGGCACAGAGTTCAATGCCGCCGCCCGGTGTAAACGGCTTGCCGGAGAGGGCAGTTCGCAGCGGCCAGAGCATCCAGCCATTCTTCACGCCGAGTTCGCCGATTCTTGCGAAAACAGCAGCGTGAATGCTGTCTACTGTCCAATCAGAAATGCCTTCCAGAACCGGCAAGATTTCCGTGAGGGCTTCCTTGGCGGTTTCCGGTGTGGTTTTCATCTTCTTGTGGCGATACAGTTCTACGTCATAATCCGGCAGGGCATCAATGAAATCCACCTGTTCCGGAATATCGGTGAACAGTTCGGTTCTTGGCTGTAAAACGTGGCAGAGCAGCTGCAGGTCTGCGGTTTCGCTGTGAACCACCTGACGGATGTATGGAATGGCTTTTTCTGCAAAAGCTTCCGGTGTCATCTTGCGGATGTATTCGCCGTTGATGGCTTTCAGCTTGACTGGGTCAAACAGTGCCGGAGATTTGCTGATACCGGAGATTTCAAACGCCTGAATCAGTTCATCCATCGTGAAAATTTCCTGTTCGCCAGTCGGAGCCCAGCCCAGCAGAGCGATGAAGTTGATGATGGTTTCCGGCAGATAGCCCTTTTCGAGCAGGTCTTGGAAGGAGGCATCGCCGTTCCGCTTGGAAAGCTTGTGGGTCTTGTCCTTCATGACCGGAGAACAATGGATATAAACCGGAACATCCCAGCCGAATGCCTGATAGAGCAGGTTATACTTCGGAGCAGAAGAAAGATATTCGTTACCACGGATGACGTGTGTAATGCCCATCAGGTGGTCGTCTACAACATTTGCGAAGTTGTAGGTCGGCATGCCATCGGTTTTAATCAGAATCTGGTCATCCAGCGTGCTGTTTTCTACGGTGATATCGCCATAAACTTCATCGTGGAATGTGGTTGTACCATCGAGCGGCATCTTCTGGCGGATAACATACGGAACACCAGCGTCCAGCTTTTCCTGAATTTCTTCCGGTGTCAGATTCCGGCAGTGCCGGTCATACATCGGGGCGATGTGAGAAGCTTCCTGAATCTTCCGGACTTCTTCGAGCCGTTCCTTGCCGCAGAAGCAGTAGTAAGCGTGACCGCTCTTGACCAGCTGTTCTGCATAGCCCTTGAACATGCCCATGCGTTCGGACTGCACATAAGGGCCAACTGGGCCGCCAATATCCGGGCCTTCGTCCCACTTCAAGCCAGCGATGCGGAGGGTGTTATAGATAATATCAACCGCTCCTTCGACATACCGTTCCTGGTCGGTATCTTCGATTCGGAGAATAAAGTCGCCGTCATATTTTTTTGCCAGCAGATAGGCATACAGAGCGGTTCTCAGGTTGCCGATGTGCATATAGCCAGTCGGGCTTGGTGCAAACCGTGTTCTGACACGTTTTTCCATGAGAAAAAAACTTCCTTTCGTTTGATAAATATAGGTATAATGATAATGTGGGGGAGTACTGGGCTTTACTGCTTGCAGGCAGCTTGTACGGTGCGGATGTTGTCCGCAATGGCAGCTTTCAGCTCGTCCAGACCGGAGAACTTTTGTTCTTTCCGCAGAAAGTCCAGCAGTTCGATTCGGCAGAACTGCCCGTATAAATCCCCTTGAAAGCCTAATAAGTGGGTTTCCGCAACTGGAATGCAGGCGTTGGAAACCGTTGGCTTTGTGCCGATGTTGGTCACGCCGTTCCAGACGCTGCCGTCTTTCAAATAGACCTTTGCCCGATAAACGCCATAGAGCGGCACGAGTTGTTCCGGAGCAAAGGAAAGATTGATGGTTGGGAACTGAATGGTTCTGCCGAGGGCAGCCCCATGCTGAATGATGCCGGAAATTTGATAGGGTGCACCGAGCAGGCGGTTTGCCTGCTGGATTTTGCCATCTAACAGCAGCTGTCGAATCCGGCTGGAGGAAATGACCGCTCCATCCTGTTCCACAGCGTCAATCAGTTCTACCGTAAAGCCAAAGGTTTCGCCGAACGCTGCCAAGTCGGCAACGCCCCACGCAGCCCGGTTGCCAAATCGAAAATCCCTGCCGCAAAAGAGCTTTTTTGCGTGCATCTGGTCGTGGAGATAGACCCGACAGAAGGTTTCACCGTCCATCGCTGCAATCTCCGGAAACGGCGGGCTGACAACGGTCTGAATCCCAGCAGCCGTTAAAAGCTGCTGTTTGGTGTCGTCCGGATAGAGATAGCGGAGCGGTTCACCCCGTTTGATGCGGACAGAAGTGGTCTGCATCGTAAAAGCAGCTGGCGTCAAACCGTCTGCCTGACAGGCAACGGCTGCCGCTAAGACGGCACGATGTCCGATGTGAACACCGTCAAATAAGCCCAGTGCCACGGCGGAAGCAGGTTGGAGCATGGGAAAACCTCTTTTCGTTGGGAATTTCAAAAAATGGGAGAATGCGAATCAGAATCGTTTTCCAATTCGCAATTCCTGTTGGGTACGGTCGGCAAGTGCCGTTCCTAAGAACGTACCAGTTGCCCCGTAGACGGTATAGATGTCTTGGTCAGGCTGGAGATTCCGCAGCCGATTTAAATCCAATTTGACACCGTTGCAGAACATCCGTTCCTGTGCGGCATTGAGTCGCAATTTCGGATAGGATGAGAACAGCGAATCCGTCGGGAGCAGGTGTTCTTCGAGTGTGCCGTCTGCCATTGCAGCGGCAACCTGCTCAAAGGTCAGGCATTCTTGCAACGGATAGCCGCAGGCAACTGTCCGAGTCAGAGCAGTCATCACTGCATCGCCACCGAGCCGCTGTCCAATATCAGAGAGCAGCGTCCGGATATACGTTCCTTTTCCGCAGGAAATCGTCAGTGTTGCAGTCTGTTGTGTTTCGTCAAAAGCGTCCAGCGTAATAGCATCAATGTGCACAGTACGGGTGGGACGTTCGACCGTTTCGCCCTTTCGTGCGAGTTCATACAGCCGTTTTCCGTTGACGGAAACCGCAGAATACATGGGTGGCAGCTGGGTAATATCGCCGAGAAACTCCGGCAGTATGGCACGAAGTGCTGCTTCTGTGACGTGCTGTTTCGGATAGTCTTGCAGGGGCTTTCCCCAGATGTCGAGCGTATCGGTTGCCTTGCCAAAAACAACGGTTGCCTGATAGGTCTTGTCCTGATTCGGCAGGATGTCGCAGGCTTTTGTTGCAGTTCCGACCAAAATTGGCAGTACGCCCGTTGCCATTGGGTCGAGTGTTCCTGTGTGTCCGAGCCGTTTCATATGCAGAATGCCACGCAGCTTTCCGATGACATCGAACGAGGTAAAATCCTGCGGTTTATTCATACAGAGAATGCCGTTCATGATTCCGCCAAGCTCCTCTCTACTGCTGTTTGCAGCCGTTGCATGACGGATTCTGCTGTGCCTTCAATGAGACAGCCGGCAGCCTTGATGTGACCGCCACCGCCAAATTCCTTGCAGATGGCAGCAACGTCCACAGTACGAGCGGAACGCATGGAAACCTTAAAGACATTGGGATCTCGTTCCTTGAGGGTGATGCCGACTTCTGCTCCTTCGACCTGTAGCGGAAATCCTGCCAGACCATCGAGGTCGAGCGGGTCTAGACCATACTGTTCCATGAATGCCAGCGTGATGCAAATCATCACACATTTTCCATTGCAGCTGGTGTGCAGCTGGTCGATCAGCTTTTGTTCTACTCGCAGTCTGCCCATACTTTTGACAGCAAACATCGCCCGATTGATCCACGCATAGTGGATTTCCGGGAATTGTTCCATGAGGTCTGCAACGATTCGCAGCGTGTGCGGGGTTACGTTGTCGAACTGGAAACAGCCCGTATCGGTTGCCATGCCCGTGTATAAGCAGGTTGCAATCTGGGGCGTGAGTTTCACAGGCAGTTCCTTTGCAATCGCATAGACGATTTCACAGGCAGCGGCTGCTTTGGGATACAGACAGCATGCCTTTGCAAAGGAGCGGTGCATGATGTGGTGGTCAATCGCAAGGGCAACTCGTCCGCCATAGGGTTCGTCCAAGTCGCCGAGCAATTTGCGGTCTGCGACATCGACCGAAAGAATGACAGCAGCGTCTTCGTCAACGGTATCCGGTGTTTCTTCAACTGTCAGAAAGGCATAGCGTTCCGGAATCGGGTCGCTGCACCGTACCACCGCATGACAGCCCATCTGACGGAGCAGGGCAGCGAGTGCATAACCGCTGCCGATGCAGTCGCCGTCCGGACTTTGATGGATGAGGATCATGGCTTGCTGGATGGTTTGCAGCTGGGCAGCTGTTTCTGCAATGTTCATATCTTACTCCTCAATGTCCTCTAAATGCAGGTCATGCAATTTCTGATTGATTTCTGCACTGTGTTCAATGGAATGGTCTGCAATGAAGTGCAGAGCCGGAGATTTCCGCAGCTTGAGGCGATGAAACAGTTCTCGTCGCAGGAATCCGGTCGCACTGACCAGACCGGTGCAGGAGGTTTTCGCCGTTTCGATGCCAGATAAGCTGGAAACATAGACTTTACAGTTGGACAGATCGTTGGACAATTCCACCCGAACGATGGTCAAAAGGGGGTCGATACGGGGGTCTTTGAGTTCCCGCAGCAGGGCGGTGAGTTCTCGCAGGATGTCTTCTTCTGTCCGACTGGTTTTATAGTTTGCCATAAGAAAATGCCTCCTTTTTTCAAATCAGGGGCGGAGAAATGCAGCGAATGCCGCTGCATTTCCAAGCCGGATGGAATGAATATTCTCTGAATTAGTCCTGATATTCTTCCATGATGAAGGCTTCAAAGATGTCGCCTTCCTTGAAGTCCCGGAACTTTTCGAGCGTAATACCGCATTCGTAGCCTTCGGTAACTTCCTTTACGTCATCCTTGAACCGCTTCAGGCTGGACATTTTATCTTCTGCAATGACAATGCCATCCCGAACGACACGAATCTGGCACTGTCTGGTAACTTTACCGCTGAGGACATATGCACCGGCAACCGCACCAACGCTGGAGATTTTATAGACCTGACGCACTTCGATCCGACCCATAACAACTTCCCGGAACTTCGGAGCAAGCATGCCCTTCATAGCAGTTTCCACATCTTCGATGGCATCATAGATGACCCGATAGGTGCGGATTTCGACATGGTCACGGGCAGCGGTTTCTTCTGCCAGCGGGTCAGGACGCACATTGAAGCCGATGATAATGGCATTGGATGCATCCGCCAGCATGACATCGCTTTCGTTGATTGCACCAACGCCGCCGTGGATGACCCGAACCCGAACTTCATCGTTCTGGATTTTTTCGAGGGACTGCTTCACAGCTTCTACAGAACCTTGTACGTCAGCCTTGACGATGATGGCGAGTTCCTTCATTTCACCCTCTGCAATCTGGCTGAAGAGGTTGTCAAGTGTTACCTTCTGGTATTCGCTGAACTTTGCCTGCTTTGCTTCATGCTTCCGTTGTTCTACGAGGGTCTTTGCCAGACGTTCATCTTCTACAACGTCAAAGACATCGCCAGCAGCCGGAACTTCTGCCAGACCGGTGATTTCAACCGGAACAGACGGGCCAGCTTCGTGAACAACTGCACCCTTGTCGTTGGTCATGACACGAACCTTTCCAACACTTGTTCCAGCAAGAATAACATCGCCAGTGTGCAGTGTCCCGTTCTGAACCAACAGGGTTGCAACCGGACCTCTGCCCTTATCCAACCGAGCTTCGATGACAGCACCCTTTGCACGGCGGTTCGGGTTTGCCTTGAGTTCCTGCATTTCTGCAATCAGCAGCACGTCTTCGAGCAGTTCGTCAATGCCTTCGCCAGTCTTTGCAGAAACCGGAACGCACATAACATCGCCGCCCCAGTCTTCGCAAACCAAATCATATTTGGTGAGTTCTTCCTTAACCCGGTCTGGATTTGCTCCTTCTTTATCCATCTTGTTGATGGCAACAATCAGGGAAACGCCAGCAGCCTTTGCATGGTTGATGGATTCTACAGTCTGCGGCATGATACCGTCATCGGCAGCGACAACCAGAATGGCAATATCTGTGATATTTGCACCTCTTGCACGCATTGCGGTGAACGCTTCGTGTCCCGGTGTATCGAGGAAGGTAATTTCCTTGCCGTTGCAAGTTACCTGATAAGCACCGATGTGCTGGGTGATACCGCCGGCTTCGCCAGCGGCGATGTTGGCGTGACGGATGTAGTCCAGAATGGAAGTTTTCCCGTGGTCAACGTGACCCATAACAACGACAACCGGAGAGCGTTCTTCGGTGTTATCGGATTCGTCCTCTTCTTCAATCAGACGTTCTTCGATGGTAACGATGACTTCCTTTTCTACCTTTGCACCCAGTTCTTCTGCAACCAGACAAGCGGTGTCGAAGTCGATTTCCTCATTGATGGATGCCATAACACCTAAGCCCATCAGCTTTTTGATGACTTCCGTTGCGGTCACCTTCAAGCGGCTTGCGAGTTCGCTGACCACGATGGATTCCGGAATCCGAACCTTGAGCTGCTGTTTTCTTGCCTTTTCGAGTTCCAGACGGCGAAGACGGTCCTGTTCGGTTTCCCGCTTATTGGAATACTTCTGCTTGTTCCGCTGAGCAGACTTTTGGTTGATTTTTTGCTTTTTGGTGGAATAGTTATCCTTGCTGTACTTGCCAGCCGGAGCAATCTGTTCATACCGCTGGTTATACTTATCCAAATCCACATAAGAGCCACGGGTATCAACGGTACGCCGCTTTTCTGTTGTAGTAGCGGTATCGGAAGACAGTTCCACTTCCACGTGCAGCCGTTCGCCCCGTTTTTGTGCCTGCGGCTGCTGTTTCTGCTTTTTCTTGTGGTGTTCCGGATGGTTGTTATTGTTGTTGTTATTCGGCTGGCTGGCTGGCTTGGCAGTAGCTGGCTGCTTTTTCGGCTGAGCGGCAGCCTGCGGCTGATTCTTCTGATTGGATGCAGCCTGCTGCGGCTTCTTTGCAGCGGAGTTGCTGTTATTGGGATTGCCATTGCCGTTGCCATTGTTATTGTTGGCATGGTTATTTCCAGCGGCATTCTGCTGCTGTGGTCTTCTCCGATCCTGCGGCTGTTTTTTTCCTTGATTCTGCTGCTGGTGAGCAGCTTTCTTTTCGTTCCCTTTTTTCATAGATTGTTGTGCCACCTCTTCCCTCGTACTGTTTTTCGTTGCGAAATAGGCTGCAAAGCCGTCTGTCACCTGCTGATGCTGGGTGACATATTCCAGAACTAGATTGACTTCTGCTTCCGTCAGGGTGCTGCTGCTCTTTTTTTCTGTTCCGTCTTGCAGTTCAGAAAACAGGGCAATCAGGTCATTCGGGGTCATCTGGAGTGTCTTTGCAACGTCGCTCAATTTCTGCTTTTTTGTCGTCATCGGCAACTCTCCTTTCCGCTCATTCCTGTCGGTTGGGACAGGGTTTCAAAAAGAATGGTATGCGTCATCCATTGCTGGAGGACGATTCGGTCTGTAATAGAGCCTGAATCCGCTGGGCGAATCCGGCTTCACAGATGGTCAGGATGCCGGCACGCTGTCCGAACAGCAGCCGGACTTCTGCCATTTCCCAGTCCGTCTGTACGACTGAGACGTGTTGTTTTTCGGCGAAATACAGCACTTCTTTCCGGCTTTTTTCGGAAAGGTCTGCGGTGAGCAGAATGCAGGCTGCATAGCCGCCCTGGATGGCATCTTTCGCCCGTGCAAAGCCGGCTTCGAGTTTACCGGCTTTCCGGCAGATCGTCAGTAAGTTCCTGCACTTTTCTGGTAAGGGCATCTTCCATCTCCTTATAGGTTTCCGGTGGAAACATCTGCACAAAAGAGCGTTCCACCTTGCGGGTTTTCTTTGCTTTTTCGAGGCAGGCTTTATTCTTGCAGAGATAAGCTCCTCTTCCCGGGGTTTTTCCGGTTTCGTCAATGACGAAATTGCCGTCCGGGGTTCGCACGATTCGGATGAGTTCCTGTTTTGGCTTTCGTTCGCCGCAGCCCATGCAGGCACGCAGGACTTCTTTTTTCTTTTTCATGCGGTGTTATGCCTCCGTTGTTTCCGGGGTTTCTGCTGGTGCATCAATGGCGGATTCAATGGCAGCCGTTGTATCGTCATCGCTCAGCAGCAGGTCATCTTCCTCTGCATCGGCATTCTGTGCCTGCCAGTTTTCTTCCCAGCTTGCAGCATCCTGAGCCTGTTCGGCATCCTGTTCAGCCTGAGCCTGCTGAGCCGCTTCTTCTTCAGCCTTTGCCTTAGCTTCTGCCTCTGCCTTTGCAGCGAGTTCAGCCTTTGCTTCTTCCACCTTTTCTGCAATCAGGGCTTCGTTTTCTGGAGTTGCAGCCTTGATGTCAATCTTATAGCCAGTCAGCTTGGCAGCCAGTTTGGCATTCTGTCCCCGGTTGCCGATGGCAAGGGAGAGCTGATTTGCTGGTACGAGCACGCCGCACAGCCGTTCTTCCGGATTGATGATGGTAACGCTTTCCACCGTTGCCGGAGCAAGAGCTCTTGCAATAAATTCTTCCGGATTTTCGCTGTATGGAATGATGTCGATTTTTTCGCCGCTCAGCGACTTGACAACGGCATCAATTCGAGCATGCTTCGGGCCGATACAGGCACTGACTGGGTCAACATTTGCATCATTTGACCAAACAGCGATCTTGGTTCTTGCACCAGCTTCTCTGGAGATGGCTTTGATTTCTACCACGCCATCATAGATTTCCGGCACTTCGAGTTCAAACATCCGCTTGACCAGTTCCTTGCGGACACGGGAGATCTTGATAATCGGCTTTTTCTGCTTGTTGGCGATGTTGGTGACATAGACCATAATGCTCTGTCCCTCTTTGAGGTCTTCGCCCGGAATCTGTTCGTTGTGGAACAGATAGATTTCTGTTTTGTCATACATTAGTGTTGCCGCACCGCCCTTTTCGACCTGTGTAACGGTGCAGGTGATGCAGTCGTTTTCCTTGTCCTGGAATTTATCCAGAATCCGCTTGCGGTTGATGTCCCGCAGGTCGCCCTTGATGGACTGTTTTGCGGAGAGGGCAGCGGCTCTGCCGAACCGGTTGATGTCTAACCGCTTCTGGATGTGGTCGCCAACTTTAATGGATGGGTCGATGTTGCGGGCCTCTGCGATGTTGATTTCGTTTTCGTCAATCGGTTCATCGTCGATGACATCCTGTCGCAGATACATTTCAAAGGTCTTGGTAGTCGGATCGATTTCAACGGTAATGCGGTCTTCGCTGTCCGGATAAGCCTTGCGGGCTGCCTTCAGCATTGCAGATTTTACCTTTTCGATGAGGGTATCGGTGTCCAGACCATTTTCGCTGCCCAGCGAATTCAGTGCTTCAAAAAAAGCATTGTCCATTTTATGTGCCTCCATTTTTAAAATTCAAATGCTTCGTATCGTTTTACAAACGTAAGTGCTGCAAGCGGCAGGCTGATGCTGCCGGTTTCGGTTTCCAGTGTCAGCATGTCATCCTTGCAGGATTGCAGCGTACCGATAAATTCCCGTTCTCCGTCAATGGGGCGGATGGTGCGGGCACGCACTTCCGTGCCGATGCCATCGGTAAAATGCCAGGTGCGGTTAAATTCCCGTTCCAGACCGGCAGAGCCGACTTCCAGGATATAATTTTGAGAAATCGGGTCTTGTTCGTCCAGCAATTTGTTCACGGGTTCGGTCATTTTTTCACAGTCCTCGATGGTAATGCCAGATTCTTGGTCAATAAAAATCCGGAGATACCAGCAAGCACCTTCCTTTTCAAACCGCACATCCCAGATTTGAAAGCCGAATTCATCTGCAATGGGTTTCACTGCATTGTAAATCCGCTGTTCGGTCGCCCCGAATGCCTTCAGTTTCATGTGATTGCTCCTTTCTATTTGCAACGGCGGAGCCGGAAAAAGCCCCTAACATAAACGAAAGACCGGAAAGGGTTCCGGTCTTTGCTGCTGCGATATTGCTATTATAGCACACTCCACAGGAAAAATCAAGCGTTTTTTCGTTTGTTTTTGATTTATTTCCGAGGAAATCCCTGTGGATGTGCGGAATCGTTCAAAAATGATTAGGAAGCAGACTTTACGAACATATCATAAACGCAACGAATTGCCTGTTCGAAGTCTTCTTCAGTGACACCGACAATGATGTTCAATTCGCTAGAGCCCTGGTCAATCATCTTGACATTGACTCTTGCGTGTGCCAGAGCGGCAAAGATTCTTGCAGCGACACCTCTTGTCCGGTACATACCGTGGCCAACGACCGCCATCAGTGCAATGCCGTCTTCGATTTCGAGGGTATCCGGATTGACACGCTTCCGCAGTTCCGTCATAATCTGTTCCCGCTTGCCTTCGAGCTGAGCAGTTTCGAGAATGACCGTCATCGCATCAATGCTGGATGGCATATGTTCGATGGAAATATTGTGGCTGGCGAGAACATCCAGAACGTCCCGACAGAAACCAACTTCGCTGTTCATCTTATCCTTGTGAATGTTGATGATGCTGAAGTGCTTCTTGCCAGCGATACCAGTAATGGTATAGGTGCTGCAATCATCAGCGTTGCATTCTGGAACGATCATCGTACCCGGAGCAGATGGGTCATTGGTGTTGCGGATGTTGATGGGAATACCAGCGGAACGAACTGGGAAAATGGCTTCTTCGTGGAGTACAGATGCACCCATGTAAGAGAGTTCCCGCAGTTCGGTATAGGTGATGGTGCGGATGCCGACCGGATTTTCTACGATTCTCGGGTCAGCAACCAAGAAACCGGAAACGTCTGTCCAGTTTTCATACAGGTCTGCCTTCATTGCTCCGGCAACGATTGAACCAGTGACATCGCTGCCGCCTCTGGAGAAGGTCTTGACATAGCCGTCAGCACCGCAGCCATAGAAGCCCGGAACAACGGCATAATCCAGACCAGTCAGCCGTTCCCGCATGGTCTGAGCAGTCTTTTCCCGGTTCAGTGTGCCGTCTTCCTGGAAGAAGATGACTTCTGCTGCATCGACAAATGCAAAGCCCAGATAAGCCGCAATCAGCTTACCGTTTAGGTATTCACCCCGGCTGGCTGCATAGTCGCTGCCGAACCGCTTCCGGAAGTTTTCGCCGATGGTGACAAATTCTTCATCCAGCAGGGTTTCCGGCATGGAAAGTCCGTTCAGGATGCTGACATAACGGTCTTTAATCGCAGCAAGCTGAGTTGCAAATGCTTCGCCTTTTTCAGCGAGTGCATAGCACTGATACAGCATATCGGTTACTTTGATGTCATCCTTGAACCGCTTGCCCGGTGCAGACGGAACAACATATCTTCTGTCTGCTTCTGCCTTTATAATAGCGGCTGCTTTCTGAATCTGTCCGGCATCTGCCAGACTGCTGCCACCAAACTTTACAACTTTCATCATGGTATTTTGATTTTACAGCACAATTCCCTGTAAAATCGACCCTCCTTATTCGTTCAAATTACAAAATACGTGCAAAAACAACGTCATATTCCAGTATATTCGATTTTTGAGAAAAAATCAACCGTAAAAACGTATGAAATTTTGTAAAAAAAAAATGTTTATTTGTAGAATACGACTGTATTCGTATCACGGACTTTTTGAAAAATGGAGCGGAAACAGATTGTCCGCTTGAAAATCAAGTCAAACGCTTGCAATTCCTGTTATTTTATGCTATACTAATAGTAAATTTTTTTCAGAATACAAAAGGAGCATTCCAATTATGGCGAAAAATAATCAGAAAATGGTCGATGCCATTACTTCGATGGATGAAGATTTTGCACAGTGGTATACCGACATTGTCAAGAAGGCAGAACTGAGTTCTTACACCAGCGTAAAGGGCTGTATGGTTATCCGCCCGTATGGCTATGCCATCTGGGAACAGATGCAGCATATTTTAGATGAAACGTTTAAGGAAACTGGACATGAAAACGTTTGCATGCCGATGTTCATTCCGGAAAGCCTGCTGCAAAAGGAAAAAGACCATGTAGAGGGCTTTGCACCGGAAGTTGCATGGGTCACACACGGCGGTTCGGAAAAGCTGGAAGAACGGCTTTGTGTGCGTCCGACATCAGAAACCCTGTTCTGTGACCACTATGCAGAAATCGTGCACAGTTATCGGGATTTGCCGAAACTGTATAATCAGTGGGTAAGCGTGGTTCGTTGGGAAAAGACCACAAGACCATTCCTGCGTTCGAGAGAATTCCTGTGGCAGGAAGGGCATACCATTCATGCAACCGCAGAAGAGGCACTTGCAGAAACAGAACAGATGCTGAACGTATATGCAGATTTCTGTGAAAAGTCGCTGGCAATGCCTGTTGTTAAGGGCAGAAAGACGGAAAGCGATAAGTTTGCCGGTGCAGTTGCAACCTATGCCATTGAAGCATTGATGCATGATGGAAAGGCGTTGCAGGCTGGTACATCGCATTACTTTGGCGATGGCTTTGCAAAGGCATTCAATATTCAGTTTACCGATAAGAATAACACCTTGCAGTATCCGCATCAGACCAGCTGGGGTGTTACGACCCGTCTGATTGGTGCAATTATCATGACGCACGGTGATAATAACGGTCTGGTATTGCCGCCGGCAGTTGCTCCGATTCAGGTCATCATTGTTCCGGTTGCAATGCATAAGGAAGGCGTTCTGGACAAGGCAAAGGCACTGGAAGCACAGTTGAAGGCAGCTGGCATTCGGGTAAAGGTAGACGATACCGACAATTCTCCGGGATGGAAGTTTGCACAGTATGAAATGAAGGGTGTTCCGGTTCGTCTGGAAATTGGCCCGAAGGATATTGAACAGGATCAGTGCGTATTGGTAACCCGTCACAATCGGGAAAAGACATTCTGCCCGCTGTCGCAGCTGGTAGAAACGGTACAGGAACGGTTGCAGGCAGTTCATGACGGTATGTATGAAAAGGCACTGGAAAACCGCAAGAACCGGACATATGTCTGCAAGAGCATGGACGAGATCCAGCAGGTTCTGGCAGAAAAAGGTGATGGCTTTGTAGAAGCAATGTGGTGCGGTGATGAAGCCTGTGAAGACAAGGTAAAGGAAGTAACGGGCGTTGGTTCTCGTTGTATTCCGCTGGAACAGAAGCACCATGCAGATACTTGCGTATGCTGCGGAAAGCCAGCAAAGCATATGGTACTCTGGGCAAAGGCATATTAAAAATATCATCTCGCCGCAGGCGAACTGCGGTCGAGCTGGCTCAGCTCGGCGAGGTGGATTGTTAAGGAGGGCAAGCTGCCCTCCTTAACGAAGGTTGCAAAAAGCAATATTGAAATCTAAGAGAAACAAGTAAATCGCAGTTCGCCATTCTAAAAACAAAAAACTTCCAGTAAGCTGTAATCTAAGAAAGACTGATAACTCAGTTGGAAGACGTAACCACTGGCGAACTGCGACAAAGGCAAACAGCGAAGCGTATTTGCCGAACCTGATTCAATCGGTTTTTCTAAGAGCACCCATCATCAACCCCAACCCCAACATCTACACATAGCAACAAAGAAACGAGGACACCATGAAACAACACTGCCCTTCTTGTGGAAAGAAATTTGATTATGAACAGCACGGTTGGATTTGTCCATTCTGCGGACAAGTCATTCTGGACAGTACCGAGCAGTCGGTTCACCAGCAGGAAACGACATCACCGCCGCCCTCTGCCAAGAAACCATCATGCAAGCTGAAAAAATTGCCGGTGCTTTTCACGGTTGGATTGCTGCTGACGGTGAGCAGTTTCGGGTATCGGATTGGAAAAAATCTGATTTACCTGCGGCAGAAGCAGACTTCTGAACCGGTTTCCTATCCAGTGGAAACGATAGAAATGCAGCAGACCATTTCCATTGAATCCTATCAGCTTACCGTTCAGCAGGCATATTTGTTTCCACAAACGCTGATTAGTGCACCAAGATCCGGTGAATATCTGGCAGTTTCCTATACGAGCAGCGGAAAAAGTTCGGACAGCAGCATACAGCGAATCGATGATGTTGCATGGGCAGCGTTAAAATTCGAACAGACAAACCAGTATATTACGCCGTTGTCGTTGAGCGATGTTACAGGCAGTGATACGGTCTGGGGCGAATTGTCGGATATGGGTGTGGATTGGGAACTACATAACGGAATGGGAATTTTACTATTTCTGTTGCCGGAAGAAACGGATTTGGAACAGCTGAACCTCTGTATTTTCGCTGGAACAGAAAGCGAAGATTCTCATCGGTATGCACAGAACGCCGTAGCAGTGCAGACGGTTTATGAAATACCGCTGACTGTGACCGATTCAAGCGATATGGAGGGCATGGATGTATGAGGATGCGAGTGAAAAAACATGCCTGTGTTCAGAAACACATCCCCAGCGTAAAAAAACATCCGCTTGCATGGCTCTGGGTGGCTTTATGTGTGTTGATTCTGTTGAAATCTCGGGTCTGCGATTGGACAGAACGACTGGCAACAGAAAAATCCTCGTTCGAGGGCAGCGGTTCTCTCCAGATTGAACAGGCAACACTCTTTGCAGGGAATGCCGGAGGATCGGATTCTTTGTATGATTTGACGGTGACGCTGCATAACATCGGCGATACACTGGAAAAATACCTGCCGCAGATTTATGTGATGGAGAGCGAGCAGCCGGATAACAGCAAGGTGCATCTTTCTTTGCAGCCAGTTTCGCTCTATGAGGAAATCAACTCCCGTAGAAAACAGTATGTATGCCATCTACC
>ERZ791626.1171-NODE-1171-length-21186-cov-3.295348_pt1 | contig 21186 bp, 17 predicted proteins | sample MGYA00510266_ERZ791626 | MGnify/ENA primary metagenome ERZ791626 (study PRJEB30046, sample SAMN00715208) | human gut metagenome | study: EMG produced TPA metagenomics assembly of the A metagenome-wide association study of gut microbiota in type 2...
CGCAATCAGTTTCCTGGCAACAAAAAGGGCGACAGCCGGGGTGATCGCTCCGGATTCGTCGACAATGGAGATGCTATTGAGAATGTCCTTTCCGTTCTTTTTGGAGAATGTTCCGGTCAGGCGGAAGGTACTGTTCTTGATTTCCCAGACGCGAGTCGGCTGGATGGTGAGGCTGGGGTCGATCTCTTCCGATTTGCCCAGGATGGAATCCACTGCTTCAGCGGATTTCCCGAAAATGGGTGTGTTTTTCAACAGGGGGCTCTTCTGGAGTAGATTGGTCAGGGCCAGGGACGATTGCTTGAGAGAGGGGGAGGCACTGCTGTCGGTTGCTCCTGGAAGAACCGGCTTTTTGCTGACGATTCCCAATTCCTCCAGCAGCAGGGCTTTCAAAAGGGCGGATGCTTTCAATTCAAGGAAGGCCCCGCGATATTGCATCTTGTAACCCTTGCCATAATTGGTGGAGTAGTAGGCATATTGGGGTTGCATCCGGGCGGGTGTCACATTGAATTGGACGCCGGGGATGAAGGTTTGAGCGAGGGAGAGGGCCTCTTCGGTTGTGAATCCTCCACGTTGGCTGATATCGAATTCTATGCACTTATCCTGGAACAGGATGGCTGTGATATAGAAGTCCTTCTTCTCGGGGTATCCCCAGATGTTTCCGTTGCAGCGTTTAGTGATTCCTTTGTAAAGGTTTTGATCGATGTCACCGGGGCCGGAGCGTTCTGCATCAAAATCGCTGCGGGGTCTTCCTTCTCCCAGGATTTCTTTCAACTGGCTCAGGGACATGCCCAGACGGACTTTACCGATAGTGTTTTTGAATTCCTTCTCGGCGGATTCCCTGGCCTCATTGACGATGTTGGGAGCCCGGAGTTCGAAGCAGTCCCCCCAGTACAGGAACTGATAGGTATTGTCTTTAGACGGGACGATATAAGGAGGTTCGGTTGTAGTGGGAGCAGAGGCAAAAGCAACGCCGGGAAGGAGTTTCGCGAGGAGGGTTTTGGATGCTGCGAATGTTTGATTGGGCATTTTCACAATCAGGTTGATACACTTTCCGTCCATGAAAACGCCCGTTACAGTCATGTCCGGCAATGGCCACTGATAGGCTTTACAGGAAAGTTCAATCCCCTTGTAAAAATCGGTCTCGGCTTCGTTGATTCCGTGAAGTTTCAAAAAATCTTGGGAACCTTTTGCGACACTTCCGCCCCAGAGGAGATCCATGTCTTCCTTGTCCATGCCGATGAGCGGTTTGGTTTCCAATTCCTTAACTTTGGCATTCAAGTTTTCTCCTGTCGGCTGAAGGGTGACGGATCGAATATCCAAACCTCCATTCTTTTTTTTCAGCGAAATAGTGGTGGGGCCTACAGGGAGCGTGATCGTGGAGATTGTTTGTTCCTTGAAATTATCCCAGCTTCCTGTAGAGGGAATGTTGACAATCGTAGAGAGAGAGGCGCAGGAAAGTTCAAATTCGGCACCGCTGGGAACTGCTCCGTTGAGAATGACTCGGTAGCGTTGCGGAATGGGGGAATTGACAATCCAGGCAATCCCATAAGTTCCGACGATGATGTTTTTGGAACTACTCCATGAAGCTTTTGTGAGGTCGGCCGTTTCGGGAAGAAGTGTGAATGTTCCGGTCTTGTCGGGTTTTACTTCCAACCCGGGATCTGGAATGAGACGGATATTGCCGATGTTGATACCGTAGTTGTCAGTGAGAGTCAGGATGAAAGGCTGTTCTCCTGCCGAAAGTTGGATCTTGCCGATGTGGCGCTTGACAAAATGCTGCCATGAACCGCCTGTAAGAACGATATCCCACGGGCATACTTTGTTCCCCGATCGGACATCGACAAGGGAGGATGGAGCATGGGTTCCTTGAGGACAAGTGTATTGGACTTCGACTATGTAAGTGCCATCCTTGGGAACATTCAGTAACCAGCCAGCCTGATTCCCTCGCTTTTTGAATACGCCAATGGTGGGAAATCCGTACTCATGTTCGATGGTTCCCTCTCCTCGAAGCTGGGCTTTATCGGCTGTCAGGAGGAACGTTCCGTCTTCTTGGGGGGAAATAACCGGAGTTTTAATGTCTTTTTTCTGGAGAGGGATGATTTGGTCTCGTGTCGGACCGTTGACTGTTGAGCCAAACGGATTTCTTTCCGCTGAGACGGGGAACAGTGGTACTAGCGTGGCAAGGAGAAGGGGAATGAAAAAGCGGGACATGGCGATTTAGAGAATACCTAGGTAGTAACCATAAACCTGCATCAGACAGGCAATCAAGGTTCAAATGGGAATCAAGAAAAGAAAATCCTGAATAATCGCGGCATCGGCTCCGAATGACGGTACGATGACGGAAAATTCTTGACCGAAGAATGCTCTACTTCGATTTTTTGTTTATTAATCCAGGCCGAGGAAATGGAAAATTTTTTCGGCTTTTTTGGCTCCTTCCGGATCGATTCCCTTCTGGTGCTCGATTTGTTCCTGGATCTCTTGCTTGAATTCGTCAGATTTTTTCAGTTCGAGGAAGAACCACGTGGCGATTCCGGCCAGAGTCAAACTAACCAGCAAGGACAGGCAGGAGAGGACAATACCCCACATTCCGAGAGTTTCTCCCGAATGGCCTTCCCGTTTTGCTTTCTTAATACCGAGAATACCTAAAACAAGGGCGAGAATACTTGCCAGAAAGCCAGGAATGACGAATGGAGCAGTCAGAATAGCTCCAAGAGCCAGGACGAATGCCGCTATGCACATTCCGTTTGTCTTCTGTGGTACGATTGGCTGCTTCTGAGCCTCTGAATGTCCTTCGGGCGTTTCCATGGTCATGTAATTTCCTTACTCTTTAGTCTCTCTTGCATCCGGAAACGAGACAAATTTGTGGAAGTTGGCTTATTTCTAAAAATGGGCTATGCCAGTGCTGTTGAGTTTATCTTCTCAACAGCACTGGCCTTTCAATAACAATGTGTCAAACGATTGACCTTAGATGCAAGGCAATTTCAGGAGATTATCATTTGGGGTATCGTTAGGTGCGGAACGGACGTATTTTTCTCCTCGTGCACTGGTAGCAGCGATGAGTTTCGGATAATCAGGGATATTGACGTATATGATCCCCCCCTGTTTGACATAGTCATGGAGTACCTCCTTCTTGTAAAGCCCGGGAATGATATCTCCCCCGGCTACATAGATGGAGTCAATTTCGAGAGTGGAGGTTACTATGTAGCACCACGGCTTCCTTTTCAATTTATATGCGATGTTCATGATGAATATCTTAGTTACTTGATCCCGATTCCAAGTTGACATCATCATGATGAGCCCATATAAGGTGTCTAGCTCCAGAGCTAAACTGACGCCAATACTCGTCTTCGAGATCTGGTTGTTGGAACATTGAGGTAAGGTATTCGTAGTACCTTACCTTTTTTGTTCCGTTGGGCGTACCTTACGTCGATTTACGATACTTGTCAATGAGAATTATCAAACTAGAATTTCATTAACATTGTACAGGAATATAATTTCTATAACTATACTACAGGAATGTTGGCTTGTGGGGGACATGGGGAGGTTTGCGAGTGACATTCCCTTGCTGAGCCTCCATACTTGTTCCTGTCCTTGATGCTCTTCCTTGGACAGGTTCGTGTGAATCACACGTGGATTGAAACCTGTAATATGCTTAATGTAAATTACTAGTTGTTAAGTAGTGTCCTCCTTGCCAGAAGAGGCAAGGAGGACACGATACTATTCACCTTTACCTTGCAACTGGTGCTTTGAGAGGCTCGTCGGTGAATTTGACGAGTTGGTGTTGGTGGAGCCAGAGGCCGATGTAGCCGAAAGCGAGGTGGTAGGAAATCCATTCTTCCCGGGAGGGGAAGGTGTCTTCGTCGCGCTTCTGGTAGTATTGGCCTGTGGTCGTGCGGGCCTGCATGGCTTGCATTTCCTGTTGGCGGGCACGAGCCCAATCATGGCCTTTGATAGAGGATTGGGTGTCCCAGTGGAAGAGATCCGCCATGATGTCCATGAGCCAGTAGTTTGCCTGGCGATTGTTGCCCCAGTCGTTGCCCTGAGGGTAGTACATGGTAGCTGTGGCCTGCCCCTGGTTGGAGACGTACATGGTTTTGCCATCCTTGACGAGCAAATCGGTGAGGGCATGATAGACCCTGTTGCCGTTGAAAAGCGAAGCCTTCGGGGATTTCATGCCGCCGATGCAGTAGATCCAGGCATTAGTGGCGCTGCCCATGATGGCTGTCATGTAGTCCGGGTGCAGGATGTTGTGGTTGATGACGGTGCCGTCCGGATCGATATTGCTGCCATTCAACTTGCTGAAGGGGAATCCATTGATTGATCCCGGGAGATTCCAGTCGCCGGGGGCGGAGTAGGCGGAGGCTTGAAGTTCGATAGCCTTGTCGTTCCATCTTTGCCAGTTGGGATGGTGCGGCATCATGACGTTGGCCGCAACAAGGATGGTGGAGTTCCAGGCGTTTTCTTCTGCTTTGCTGTCGCCCGGTGTGATGATTTTGCCTGTTTTGTCGCGGTAGTAGGGCGTTTTGTAGTTGATGAAGCGGTCGGCTTCGTGATCGGTCATACGGGCAAGTTCCATGCGCGTGGAAGCATCCAGTTCGTCCCAAAGAAACCATCCTGCCAGGGCGGCCTGACTAGCCCACAGGGCACTTTGCCATGCATCTCCCCAACCGGTTTTACCTTGATTGGCTTTGTGGTGGTGGGCGAGAGAGCTGATCATACGGATGGTGCGGCGGGTGGCTTCTTCGCGGGAGATCCCGGTGATGACAGGATCGTAGAGGTTCCATTTCAAGGATGTCGCCAATCCGAATACCTGGTGTGCTACGGGACGGATTTGTGCTTCGGCACGACCTTTGAAATCCAGGTAGGGACTATCCTGTTTGTCGAATCCCTTGCGATCGTGATACCAAGTGTTGAGGGCGAATTTATTGGCGTTTAACAACATTCCTTGCACGCCCCGTTCCCATTCTCCTGTGAGAGGACTCGGCTTCAATCGATCCCAATCCGGAGCAATGACCTGCGAGGCTAGGTCTGCAATTTGAGTGGAAGCGGGATTGCCGGATTTATTTCCGGCGGAAGGGGAAGTCTGAGCGAAGGCGGATAAAAGAAGGCAGGGGCATAGGGCAAAAACAGCTGTTTTCATAGGAGAATCAAAGGAGGAGAAAGAGTTGATGATGAGATGATACGTCTTGATTGAGGAATTACTTTCATTTTTTCTGTTCTTAGAAAGATTGGCTTTGTCTTGGATTGGGGCAATGCTACCTCGCCTTCTCAGTACGGCCAGCGTGTCCCTCTGTTTAGAAAATCTCTTGGGTTGGAACGACGTGTACTGTTACGGTTCAGGGCAGACTGCCGTGCTGGGTCCCAATGCGATGGAGTGAGTTGTCAGACTCGAGGCTTGGCTCCGATTTCTCCTTGCTCACATTTTAGGGCGATAGAGGAAGATGGCAAACAGCATGAGGACCATGGTGATGCAACTGCAGGTCACTACTATTCCTGTGGGAATAAAAGGAACACAGGCAATTAGCAGGTTGAAGGCACCGCACCAGAACATGAGTCTTCCTCCGACGCTCTGAACTTTATTCCAGGCATTCGGACTGGAAAATGCCCGGGGAGTTTTGATTCCGAACCATTTGTTGGGGCGTATTTTTGGACAGAGATTCCCGACCAGGATGAAAAGAATTGAGATGGCTGCTACGAAGATACGCAGGAGTAACTCAATATTCATCGTTTCCAATGAGGCTCTGCAGCTTTGCAAAAGGTAAAGGGCTGTGCCGGATAACAGACTCACCGAGAAGAGTTCTGTGTAGGTGCAAAAACGCTCTAGAGGTTTGGCGTTACAGAACTTTTTATCGAAACGGCCTGAGAGCATGCACATGAAACGAATAAAGCGTCCGATGATGAATCCAATAAAACCGACGGAGGGGAGGCACAACACTTCCCAACTCTCTTTGGAGGCATAGCGATCGGCAATACTCTCGGCGTTGAAATGGACGGCAACCTGGGCAGGAAGTTCCTTGTAGATGATGGCAAGGAAGACCCAGGGCAAAAGCGCAATGGTAAGTTCGGTCAGGATGGGGCCACCCTTGAAGAGTGAAGGGCGCTGAGGGGATTGAAGCTCATCCATGGGAGAGATTAGTGTTGAGGTTCAGGACGGGAAGATCCTTTACTCTGGGATTGTTTGCTCTGCCGTGTGGACTGGAAGTTGCCAAACCATGTGAGAAGCTCTTCCATAATACTCAGGTTGAGCTCGTAGAAGATAAATTTGCCCTCTCGTTCATCGCGGATTAAATCCGCTTCCTTTAAAACGGAAAGGTGGCGGGAGATGGCAGCACCGGTGATGTTGAAGCGTTTGCCGATGTCTCCTGCTGATTGGCGCCCGGATTTCAAAATCTCCAGAATCTCTCTTCGCGTGGGATCGGCTAATGCGTATTTTGTAAACTGCTTTCCGTACTCATTTTACATTTAAGTTGAATGTTAAATGATTTATTATCTGTTTTTTTGAGGAGGTCAAGAAGATGCCGAAATTTTTAGAAGAATGGCAGGGCCGAGAAATGGCATTTTAGGCACGAGGGCTTATTGACCTGCTGCTTGAAGATTGCTACTGTGAACCATACCAGCTCTCCCCCGGACTGCTGACAGCAAGGATTTAGAAGAGAAGGACAACATGGGCTATGAAGAAAAAAGTACCTACTATTCAGCATGATACGAAGGATACGGAGAAAGGGCACCGCAAGTATGCAATCATCCTGTGCGATGTGCTTCTCTTTCTGGCACTCCTCAAATGGCTCCCTCTGGATGGCGATGCGGCCAAAGGTGTTGCTATCCTCGTCTTCATTGGCATTTTGTGGCTGACGGAGGCGGTTCATGTGACGATTACTGCCCTTCTGGTACCGATTTTGGCGATGATCCTGGGGATTCTTCCCGGGGCATCGGCTATGGTGGGTTTTGCGGATCCGACGATCTTTCTGTTTTTTGGTGGTTTTGTGCTGGCGGGAGCCTTGCATGAGCAGAAAATTGACACCTGGCTCGCGGGTAAAATCTTGCGGTTTTCGCGGGGCCATCTGGGCTTGGCTCTTGGGTTGATTTTTGCCGCGACGGCCTTTTTGTCGATGTGGATGTCCAACACGGCAACGGCGGCCATGATGTTGCCATTGGTTATTGGTCTTTTGGGTGAAGTGGATGAAAGCAAGTATAAATCGACCTGGATTTTCGCCGTGTTGGGTGTGGCCTACAGTGCCTCCATCGGAGGGATGGGAACCTTGGTTGGCTCACCTCCCAATGCGATTGCAGCCCGGGAATTGCACATGGGATTTGCGGATTGGCTCAAGATTGGTGTTCCGGTGGCCTGTGTCTTTTCCGTGGTGGTCTTTGCATTGATGTGGGTGATGCTCAAACCCTGTCTTTCTCTGAAAATCAAATCGCCCGATGACGTGGTGGAGGCAAGTGCCGTTGCAGGACATGGCAACCTGGATGCCAAGCAGAAACGCGTGCTGGGAGTTTTCACCGTCATTGCCCTGTGCTGGATGTTTAGCGGTTTTATTTCCGGCCTTGTACCGGGGGGAATCCCATCTATTGATGCTCTGATTGCCTTGTGCGCCGTGGTGTTGCTTCCTGTGTGCGGCTTGATCAACTGGCAGGGAATTGTCAAAAACACGGACTGGGGCGTTCTTCTGCTTTTTGGTGGCGGCATCACTTTGAGTACGATATTGATCAAGACGGGAGCAGGTCAGTTTCTTGCTTCCCAAGTTGCCGTGCTGGGGACGGGGCAAAGCCTGATTGTACTCTTCCTGATTGTGAGCCTGTTTATCACGATGCTCACGGAGTTTTGCTCGAATACGGCATCTGCCGCACTCGTTTGCCCCCTGATGGTGACCGTTGCCGCCGAGATGGGGATTCCGGCGGAACCTCTCGTGTTGCTGATTGGTGTGGGAGCTTCCTGCGCATTCATGCTGCCGGTATCGACGCCACCCAACGCCTTGGCTTTTGCTACGGGCAAAGTGCCTCAATCCATGATGATCAAGGTGGGCTTTGCGATTAACATCGTGCTGGTTTTCGTCAAAGCCGGCTGGGCTTATTTATTTTGGATGTAGGGAGGCAATGATTCAGAATCGCGGCTGGCATCGTTTTCCCCCGGATTGTTCTGGACGCCCATGAAGAGGATACTTCCCGTTGTTTTGTCATAGATGAACCACAGGAAGGGGCGGTCGAAGGTGAGTGTTTTGAAGGGTGGTTCGCTTACGGGAATGCATTCGTCTATGATCCCTGCTGTAACGGCGGCAGCTTCCGTTTTTTCTTCATCGACACTGACGAAACATTTCTGCAATACGTTGACCAGATGAAGGAGAGTTGGTGAAATGAGGCTGAGGTCGGCTTTTCCTTCGATGAATAATTCATGGAGACCCGCTTTCTGTAAACCTGGATTGATAGAGAGAGAATCCCCATCCGTTTTGAATTTCGGGAGGCCGAGGAGCACTAATTCTTTTTGGTCCGGGATACATTGTTCAAGTTGCCGGGGAGAGAGTGCGCCCAAAAAGTCTCCGATTGTTTTTTTGGATTCGGGAAGGACAGCGATGAAAACGGGCTCGGGAGAACCGGGCTCTTGAAGCCATTTGTAACTAAGAGAGATGCTGGTTCCTACTCCGGGGATCATTTTGTAGGGCATGATTCTTTTGTCAGACATCATATCGACTGTCGTTTTCCCTTGAGGAGTAAGGAAATCCTGTTTAGTCGTAGCGAATTTTTTAAATGGCACTTCCCATTTTCCCAGAAAATAAAGGGCATTGGCGGCAATGATTCTGGATTGACTCAGATCCATTGTCGGCGGGATAATTTCTTTGATCAAGTTGTTGGTTGACTTAGCTCCCCATTGATTGATGGAGATTCTGGCCTGCTCCTGATTTTCAAAGAAGGGTTGCCGAGCAATGACTTCTTCCTCGAATTGGTTAGTGTAGGCGTTGTTGATCTTGAAGTGGTTGTCGACGAATAGTTTTCGTGCCGAAATCAGAGTGAAGGGGGATTCTTTCTTGTTGGAGAAGGTGCTGGATATAAAGGATTGTTTGACAGGCCGAGCTTTGTTCAGGACAGTTCGCGTTGTATTGAATTGTTCGGAATTTCCCAGCACGGCGTCTAGCTCCGTACGGGTGGTACCTTGAGTGCCCAGACGGATGATATGGAGCATGTCAGCGATGGAGTAGGGAGAAACGGTGATATTGGTACTGCTTCCTGGAGGTACAAGACTTTGCAAGATCTTCAACCCCATGATATTGATGGAATTGGCCTCCTGGGGCTGTGCGGTGGCTGAGATGGCGAACAGGGCGCCAGCAAGAAGGGGAATGATGGCTTTCATGATTGGAGTCTTTTTTAAAATCGGTACTGCGTGGCATTTTATTTTGCCATGTCATGCGAAGGCAGAAAATTATGCCTGAATATTGGTTTTATCCATTGGCAGGGGTATTTCGTCAATATGAATTTCTTGAGGAGGGCGCCTGTATGGCGGATGATTTCAGAATGTGTAGGAGGGCGAGTGCTTTTTCTAGAGTCGAGCAGATAACGGAAATGTAAATGTCGAAGGTGATGAAATTTTGGAGATTGGTGGGACGTAAGTATCTGAAATCCCTGATTTTTATATGGATACTTCCCGTCGTCAATTTATCTCCGCTTTAGGGCAATTACTATTGTTCCCGGCTGTTGCCAGTCTGTCCGCAGGAACTGTTCCCGACATAGGGAAGGGTAAAAAGGTGACATTCGGCATTATCTCCGATATTCACAAAGGTCTTCAAAAGGATGCGGAGAGACGGTTGGGAATCTTTATTGACAAGGCTATTGAGAAGAGGCCGGACTTTATTATCCAGCTCGGGGATATGACTCATGGCAAACCGGAGGATGTGGAGGCTATGCTGGAAGTCTGGAACCGTTTCCCAGGGAAAAAGTACCATGTTCTAGGCAATCACGAAATGGACGGAGGCGACAAAGGAGCTCTGGTGAAGCAACTGCAGATGCCGGGGAATTTCTATTCCTTTGACGTGGACGGATACCATTTTGTCGTGCTGGATGCCAACTACTTCAAGCAGGGAGGGAGATTTTACGACAAGCGGCCTTCGAAGCGGGAAGGCTTGCCGGTTGTCAACGAGTTGTTAAGCGATGCCGAACTCGAGTGGTTGAAAAAGGATCTGCTCGGAACGCGCAAGCCGTCCATTCTGTTTTCCCATGAGGCCTTCGATGACATTTGGCAGGCCCCCTGTTCTTCCAGTACCGGGGATGTACGACGGATCATCCGAGAGGTGAATGCCGTCAAACCGGAAGGATTCAAAATCATTGCCAGTATTTGCGGGCATCACCATATCGACAACCACAAAGTTATCGAAGGAGTTCAATATATTCAGATTAATAGTGCTTCCTACTTTTGGATCGGACATGCAGCTGCGTTCTCCAACGGACATATGGCTGAGTATAAGCACCCCCTTTTCGCATTTATCACTCTTGATTCGGAGGCTGGGACGATAGAGATCAAAGGTACGCAGAGTGAATTTCTTCCGCCGGTTCCAATTCGTGAGAATTATCCACAGGCGGACAAACTCTATCCGGGGATCAAGGACAGAGTGATCGTATACCGATGAGCCCCGGATTCTCTCTTGATGTGCAGAAAAAGGAAGGAAAATGTAAAATCGGATCTTTTGACGCCGTATGATAGTGTAGAATGAAAATGTTATGGATGATAGCTCTTTTGGGAACGGCGATGGGATATTCCTCTCTGGCCGAGGATTTTATCAATCAGGACAAGGGGACTAAAAAGGCGCCTCTGGTTGTGGAAAAAGCCGACTACACAGGTTGGAAACTTGTCTGGAATGATGAATTTGACAAAGATGGCCGCCCGGATCCGAAAAAATGGAATTATGAGGAAGGCTTTGTGCGGAATGAGGAACCCCAGTGGTACCAGGCAAAAAATGCCTTTTGCAAGGGAGGGAACCTTGTCATAGAAGGAAGGAAGGAAAAAATCAATAACCCCAGATACAAAAAGGAGAGTAAAAGCTGGCATCTCAATCGCAAGCAGGCGGAGTATTCGTCTGCTTCCCTGACGACGAAAAAAAAGTTTGCCTGGCTTTACGGCAGATTCGAATGCAGGGGGAGGTTCCTGCCCGTGGAGGGAATGTGGCCTGCTTTTTGGACGGTGGGGATCACGGAACGATGGCCGAGCTGTGGCGAGATCGATATTATGGAATACTATCAGGGAACGTATCTGGCCAATTTGTGCTGGGCATCGGAGAGGAAGTCTATAGGACAATGGAGTACAACAAGGACACCTGTGGATCGCTTGAGGGAGAAGGATCCGCTGTGGGACAGTAAATTCCATGTTTTCCGCATGGACTGGAATAAGGATTCCATTTCTCTCTACGTAGATGACATTCTTTTGAACCGCACTATGTTAGACAAAACGAAGAATGCCTTGTTTGAGAAGCAGGAGAATCCCTTTCATCAGCCGCAGGCCATTATTTTGAATTTGGCCCTTGGCAAGGCGGGAGGCAAATTGGATAAGATCAAGTGGCCGGCGACTTTCGAAGTTGATTATGTCCGTGTTTATCAAAGGGTAGATGCGCCGGAGACGGGGACGATCGACCTGGAAGGAAAGATGCGGTAGGGAAGTTTTAGAGCATTCTCTTGTCATAGGCAAACCGACTGGTAAGAGCTATGCTATGATCGGCATTGTTCTTGCTCTTTGGTCAGGTGCGTCTTGTTGGGGGGCGTTTGTTCTTTTCTGGGATCAATAATGGTGTTGACTTCTCTTCTGAAATAAGTCCATAAATAAAACAACACAATGTTTTTTTACAGGACAATTTTCAAAGTGATATGCTTTTGTTTCGTGATGAGCTGTCTGGGGGCGGATCTTCCTGCCTCTGTCCAGTCTCTCGACGAAACGTACCGCCGTAAATGTCGGCATATCTGTGCAGACCTGACGAAAGCTCATTTGGCTGAATTGAAAAAGTTACAGGAGAAATGTCTGAATTCCTCCGACTTTGCAACGGCCAAGAAGGTCAAGGACTATTACGATTCGTTGACGAACGGTACATATGTGTGGGGGAATAGTGCGGAAAAGAATTTTTCTTACTTCATGGCTTCAGGTTGGGGAGGAGATTGGTCGCATACTCTAAATATGGACATGGTGATGGTTTCCCGCTCTCCGGACGGTTCCGTGGAAAAATTTCAGGTGGATCTAAAATCATCTGATTCCGAAGTCCTTGTGTTCAACAATGGTGATCGTCTTTGGTTCTACCTGGATGAGAATAACTTAATGCAAAGGTCTAAAGTGTTTTCATTGCCCATGTCTCGCATTGCTCCGTCGCGCAAGGGGGCGAATTGTGAAACTGAATTAGGGACAATACGCAGGCGCTTTGTGGATGAATGCTCCCGGAAGACAAAAGACCTTACAACGAATTACGTGGCCTACCTCGTCAAGCAAATCCCTGTTTTATTGGAAAAGGGTGCTAGTGCGGATGAACTTAAGGCACTGAATGATTATATTGGAGTTTTGGGGAATCGCCCGATTGCCAGGAAGGATACTTGTCCGTACGGCGAGTTGCTGGGAAACTGGAAGACGGAAAAGAATGATGAAAAGTGGACGTTTACCAAGGATGGAATTGAAGTCACAAGCCTCTATAATCCGACTCGCCCCAAGAAAAAGTGGATTCATGTATCCTCTTCTCCTGCTAGAAGGGTTCATCTATTCAAAGGGGAAGGGAACAGTAAAGAGAGTTTTTATGTGTCTCTGGCATTGGGAAAAATCTATCTGTTCCATCCGGATAGGCGGGGTTGGATGCCAGTCCTCGACAAGATGAACTAGTGGTTGTGGTGACGGGGGGGGGCTCTGCGATTGATCAAGGTGGATTGGCGGGAAAACAGGCTAGAAGGTGGATGCTTTTTCTTTTCGATGTGTCTTCCATTTACTTTCATGAAAGGGCAAATGATTTTTTTTGTTTCATAACTTATTCGAAATAAGTGTATAGATTTTCTTGATGAAATTTTTTCAGAGGAGAGTGAAAAAAATCTTCCATTAGAGTAACTGTAGGTTTTTTGATAGAGTTAAAGTCCGGTCGGATACAGGGCGGGTTCCGCCTTGGGTGACTGGTTCTTATCAATCTCCAAATTCAGAAAGACCATGGATTGTTTTAATATGTACGTACTGACGAGAGTTCTTTTCGAAGCAGGTCGTTTGAACTGTCTTCATGACCAACCTTTAATTTTAACCTATTGATTTGATGATGAAAAATATTTTGATTATTTCGGCTAGCCCCCGCAAAGGAGGTAATTCCGATCTTCTTTGCGATGCCTTCATGCAGGGGGCTCTTGATGCCGGGCACCGGGTGGAGAAAGTGCGCCTCTCTGACAAAAAAATCAACTACTGCCGTGGTTGTGGCGTATGCAACGATACCCATGTCTGCATGCAGAAGGACGACATGGCAGAGATGCTGGAAAAACTCTTGAAGGCTGATGTCATCGTTCTGGGGACGCCTGTTTATTTCTATACTCTGAATGCCCAGATGAAAACCTTCATCGACCGCACGGTTCCCCGTTATCTGGATATCCGGGACAAGGAATTTTATTTTATTCTGGCAGCCGCAGACGATAATCGCGAGGCCATGTTGCGAACTGTAGAATGCTTCCGTGGATTTCTGGATTGTCTGGAAGGAGCCGTCGAACGAGGTGTTGTCTATGGTATCGGTGCCTGGAAAGTTGGCGACATCAAGGGATCTCCTGCCTTGGAGGAGGCTAAGTCCATGGGGATGGGGGCCTGAATTGATCGGATCAATGATGGAGGGCGCCCCGGTCTTCCGTGTTAAGCAATTCATTCATAGAATATCGACATATGAAAAAGAGAACATTCCTCGGTTTATGCGTTTCCTCTCTTCTGGCAACCCTTGTCGGTCAGGGACAGGAACGATCACAACTCCGGACTCCGGTGTCAGTTGAATCATCCCGGATTCTGATTGCCTACTATTCCTGGGGTGGAAATACCCGCTTTGTTGCGGAACAGATTCGGAAAGAAACAGGAGGTACCCTGTTCGAGATTAAGCCGGCGGAGGCTTATCCCCAAGACTACAATGCTTGTACCCAGGTGGCCAAACAGCAGATCAAGGATGGATTCCGTCCCGATTTGGCGACGAAAGTAGACAATATCGGACAGTACGACGTTATCTTTATCGGTTCTCCCAATTGGTGGAGCAATATTGCTCCTCCGGTTGCTTCTTTTGCCGCCGGATATGACCTCGCCGGGAAAACTGTGATTCCGTTCGTGACGCATGGCGGCGGTGGTTTGGCTCATTGTGAGGAAAACTTACGGAAACTTTGTCCGGGCTCGGTATTTCTTAAGAGCGGAGTTTTTGCCGGGAAGGGCATTCGCAGCTACCGGGCAGCCATTGCCAAGTGGATTCAAGAATCAGTTACCATCAAAGAATAACCCGATTGCTGAAGAACCGTGTTTTGCCGGGGAGGCCATCTATGGGTGGTTCCGTGGGGATCTCTCGTAGCGGATAGGGAATACGCCTCCGCAATCAATTTTGTCAGTAAAGTACTGAAAGGTGATAGGAGAAAGGGGGAAAAGGGATGGTTTTTTGTTGTTGCCTGTCTCTTTTCTCCCTTCAACGATTGAGTCAACTGTTGTTTTAATCGTTCGGTTTGATATGGGGCTCTTCCTGAGGAATGTGATTGAGAGGATTGCAGACGTCGTTCTCCCGGCTTTCAAGAAGTTCTTTGTAGTAACGCTTCTTGTATTTTAGGACTTCCATTTGCTTGTTCAGCATACGGATTTGGGTTCGGAGGTTTTTTTCCTGACGGGAGATGATTTCCGCCCGTTCCATAATTGTCGAATCTCCTTCCAGGCAGAGGTTGATGTAGCGTTTTACTCCTTCGATTGGAAGTCCGGTCATGCGCAGGCAGTGGACCAGGCGCAACCAGTTTAGATTGTATTCCGAGAATAGGCGAGCGTTGCTCCCGCTACGATCCACTCCGGGAATGAGGCCTGCATTTTCATAATATCGAACCGTGTAGGTGGATAGTTCCACCATGTCGGCGACTTGTTTGACGGTATAGCAGGGAGTTTGGTCGTAGGAGTTGGGGAAGGTTCCTTCCTTACGTTGGCTTTCTATCATATGGGCTGGGTTATTCTTACTGTAACTTTAATAATCCATGGGAAGGAGAGTCTCAAACCATTTGTTGACATTCTGTCTGTCTGGAAGACAGACACCGATTTGAACATCCTCGACTGGGGGATGGTCTCAGTGTGTGAAATGCAGATTGGAATCAAAAGCGTTGGAGGTACTTCGGACGCAAGTGATGGCCTCCGCATTCTGGAAGATCGTGTTTGGCCCGGAGAAAGGGCTTGCGAGAAGTTCTTGCGGAACACGAATCTCATTGAGTACAAATTATGACAACAGAACTAGAAAATATACCGGAGGGGTCGGCTTTGTCTCTGGCCGGATTAGTCTCCTATTCTCCCGGGGAGATCGTTAGCAAGACCTTGACGAAGCATGAAATCGTTCGGCTTATTCTGTTTGCTTTCAGTAAAGGGGAGGGCGTGAGTACGCATTCGTCCATTGGCGATGAACTGATCCAGGTGCTTGATGGAGTGGCCCGAATTACTTTGAACGGCGCGGATTCCATCCTCCGTGAGGGTGAGGCTATCGTTCTACCTGCGGGGCTTCCTCATTCCGTTTATGCCGTTGAAGATTTCAAAATGCTCCTGACGGTTGCCTTTCCTCCGGAAGATTAAAAGCGTTGGAGGGGGTATTTGTTTATCCTTTCCAATACCACCATTTGAGTTTTTCCGGATCAGGATTTTCCGTCGAAGCAAAATAAACGGCACAACGATATACATAAAGCTGGCAGCGGTCGATACGGATTCCCCGCATGGCGCATTCGCGTTCGTAAAGCTCCTCGGGATCGGCGTTCTTGAGGGATGCGATGGTTGTGAATCCCAGCATGATGAGATCTTTTTCCGTTTCTTTGCCGACGCCTGGAATATTGCGTAATTCACCCATGGTAAGTATGTGTTGATGTCGTCGTTTTGCTCCATTTGGGGCGGAAGTGTCCGGTGATGGAAAAGGAGAACAGGCAGTTTTCCTCCTGAGTGCCGGCGCCGATGTTGTGGATGATGAGCGGAATTCCCTCAGGTGATTTCCTGTCGGAGACAATGCCGATATGCGGAAGATTGCCCGGGAGCAACCAAGTTACGACATCGCCGGGGTGGTAGCGACCGGGATCCTGTTTGCCGGAGGATTTTGGGGAAAGGGGAATGGCCCAGCCGCGGCGGTACATGAACGTACGGAGGTTGGGGACGCGACGATGGTCAATATTTTTGTCCGTGGATTTTAGTCCCCATAGTTTAGGGTATTGGGAAAAATTTCTGGACATGTCTTCGTGGACTTCCTTTTGCAGGTCGAACCCGAGCCGGCGCATGGCACGGATAACGACATCGGTACAAACCCCGGTCGATTGCGGAACGTCGCCATTGGGGTAGGAGATGGAGCGGTATTCCGGATCGTACGAGACTGTGACGCCGATTTGGGATCTCGCGCTTGTCACGAGGAACAAAGCCGGTTCCGGAGGTGTCCCGGAAACGGTGCCAACCGTGAACAGGAGGATTGCGAAAAACCAGGCTGGACAAGGAATTCTCATGGTGTGTTCATAGATTATTCCAGGCGGCGGGGAAAGAAGAAATTCCATGGCTCTATCTCTTGATTGATTATGGGCAATGAGGATATAACCGGAAATAGAAAGTTGGGTGCGTGTATCTTTTCCGTTGTTGCCTGTTGTTTGAGGATCTGTGCCGGTATTTTGTTTTCGCACGAACAGCATTGAAGGGCCTGCATGGAGCCGGAGCGTGAGAGAGCAATCGTGGAATATTTGAGGAAAGCCGTGGATGTCTGGGCGGGGAAATGACGGAGAAAACATAGTCCGGTTTTGAAGGTATGGACATCTTTCTGCTGGCTTTCAGGGGTAATTGCCAGTATGCCATGGCGTATGGCAATTGAATCCTATCAGGGGAAGACTCCGGTCATTGACGCAACGGCATACATAGCCGCTAGCGCAGATCTGATCGGACAGGTAGATATCGAAGAAAACGCGAGTATCTGGTACAATGTAACGCTACGGGGGGATATCAACAATATTTCCGTGGGTAAGTGTTCCAATATCCAGGATAATAGTTGCCTCCACGTGGCTGATAACTATGGCTGTATCGTGGGTGATTACGTGACTGTTGGTCATGGCGCCATTCTGCATGCCTGTACAATCAAAAATGACGTCCTGATCGGAATGGGAGCCATTGTCCTTGATGGTGCCGTAGTCGGAGAGGGTTCCGTCGTTGGAGCGCAGGCGCTGGTAACGAAGGGAACGGTGATTCCTCCCAATTCCCTGGTTCTTGGATCTCCGGCCAAAGTGGTCAAGGATCTCGGCCCGGAATCCCAGGTAAAAAACCATGCCTGGGCTGAAAAATACGTTCGCGTTTCACGTAGATATATGAATTCATAACTTGTTGATGGCGTGAATCTTTTTTCCGCCTCATCTTTTTCCTATGCCGGATCCCGGAACATCCTCTATTCCTGTCCGCGTCGTTGCCTTGTTGCCGACTCCGGCCGGCTGTGCTACATTTTTTGCTCCAGTGGATGGAGAGGGGAAAACAGTCGTTATTTTTATTGATTCAGCTGTTGGCGCCTTCATCAATCTCCATCTGTCCGGACAGGTTATTCCCCGCCCGATGACCCACCACTTGATGCGGGATATGATGAAGGGCATGGGGATTCGCTTGCGTGGTTCCTGTATCGTTCGTAGCGAAAAAGGGATCTATTACTGTCGCATGATTGTTGAAATGGAGAATGAAATCTCCGAAAGAAAGGTGTTGGAGTTGGATTCCAGACCGGGAGATGCCCTAGCTATGTCTTTGCTTGAGGGATGTCCGTTTACAATCCGTTCCGATATTTGGTCGGACATGGAGGACGTCACGGATAAATTGCAGGAAATCCGGAAATCCTCCCCTGACGGCGAGGGCCCCGATTTCTTTTGACGGGCGTATTTTTGGATTTCGAAAATAATTGTCTATGAGAGTTTAGGGAGACAGGAATTATCCTTGTCAAACTAGTGGGAGCATGATCTAATCTCCGCGAAAACATTCCCCGGGAGTCATTCAGGAGGGTGGGTCAATGACCCGCTCTTTTTTGTCTCCCTCATTAACAATCAGCATTTCACGCACATGACGAACGATATTACCGCCTTGGTTGACTACTACGAGAGAGAAAAAGGTCTTTCCCGAGACAGAATCCTGACGGCTCTTGCCTCCGCGTTCCTTTCCGCGTACAAGAAAATGGTCCCCGGTGCCAATTCGATTGAGCATCTACGCGCAGAAATCAACACGAACAAGGGTAAGGTGCGTATTGTCGCGGCTTTGGAAGTCGTGCCGGAAGACGAATACAAGGACAAGTTTAATCAGATTCCCGTCAACATGGCTGTCCGCTTGAATGCCGAAGCTGCTATAGGGGATATCATTGACGTGAACGTGACTCCGAAGGATTTTGGCCGCATCGCTGTCCAAACTGCTCGGCAGACAATGATGCAAAAACTTTTGGATGCTGAAAAGGAAATGCTTTACGATGAATTCAAGGATCGTGCCGGTGACTTGGTGACAGGTACCGTCCGCCGTTTTGAAAAAGGCGATATCTACATTGATCTGGGCAAGTTCGAAGGTGTGATGCCCTCCCGGGAGCGGGTTTCGACGGAAGAATATTCCGTCGGTGACCGGATGCGTTTCTACGTCGTTGAAGTGCGTGTGGAAGGCCGTGGACCGGAAGTAATTCTTTCCCGCAGCCATCCGAATCTTGTCCGCCGCCTGTTTGAAGCGGAAGTCGTGGAAATTGCCGATCACACGGTAGAGATCCGCGGCATCGCCCGCGAAGCCGGGTACCGTACCAAAGTGGCCGTTTTCAGCAATGATCCCAAGGTGGACCCTGTTGGCGCCTGCGTTGGCCTGCGTGGTGCAAGAGTTAAAAATATCGTCCGCGAACTCAATAACGAGAAGGTGGACATCCTCGAATGGACGGAAGATCCCACCGAGTTCGTGCGTAGTGCGTTGACTCCGGTGGAACCCCGTGAAATTACCGCGAACTCCGATACGAAGACGGTTCTAGTCATTGTCAATGACGATAGGGACCTCTCTAAGGCCATTGGACGCCGCGGACAAAACGCGCGTTTGACATCCCGTCTGATGAACTGGGATGTTCAAGTCCGCGTGTATGATCCTCAGGCCGGTGTTGCCAAGCAATTGGCAGAAGCAGCCAAGGCCCTGAGTAAACAGCTCGGCATTGCCGAGGAACTCGCATACGGTCTTGCCACCATGGGTGGTACGACGGTTGCCGCCCTCGTTGACTTCGAGGCTGCCGATATCGCTGACAACCTTGACATTTCCATGGAAGAAGCGGAAGCCGTTATGGGAAAAGTCCACGACGTAGCGAACCAGTAAACTCTGCCGGAGAGGACAACCTCACCGGCATTTCCAAGAAAAAATTTTATATCTATGCCCGGTCAAAAAGATAATCGCGAGTCAGAAAAAGAAGTGCTTGATCTCATCGGTTCCAAGCCGAAGAGACCTCGCAAGAAACAGCAGGTTGAACCTGCAGCGGCCGACGAGACGCCGGTTCCCGCCACGGATACTCCAGTCAAACAAGAAAAGAAGCAGGCTCTCGATCTCCTTTCGGGTAAAAAGAAGTCCCGTCCTCAGCCAGAGACTCCTGCCGAGCCTGTTGCCGAATCTCCCGAAGTTGATTCGTCCCTTCCCTCTGCCGATAGTAACCCCGGTGTCGTAGAACCGGGGGGTGTCATTAACCTTAAACCCCCGGTTTCCGTTTCGGATCTGGCTGCTATGATGGGAATTAAACCTTTTCGCTTGATCAAGGACTTGATGGGCTTGGGTATTTTCGGCAATCCCTCAACCGTAATTGATGCGGAAGTCGTTGGTAAACTGTGTGATATCCATGGATTCGTCTTCGAACGCGAAAAACGCGAAAAAGGCGGCGGAGTCAAACCTCTGCCGGAAGTTCCCAAAGAACCCGATCCCGTCCCGGTTGTCGAAGAACCCAAGGAAGTTCTGAAAATCCGGACGCCTATCATTACTGTCATGGGGCATGTTGACCATGGCAAGACATCCTTGTTGGATTACATCCGCCGTTCCCGTGTGGCCAAAGGGGAAGCGGGTGGCATTACCCAGCACATCGGTGCCTATTCCGTAGATCACGGAGGCCAGTTGTTGACATTTATCGATACTCCGGGGCACGCTATTTTCACTGAAATGCGTGCTCGCGGAGCGGATGTGACGGATATTGTCGTGCTGGTCGTGGCTGCCAATGACGGCATTATGCCCCAAACACGCGAGGCCATCGCCCACGCTAAAGCTGCGAAAAAGACGGTGATCGTCGCCATCAACAAGTGCGATTTGCCGGCAGCAGATCCCATGAAGACCAAGACTGGTCTGATGGAAGAAGGCTTGGTGCCGACCGATTTCGGTGGCGATATTGAATGCGTGGAAGTATCCGCTTTGACGGGTGCAGGCATTCCCGATCTGCTTGATCTGCTTGTGTTGCAGGCTGAAGTATTGGAGTTGAAAGCTAACCCGAAGGCTAATTGCCGGGCTTCTATCATCGAAGCCCGTGTGGAACAAGGGCGTGGCAGCTCTGCGACGGCTATTGTCGAAAGCGGAACCATCAAGGTAGGCATGCCTTTCATTTGCGGCCCCTTTGCAGGCAAAGTCCGCTCACTCAACAGCGACAGCGGCAAGAAAATCAAATCTGCCGGTCCCGGAACACCGGTGGAGATTATCGGTTTTGCCGAAACTCCGAATGTCGGCGATGAACTTGTTGAAATGGAGAATGAACGTGCTGCCAAGAAGTTGGCTGAAGAACGCCAGCTTGATCTCCGCGCAACTCGTTTGAATGCACCTAGGAAGTCTCGCATGGAAGACATCCGTGCTCTCATGGGCGATGGCTCCCAGAAAGTTCAGCTCAAGCTCTTGCTCAAAGCGGACGTCCAAGGCTCAGTCGAAGCTATTAGAAAGGCTATCGAAGACATTAAGTCCGAGAAGGTGGAGTGCCATTTCATCCAAACGGCTGCCGGTCCCATTTCCGAATCCGACATTCTGCTGGCGTCCTCTTC
>ERZ791626.1180-NODE-1180-length-21063-cov-9.689166_pt1 | contig 21063 bp, 24 predicted proteins | sample MGYA00510266_ERZ791626 | MGnify/ENA primary metagenome ERZ791626 (study PRJEB30046, sample SAMN00715208) | human gut metagenome | study: EMG produced TPA metagenomics assembly of the A metagenome-wide association study of gut microbiota in type 2...
TGGGAGTGGGTTAAGGACCCCCTCTTCGCAAGAGGGGGACAGGGGAGTCGAAAAAATACAATAATTAATAAGGAGATTACGTTATGAACATAGAAGAAAAAAAGGCAGATTTTATGAGTCGCTTCAAGGCTTCTATGGAGCGAAAGGCAGAATACATAGCACAAATGGAAAAGCGAATGCGTGATGACTATCGCCGCAGAACCGGTAAGGAAGCAGAATCTTTTTGTGTGTTGTAGTGTTTGGCCATAAACCAAGCATAGGTTAATAAATACAATATTTCTCATTCGATCGACGACCGGTGCAGGGCGATACTGCAATGAGGAACCAAATATAACTTTTTTCAAAAACTGATAGGTGTAACTACTTGTAATATAGTGGTGACGTTGGATTGGTGATGAAATAAAATCGTACTTTTGCCGCTATATTAGCAATAAAAATGTATGATTATGGCAAACGACAATAATATACAGTCTATGGCTGATGATTCTCAGATAGTGCTCTATCAACCAGACGGAAGCATTAGGTTGGAGGTGAAACTGGATCAAGATACGGTTTGGCTCAATCGTCAACAAATGGCGCAGTTATTTGGTCGTGATATCAAGACTATAGGTAAGCATATCAACAATGCTCTTCATGAAGAGCTAGCTTCTGACCCAACAGGCGCAAATTTTGCGACAATTGAAAATAGTAAAAATCCAACTGTCGCAAAATTTGCGATAGTTCAAAAAGAAGGTGGACGTTTGGTTACTAGACAAGTTGAGTTTTATAGCCTTGACGTTGTTCTATCTGTTGGTTATCGTGTCAAGTCTAATAGAGGCATTCAATTCCGACGTTGGGCGAATGTTGTTTTACGTGACTATCTTCTTCAAGGCTATTCTGTGAACCGTCATTTAATAGCCTTACAGGAGAATATAGACAAGCGTATGACTCATATTGAGGACATACAAGCCAAGCAGCAACAGCAGCTCGACTTCTTCATTCGAACCTCAACCCCTCCAGCAGAGATGGTCTTCTTTGAAGGTGATTTCTATACAGCAAGAGTTGCTTTGGAGAATTTAATTCGTACCGCAAACCATCGAGTAATCATCATAGATGGCTATGTTTCATCGCTAACTCTAAGTGTACTTGATGTCCGTAAGTCAAATGTAACAGCTACAATTTACACGGTTGGAGTAGGTCAAGGAATGCAACGCTTGATGGAAGAACATGATCATTTGTTTCCTGAAAGTCATATTGACATTCGCAAATGGCGTAACGAATCTCATGATCGTTGGCTCATCATAGATGATACTCTCTATCATTGTGGTCATTCATTAAATGCCAATGGCGGTCATAAGATTTCCGCCATAACCTTGATGGGCACCTCTCCTGAGGTAATTCTATCAAAAGTAGAATAAAAAACATTCCTCATTCGAGCGACGACAAGTGCAGAGCGATACTGCAATGAGGAACAAAATAATAAAAATATGCTTAACGACGATAGTCCCTATTGCGACTATAGCAATATGGAAGATGAACTATATGGGTATCTGGAGAGGATGATAGGGCAAAGTCAGCCCCAATAGAGTATCTGGTTCTTAAAGACAGGCGGGGCAAATCGTTACGATGTTGAAAAATAGATGAGGTGAAGGAGTGCGCTTAGGCAATCCTTCCCCCTAAAAGATAATGCAAACGAGCGTAATGAAAGCTGGCTTTCAAATTGCCGAGTGCAGCTTATCTTATGCAAAAAGATAATAAAATAACTTTTTTCAAAAACAGATACGTGTAACTACTTGTAAAATAGTGGGGACGCTGTAATGGTGATATACTTACATCTATAATCTTTATAGCTATGTCGATTATGAAAAATTTCGAAGATTTTGTTGTTGAGCTTGATATTGCTGATAGTGCATTAACTGTTTCTGAGGTTATTCCTATATTGGAGGGCTTTCAAGGGATGGCTTGCTCCTTGAATACAACCTTAAACAAGGTTTATACATGCGGTTTTGATGATGTTTCGTTGGAGGTCGTAGGATTCGAACATGGTTGTTTGAGAATTCCTTTACGTATTAAGAAACAATTTAGTTCAGTTGTTACTTCAATTGGAACAGATGTTATAGCGGGACTTATATTGTGGTTCTTAAGTTCTAAATTAGAAAGCAGCAAAGTTCAAACCCCTTTGGAAACAGTGACAATAGAACGTTCTGAAGTTAATAAGAATAGAAGCCTTCGTGATTCTGTAAACAAGATAGCCAGTACAGTTGTTAATTCAGATAAAATATCTAATCTGTCTTTGATATATACAGATGCCAATAATCAAGAAGTATCTGTTACGATAGATAAGACGCAAATGGCTGGTGCTATCACAAACATAGATGATTCTACCTCTAGCTACGATATACATAAGGCAACAATTCAGATTGTAGCTCCAACACTAGAGGCGAAATCTGTACAATGGAAGGTGCGATATAATGGAAAGGTAAGAGCTATGAAGATGAATGATATGGCTTTTCTAACATTGATTGACAAAAGAAACATCTCTTTTAGCAAAGGGGATATTCTTACTTGTGATATACAAGTAATAGAAACTCTAGAAATGGATGGTAGTACGAAAGTAAAATATATTATTTCTAAAGTTTATGGCTTACCTCATTACCATAGAGTTCCTGAAGAGAAAAATATTAATTTTGAATAATGATAACGAAACAAGAATTATTGGATAAGATAGAGCAAGCTAATTCTAGTGATGAATATTTGCGAATCGTGAGAAAATACATAATACATGGAATTCCTTATGTTTTTAAGGATAATTCAAATCTCTATTATGATTTCCGTGAACAGATAGCAAACCATTGGCATGTCGGCTTTCAGGAAGTCTTGATATTAGGTTCAGGAAAGTTAGGTTATAGTTATCATAAGAATTCAGTTTTCTCTGATGAGTCTGATATAGATGTGGCTATCGTAAATCAGAGCTTGTTTGAAAGTTTTTATTTGGAAATTAGAAATTTTCAATATCGGACGGAATCTGGTTTGGAAACTTTAACTTCTCATGAAAAATGCGAATATAACCGTTTCCTATCGTACATGATAAAAGGTTGGATGAGACCCGATATACTTCCTGCAAAAATTACGGGTAAGTTATCAAAAGATGAATGGTTCTCTTATTTCAAATCAATATCTTATAATAATAATCTTGCAGGTAACTATAAAGTTTCTGCGGGGTTGTTTAAGAACTTTGACTATATGGAATGCTATTATACTAATTCAATAAAGAAACTTAAACAGGTACAGTTATGACACAAATACCATCTTCTCCGAGTACGAAGAAAATATCAGATCTTATTGGAATGATTAATCGTAATGAATTGATATTACAGCCGGACTTTCAGAGAAAGTTAGTTTGGGCTCCAAAGCATAAGGAGTATTTTATTGATACGATACTAAGAGGCTTTCCTTTCCCTGAGATTTATATAGCTCAGTCTGGTGTTGATGTGGAGACTTTTTTATCACAACAAGTGGTAGTAGATGGACAGCAACGCTTGTCTTCTATTATGAGCTATGTTAATGACGAACTTCCTTGCAAGAATATTCCACATTATTCTGCTTTGGATAATCAGCAAAAGGCAGAATTTCTTAATTATGATGTTGTTGTACGTGATTTGAAAGATGCCTCTTCTGATACGATAAAAGAGGTCTTTCGAAGAATTAATCTCACTCAGTACAGACTTAATGACATAGAAATCAATAATGCCATTTATGAAGGTGAGTTTATTAGTACGGCAAAAGATATATTGAATCATTTAGATAACGATTCTTTCCCTTTATTTAGTGATAATGAACTAAATCGAATGGGTGATTTGAATTATATATTAATGATTATGGCTACCTTAGAAGAAGGTGGCTATTTCGCTGGTAATACGATGACTGGAGAATATATCATAAAATATGATGATTCCTATGAAAATGCAGAAACAATGAAGGATAAAATCCTTAATTTGTTTCATGTTATAGAGTCATTTAATTTAGATACAGATAGCATGTGGTATCGCAAGTCTAACTTTTTTACAATGTTCGTAGAATTATCAAAAGTTAGTCAAATACCGGATGATATTGTTGCTAAAATCCATTCTTTTGAGGATGAAGTTTTAGCCAATAAGGGAAACGAAGAAAACGATTTTGGTAAGTATTATTCTGTTATGTACACAGGTACTAATAGTAGAGGTGCAAGAATAAAACGAGCCAATCTGTTTTGCAGATATTGCTTAGCTTAATAATTGCAGATTCATGTATAGGTTTAGTAATGGGAGAAGAAACATTATTGATAGTAGGTAATGGATTTGACTTATCTATGGGATTTAAAACATCTTATGGCGACTTTATGAAGAGTTCATACTTTCCAAATAAGGAAACTTCCACTCTATGCTCCTATCTTCATAATCAATATGAAGAGAATATGGGATGGATAGATATCGAAAATGAACTTTCTAAATATAGTCAACTACTTTCTAGGGTTGAATTAACGCCAGAAACTGGTAAAATTGAATTGGGGGCGGAATCTTTTAGGGAAGAATATGAAGAATTAAAGTCTTCTCTAAAAGCTTATCTTCAAGAAGAAACCAAAGGGGCATTTGCTACAAGGCAAGATAACCCGGCAAAGAGAGTTATTGATAATTTGCCAGCTGATAGTAAGATTATATCTTTTAATTATACGAGTATAATAGAAAGATTAACATGGGATAAGTTTAAAGATTCAAAAGGCAATCTTTTGCATATTCATGGTTCTTTAGCTCCTAGTGATGATATCGTATTTGGTGTAGAGGATTCAGCAAAATTGTCTAAAGAACATGTTTTCTTATATAAAGCTCATAGCCGACATCTAAAGGTACAAGAATTTTCTGATTGGCTGAATTCTGCAGAGCGTATTATCTTTTATGGTTACTCTTTAGGAGATACTGATCGCCAATATTTTGAGAAGTTTTTCAGAAAACTATGTTCTAGTGATAGTATATATACTGAATTGATATTCTACTATTATGGTCAAGCATCATATGATAATTTGATCTGGCAGTTGCAAGTGCTGACTAATCATAAGCTAACACAGTTGCAGATACAAAATAAAATAGAATTTATTGATTGCTCAATGTAGGAATGATTAAGGCGGTCCCATCCCGCATAACATGGCGAAGACCTTTGATGGTCCGCCAACCTTAGAGCGTAGCGGTTCTGAGCACCGGAGGGCGGTTACATCCCTAATCCCTATGGTAGGGATTTAGGGCTTGGGTATAGGGTAAGGACCCTCCCGCTGGGGAGGGACAGGTGGGGCAGAAACAGCACTAGGGGCGGTTACATCCCCTGTCCCCTGAGGGGAAAGGGGCTTGGGGAAAGCGGTGGAGCCCTCTTTAAGGGTAAAGAGGGACGGGGTGATTTTCGAAAAAAATCTTATTATAAGAACAAAAATTAATACGATGAATATAGTAAAAACAGAAATAGAAGGCGTTCTCATTATAGAGCCACGCCTCTTCCGTGACTCTCGTGGCTACTTCTTCGAGAGTTTCAGCGAGCGAGAGTTTGAAGAGAAGGCGACTATTTCTGATGAATAGTCTTAAATATTATCAATTATTTTGGCTATTTCATAGAAAAAGCGTATTTTTGTATCGCTTACAACATATAAAAACGAGACAATTATGAATACAATTACTATAGATAATAATACATATCACGACATAGAAGCATTTGCTCAAGTAAACAATTTGGATGTGGCAGATGTTGTGAAGAAGTCTTTTCGCTTCTTTATAGAGGAGTTTAAGTCTGCTAAGTCGCAATCGAAAGCATCTCTATATCAGTTACCTTTGCATTTGAAAAAGATGCGAGGAGTATTAGCTGGTGTAGAAGATAGTGAGGATGAAAGATTAAACTATATATTGAGCAAGTAATGAAGAAGGTATTTATAGATACGAATGTGGTTCTTGATTATTATCTGGATCGTGAAGGCTTTAGTGATGATGCTGAAGCCATCTTGGCTTATGGATATAATCAAGGATGTTCATTGTATGTATCTTCTTTAACTTGTGCCAATATGGCGTATATAGGCAGAAAGAAGTTCCCTGGTGAAGCGATATATGCAGTACTTTCAAGTTTGTTTGAATTTGCCGAAATAGCATCTGTCGATTCTAATGTTGTAAAGTCCGCAGTAGCTTTGCAAGCTAAGGACTTTGAAGATGCATTGCAATATTTTTCAGCTAAGGCAATAGGTGTGGATTGTATTGTTACCAGAAACGTTAAGGATTTTCCTTTTTCGGAATTGCAAGTCTTGACTCCTAAGGATTTTTTGTCTCATTATGCAGTTGAATAAAATGGCAGGTTGGATACTTACTAAGAAGATTACGTTATGAACACAGAAGAAAAAAAGCTGATTTCATAAAAGTACTATTGCATGTGATGCTCTCAATGCGCTAGCCGACAAACAATCGCAATTCTATTGCGTCAAACTCTTATCGGCAGCCCCTTGTGGGCATAGGCTCCGCTGACGATACCAAAACTCTGGCAGAGCTATAGCGTCGCCAGCTACATCCCCTGTCCCCTGAGGGGAAAGGTTGTGCAAATGAGTGCAAAGCCAAGCTTGCTTGAACTATGCCGAGTGCAGCCAACCTTCTCAAAGAGAAAAGGGGCTTGGGGAAAGCGGTGGAGCCCTCTTTGGAAAGAGGGACGGGATGATTCGAAAAAATCTTATGAAAGAACTTAAGTTAGAACAATGAATATAGTAAAAACAGAAATAGAAGGCGTTCTCATTATAGAGCCACGCCTCTTCCGTGATGCTCGCGGCTACTTCTTCGAGAGTTTCAGCGAGCGAGAGTTTGAAGAGAAAGTAACCCCAATCTTGGGGCACAGTGTACACTTCTGCCAAGACAACGAGTCTATGAGTAGTTATGGCGTAATGCGAGGCTTGCACTTCCAGCGTCCACCTTATACTCAGAGCAAGTTGGTACGCTGCGTAAAAGGCAGAGTACTCGATGTAGCAGTAGATATCCGCAAGGGTTCGCCAACTTATGGCAAGCATGTGGCAGTAGAGCTGACAGAAGACAATCATATTCAGTTCTTCATCCCAAAGGGTTTTGCTCATGGTTTCGCAGTCCTCTCAGAAACTGCCGTCTTCCAGTATAAGTGCGACAACTTCTATCATCCAGAGGCAGATGGTGGTATCAGCATCCTCGATGATACTCTCGGCATCGATTTGAGGATTCCAACAGAACATGCTAATCTCTCAGATAAGGATACGAAGCATGCCATGCTGAAGGATTTTGATAGTCCATTCGATATCAGCGTAGATTTATACAAATAGGCATCTCCTTACTCTCATACTTTGTGGAGAGGAGGTTGATGCCTCGTTCCTACCAAGTGACTATGTTCACCATTTTGAAGATGGTATGGATGCGGAGTTAACGAAACGATCCCAAGCCGTCTCTTGACAGTTAAATTTTAGAAAATCAAAACTTTATTCAAAAATACAGGTACGGCTAACCCGCTGATAAATAGTGGGGTCGCCGTATTGGTAGTTTACAATAAAATCCTTATAATAGTAAAAGCTTATGTGGAAAGATTCTGAAACAGCAGTCGATTATTTGAATTTCGATTATATCATCAACACTGTTATCAAGATTGTCCTTGATGACGAGCTGTCACCATCAAGTATTGGCTTGTATGGCGATTGGGGAAGTGGTAAATCGAGTCTGATGAGAATGGTCGATGAAAGGCTAAAAAATATGAATGACGATTCCATACTGACCGTAAGGTTTAATGGCTGGCTTTTTGAAGGATATGAGGATGCCAAGACTGCTTTGTGTGGAACCATTCTTGAAAAGATACATGATGAAAGAGGTGTGTCTGACAAGATTAAATATAAGGTCAAAAAGTTATGGGACAAAGTTGATGTTCAGAAACTCTTGAGTAAAGGGATAAAGTATGGCTTGGATTATGCCTTGACGGGTGGAATGCTAAGCCTTACTGATATAACGGTATCGCAAATAACCAATGCATTAAAGAAAAAAGCGGAAGGAATCAGCGAGGAGCAAATTACTGAAGCCCTTAACTCACTAAAGACAGACAATAGTATCCGAAAGGAAATAAAGAATTTCCATAAGGATTTTGAAGAGATACTTAAAGAAACAAAGATCAAACATTTAGTTATCTTCATCGATGAATTGGATAGATGTTCTCCAGAAACCATTTTGGATGTTATTGAGGCAATGCGCCTGTTCCTTTTTGCTAATGGAACTTCTTTCGTTATCGGTGCAGATCAAAGGTTGATAGAGTACGCTATCAAGACAAAATACAAAGATGTTATAGGCAATAACCTTGATATAGGCAAAGAGTACATGGAAAAAGTCATCCAGTATCCTGTCAACATCCCTCCTTTGAGCACGAATGAGGTTGAACAATATATCTCTTGCTTGTTATTGGAAAAGAAATTAAACAAGACTGAGTTTGAAAGTGTTTTAGAAATAATCTGTAGCCTAAAGCCAATGGAGAAGTTTAATTATGCTTTGTTGGCTCAGAAGAATTCAGTCATAGCAAACCAATGTAAGGATTTGTTAGATTTATCACAGCAAATATCGTCTGTCTTGGCAAGGCAAATCAATGGTAATCCTCGACAATGTAAACGATTCCTCAATACCCTCTTTATGCGACTTGATATGGCAGAGTCAAGACATGTTAAGTTGAAAAGGAATATCATGGCAAAGTTGATGCTCTTAGAGTATTTCTTCCCAGCTTTATATCAATTGGTTGTCGATTCGAAGAACGAGGATGAACTTGTAAAATTTGAGGAAGGTAAAGGCGATACTGGCATATTTAAGGACTATTGCAATGATGAATGGTTAAAAGCTTGGAATGAAATACAAGGAAAGGTTTCAGACGAGAACATAGGTGACTATTACTATTTCTCTAATTCAAGATTGACGTATAACCAGTCAGCATTATCGAAACTTACTCCTGATGGTCAAATCTGCTTAGACAAATTGATGTCTAAAACAGATTCTAATCGCAATGAAGCTGAAAGAATGCTTAACGATTTGTCTCTTATGGATAGAAAGCAGATAGCCAATACTATATTTGAGCAAATGAAATCTGAAGAAGAATTAGACAAGGAGCTTCTCAAGTCTTACGTCTTGGTTATATCCTACAAGGATATGGTGACAGAAGCTTTGACACAGATTCAATCAATTTCAGCAAAGAGATATTCGAATGCACAAATTGTTGAAATGCAAAAGTTTACCAAAGTGTTGTCACCAGAAGAATTGAATGTAATGAAAACATATTTTGGAGAACGATTTGACCAAACGAGCAAAACCGTTAGTGGTTTAAGAAGAAAGAAGAATTAATATGGGAACATCCAGTTTATATAAAGGTCCCAAAAGTGCAGTCTTGTTACCATCCGACTTTTCTGAAGATGAAGAGGTGAATAGTGAAGAACCGCAGGAACAGACCGATGATGAAGCGAATAATGAAGGCAATGATGAGGCAGAGCCAAAAGAATCTTTCCAGTCCGCCAAGCGCCTGTTGACACAATCTTTTAGGAATAGAAATACCAATGTAAAGACAGCTGTTCGTAGTTATGTAAAAGCTTCTGGTGGATATAAGCAAGCAGCTCGACAGGCTCGTGTCGCTCGTCAATTGACGGGAAAGATGTTTTACTTGTTGACTGGTTCTCCTGCTGATATCAAGTCAAGATTTGAAGAGATTGGAATACAGGTAGAAAATCGTCCTGTCAAAGATGTCTTGTCTGATATATGCCAGTACTTAGCACCTACACCTGACAGTCTGGAGAATGCATTGGTAACTGATGCTTTAATGGAAGCTTTGTCAAAGTTATATGAAACCATAGATGTGAAAGAAGCTTCTTTTGATGTAGTTAACAAAGGATTGCTGCAGAAGATGTTGATGTTATTTGTTAAGGAGTACATTTATCTGAAAATCATAAGAGACTGTTCTTATGGAGCATTAAAGAAATGCGAGTCAGTGCGAGAGATAAAGGAAGGTGAGAAGAAAGTGAAAGATTATGTAGATTCTATAGTTGATGCAGTCCTCCCTTCTTATTTTGAAGAGGATGTAACGCAAGATGAAATAGTGACAGCTGTCACTGGCATGTATGAGGCTTGTTATAAAGAAGCAGAAAGGATATAGTTATGAGAAAAATAATATGTAAACTTTCCGATACTGACACATATTCAAAAGCTGGCTTTTCTGATGTATTTTTGAATAATCCAAGGTTTTTCAAAAACACATTGTGGAATAAAAGGAAGAAACAGCTGCAAACTGTTCCACACTTTTTCCAAGATGAGGCTTTGGACTTGTATTACATATCTCTTATTGTATTCTATGCTGATTGCACGGAAAAGAGGTCTTCATATCCAGACAATTGGACACGTTCTTTCTTGATAGATATGCCAGTGCTGAAGAAGACGGCTTGGGATGTCAATAAAAGTATCTTGGAATCGGCATTGAATTTTCTCACTGGCGACCATTGGAGCTTTTCTTTTCGTGAAAGACCTTACTTGACGGAGAAAGAAGCCAAGTTCAAACAAAACTTATGGCACTTTAGAAAATCAAGGAAGCGTCAAGATACCAATGTACTGTGTATGTTGTCTGGCGGCTTGGATTCATTCATTGGGGCAATCAATCTCTTAAAAGATGGAGAACAACCACTGTTTATCGGAAATTATAATGGAGGCAAGGGAGTGAGTGTATATCAAAACAAGGTGATTGATAGTCTAAGTTCACACTTCCATTATGGCAGAGACAAGTTCTTTCAGTTTTATGCTTCACCAGCAGGCTCTAAAGAAAATACGACAAGGTCAAGATCTTTTATGTTTTTCTCTCATGCCATCCTCTTGGCATCGGGAATGCAGCACACGGTAAAACTATGTATTCCAGAGAATGGTTTCATCTCCCTCAATGTCCCTCTTACAATCCATCGAGCAGGAAGTCTTAGTACACGAACGACACATCCTTATTATATAGGACTATTGCAGACTTTATTGAATAACCTTGGAATCCAAGTAAAGATGTATAATCCGTTCCAATTCAAGACAAAGGGTGAGATGATGATAGAATGCAAAAATTTTGATTTCTTGAAAGACAATTTGCAATGGACTATGTCATGCTCGCATCCAGACTTGGGACGCTGGAAGGGGGAAAACGCTTCAAATCATTGTGGGGTTTGTCTTCCATGCTCTATACGTAGGGCTGCCATCTATAGGGCAGGCATAGCTGACAATACGATTTATCGTGATAGTAATTATCAAGATGCTGAGGCTGCTTTGAATCTTAGATCGTATCGGTTAGGACTGTCCGAAAAATATAATTCCATATTTACCATCCAGAAGAATGGACCTATATATGATAGGCAAAAGGATTATGCGGCTTTATATGAGAGGGGTCGAAAAGAATTGTTGGATTTTCTAAAATCATTGTGATGAGGCTATATGATACGCATTTTCATCTGGATTTGCAGAAAGACATAAAATGTGCAATAGAAGAAATCAACAATCATAAGATTTATACAATTGCAATGACCAATCTTCCTGTCTTATACGAAAAAGAACTGCAGTACATGAGTCCTTACATAAGAATAGGATTGGGCTTTCATCCAGAATTAGTGAGAGAATATAAAAAGTATATACCATTGATGTGGAAGAAAATGAATGAAGCTCGCTATATCGGAGAAGTGGGATTGGATTTTACTGATTCAAGTTCCAAAGTAGATCAGTTGGATTTCTTTTCAGAATTGGTTGATAGATGTCGCAATGACCAAAACAAGATAATGTCTATTCATTCAAGGAAAGCAGAAAAAGAAGTCTTGGACTTATTAGGAAATGGTTTCGCATTTAAAGCTATCTTACATTGGTATTCAGGGAATATCAGCCAAGTGGAAGAGGCTGTTGAAAAAGGATGTTACTTTTCTATTAATGCAAATATGGTCAATTCTAAGAGGTTTGAAGCAATGATGAAGATTGTTCCTGCAAATAGAATTTTGCTTGAAACGGACAATCCTTTTGGATTAACTAACGAAACTCATCATGAAACATTGGAACAGGTTGTTGCTATTTTTTCTCAAAAGTTACACTTTTCAAATGAAGAGGCAGAAATGATATTTTGGGAGAATTTTCGACAACTTTTGAATTAAAACATGTATTAGTTATAAAATGACAATACAAGTTTCTTAAATATTAAAGCAAAAAATATGAAACAATACAATATAAATTTTAACGGATATAGAAGGGATGACAAAAAGCAAACCCTTCCGCACTATAGTGGCATTTATATGGTATATAGATGTGTATATCACAAAGAAAGTGATAAAGTAACATTGAAAGAAATTATTTATATCGGTCAAGCAGAAGATTTGAACGAACGAATAAATAATCATGAGAAATCTAAAAAATTTCAGGAAAAATGTAAGGATGGAGAAGAATTGTGTTATGCTTATGCAAATGTAAGTTTAGATGATCTTGATATTGTTGAAAATGCTTTAATTTTTGCTCAGAAACCTCCATTAAATTCCGAGTTGGTTGATTCTTTTAATCATGAAAGTGCAGGTTTTTGGATTGAAGGAAAATGTGCGTTATTAAAATATACAGATTTTACGATTGAGTGATATGGTACAAAAGAAGAGACTTACCCCTAAAATGGTCAAAAAAGGTAGTCAGAAATACGCTGATTGGAATCAAGATGCAGAACGTCTTATATTGTATGCGGATGTTATGGGATTCAAAAGTCGTGTTCTGACTAGGAGCCACAAACAACTAAAACAAGAATTTTTGGATTTTCGAAAGGCATGGGACGCTCGTGTTTCTCCATTGAAACAAAATGACTTTTTGAGATTCGTACAGTTTTCAGATAGCATGATGATGGTTGTAAAGGGCGTTAATGGAAAAATGTTTAATCTTCTTACAAAGGCAGCAATAGCACTTATGCAAGTTGCAATGGAGAAGAAATTCCCTATAAAAGGAGCTATAGCACAGGGTACTTTTGGTTTTTATGCTGACAAACAATTATATTTTGGTCAACCTCTTTGTGATGCAGCAGTTCTTCATGATCAGCTAAAATTTTATGGGATAGCTGTTCATCACTCTGCAGAGAAAACGGTGCGAATGTATAGCACAGCAGAGAATCCATATAGTAAAACACCTATTTATATTGATAAGGGAAAGGTTTGTCATTATCACTTATGTTGGAATTTGTTGGATCGGAAATCTCAGAGTAATGATATAACCGAACTATGTGAGAAATGGTTGCAAACAATAGAGGAATCTGTATCTGGTGAACCTCGTATGTATGTTGATAGAACTCTAGATGTCTTGAAAAATGATAGTGAGGCGTATCATAAACAACCAGATGCTCAAAACGAGGATAATCTTGAAGCATGATTCAATTAATATTAAAATTCGTTTCAGGACCAAAAGGTATTTAAATCATGTCAACTCAATCTTCAAATAACAACAAGCGAATAGCGAAGAATACGTTGCTTCTTTACTTTCGAATGCTCTTTATGATGGTGGTGTCGCTGTACACGAGCCGAGTCATACTGAATGCGTTGGGAGTAGAGGACTTCGGAATATATAATGTGGTAGGTGGAGTTGTGGCGATGTTTTCTGTCATATCAGGGTCATTGTCCGCTGCCATCAGTAGATTCATCACATACGAGTTAGGAAAGGGAGATCAAAGCAAACTCAATAAGATTTTTTCAGCCTCGGTGACGATACAGCTTTTGCTGTCGTTGATTATCGTGGTTTTGATAGAATCAGTGGGCGTATGGTTCTTGAATGCCAAGATGACGATACCAGCGGAGAGAATGACGGCTGCCAACTGGGTGCTACAATTCTCCATCGTTACTTTCGTCATAGGTTTGATAAGCGTACCCTATAATGCAGCCATTATAGCACATGAGAAAATGTCGGCATTTGCCTATATCAGCATCTTGGAGGCAGTCGGCAAGTTGGCGATAGCTTTCTTGATTATGGTTTCGCCAATAGACAGATTGATATTCTATGCCATCTTGATGTGTATGGTAGGTTTGATTATTAGATTTACTTATGGTCATTATTGCAAGAAACATTTTGCAGAATGTACCTACCATTTCCATTGGGATAAGGAGATATTGACGAAAATGTTTGGATTTGCAGGATGGAATTTCATAGGTGCGGCATCAGCGGTATTGAGAGACCAAGGAGGCAATGTGGTCATCAATATGTTCTTTGGACCATCTGTGAATGCAGCCAGAGGTATTGCTAATCAAGTGAATAATGCCATAACTGGATTTGTGCAGAACTTCATGACGGCTGTCAATCCGCAGATTACCAAGTCTTATGCATCTGGAGATAGAGATTACATGATGACCTTGATATTCCAAGGCGCACGACTCTCTTTCTACATGCTGCTGTTGCTATCCTTGCCAGTTTTGCTCAATACGCATTATATATTAGTAATATGGCTGAAGTTGGTTCCAGAACATGCTGTATTGTTTGTACAATTGATATTGGTCTTTGCGATGTGTGAATCCATATCCAATCCTCTGATTACAGCCATGTTGGCAACAGGCAAGATAAGGAATTATCAGATTGTGGTTGGTGGATTGCAGATGATGAACCTGCCGATTTCGTATATTTGCCTCCGATTTGGTGCTATGCCGGAAAGTGTGTTGATAGTGGCAATCATCATATCACAGTGCTGCTTGGCTGCTCGTCTTTATATGTTGCGAGGCTTGATCGGTCTTTCTTCCATCCAATATATGAAGAAGGTATATTTTAATGTACTTGGAGTAGCAATCCTTGCTTTTGTTATTCCAGGTTTGCTTTCTTACTATCTGCAAGAATCGTTTTTGTCATTTGTGGTGATTACAATGTTGGCGATGGCTTGTACATGTATTGTGGAGTTTTATGTTGGATGTACAAAGAAGGAAAGAGCATTTGTAATAGATAAGGTCAATAAGGTAATACAAAAAGTGAAGAAGAAATGAAACAACGCAATTATTCTATAGACGTATTGAAGTTTATCTGTGCGGTTCTTGTCGTTTTCCTGCATACTGATTTCAAGTGGCATGATATGATTTTACCTTTTACAAGGTGTGCTGTACCAAGTTTCCTAATGATTTCTGGCTTTCTTCTATATTCGGGTGAAGGTATTGGACAAGAAAGGTTGATGCGCAACATCAAGCATATTCTACATATTTTCTTATGGTCAACTTTGCTTTTCTTTATTTACAAAGAGGCTTTGTCAATAGTCCATGGAGAACTGTTTGTGCCATCTTTTAAGCAGTGGGTCTTCTTCCTTATCTTTAATGAAAATCCATTTGCAGGACATCTATGGTATTTGGGGGCATATCTTTATGTTCTGTTGATTATGGTGGCTGTAGATAAGTACAATCTCTGGAAGTATATGCTTTGGTTCACCCCTTTGCTACTTATGGGGGATTTGGTGCTTGGAAAGTATAGTCTTCTCCTGCTTGGCAAAGAATACCCTTTTGTGTATGTACGCAATTTCCTCTTTGTAGGTATTCCGTATTTTATGTTGGGCATATGGTTTAAAAAACACTTTGGTAAGCTATCGAAAATCAATAGATATATTTATTCGTGGGGGGTAATTCTGTTCACTTTTACATCAATAATGGAAAAGACAATACTATTGGATTTAGGTAAGAGTCCGATGAGAGAACATTATTTGAGTACGACATTTCTTGCGATTTGCTTGTTTATGTTTGTGCTGTCATTTAAAAATGTACATAGTTCGAAAGTATCCCAATTAGGTGAAAGAGATTCCTTGTACGTTTACGTCTTCCATCCTTTGTTTGTTATGACAATGCCTATGATAATCAAGCGGATACCAATAGATTTATCTTCTATTTACCAATATACCGCACCCCTTATAGTATTAGTTATGACAATTATATTTACTGTGTTAATGAGAAAAATCAAATTGATAAAATGATAGAAATAAAGAATCCTGCTGATTGTTGTGGATGTACGGCTTGTGCCAGCATCTGCAATCATGATGCAATAACGATGAAGCCAGATGCGCTTGGCTTCCTTTATCCGGAAGTGGATAAGGAGAAGTGCGTGGATTGTGGATTATGTGAGAAAGTATGCGCTTTCAATGACAATTATGACACTAGTTTGAATCTTGACAAGCCTTTGGCTTATGGCGCTCGTCATAAGGACATGAACGAGGTGAAGACCAGTCGAAGTGGTGCTGCATTCATTGCCATTTCCGATTATATATTGGAACAAGGAGGTGTGGTATATGGCGCAGGCTATGCCGACCATTTTCGTGTAGTTCATAAACGTGCTACCACCAAGGAGGAGCGCAATGAGTTCAAGGGTAGTAAGTATGTACAGAGTGACATGAATACTGTATTCCGTCAGGTGAAGAAGGATTTGCGTGATGGATTGATAGTGCTGTTCTCTGGTACACCTTGCCAAACGTCTGGTTTGAATTCATACGTCGGTAAGAGACTGAGAGAGAATCTATTCCTTGTTGATATTGTCTGCCATGGCGTTCCAAGTCCATATATGTGGCGAGATTATATCGCTTATCTTGAAAAGAAACAAGGAGCGCCAATTGTTTGGGTGAATTTTAGAGACAAGCAAAAGTATGGTTGGGCCGCCCACCATGAAACGTTCAAATTTAAAAACGGGGGGGCAAAATGAGCTTTACATTTCTATTCTATAAGCACATTATGTTCCGCAAATCTTGCGGCAAGTGCCACTTCGCAAACACCAAGCGTCCAAGCGATATTACCATTGCTGATTTTTGGGGATGGGAAAAAACAAACCCAGATTTCAATGCGGATAACAAAGGAGTTTCTTTGGTATTATTGAATACAGAAAAAGGTCGCAAGCTTTTTGAGGCTGTTAAGAATAAAATGAATACATTCCCAGCTAAATTTGAAGATTGCCTGCAGCCGAATATGCTAAATACAACAGAGGCGCATCCTAAGCGTGACCAATTTGAAGAGGAATACGCAAAGAAAGGTTTTAAGTATGTATATTTCAAATATGGTGAAGAAGGATGGAGAAACAAATTGTTTTGGTATAAAAAGAAAATAAAAAGATTTTTACTTATTAGATAAAAGATGAGAAAGATGAAAATAGGAATATTAACTTTCCACTATGCATGTAATTATGGAGCCTTGTTTCAGGCTGTGTCTCTTTTTGACTATTTGGCGTCCCTGGGTCATGAAGTCTATATGATTGATTATCATAATAAAGAGATAGAGAAAAGTTACACTATATACCCATCGACTGCATCCAATAAGAATTTTAGATTCTATCTGACTTTGTGCTTACGAATTTTAATGCGGATTATTCGTTTCCATAATTTCAGAAGATTTATACGTCAAAATTTAAAGATGATTAATCTTGGCGATATACAAAGCCTTGATTACATAGTTGTGGGAAGTGACCAGGTTTGGAATACGAAGTTGACTAATGGTTATGATTCTTATTATTGGGGAGATTTTCCTTTTAAGGGACATATATTCTCTTATGCAGCAAGTATGAATGCTGTGGCTTTGACCGATGAAGATAAAAAAAGCATATCTCTGCGTTTGTCTAATTTTAGTTCTATATCAGTCAGGGAAAGAGCAATGTTACAAATGTTAAGCCCTATAACAGAGAAGAACCTTAGTTTGGTATTAGACCCAACGATGCTAAATGATACAGTTTATTGGCAAAAACGTTGTGGAAAAAAACGCACTAAGGAAAAGTATATATTAGCTTATCCTTTGAGAGATGGAAACACAGTTTTGTCTATAGCTAAGGCTATTGCTGACAAATTGAATTGTCGTTTGAAAATTATTAAAGGTGATACTGGATGGAATCCATTTACAGATACTTATAATACGGCTGGTCCTCAGGAAGTCTTGGCTTTGATAAATGGAGCAGAGTTTATAGTTACATCTTCATTTCATGGTACTGTTCTTTCCATTTTGCTCAAAAAGCAATTTTATACGATAAAGTGTAAAGATGGTAATAATGTAAGAACAGAAAGCATCTTAAATCTTCTTCAACTTAAAAATAGAATGATAAAGAATGTTTCAGAAATAGATTTTGCCTCAACAATCAATTATTTAGATGTTGAAGGCAGTCTGAATATAGAAAGAGAAAAGTCAAGGACCTTTATAAAAGAAAGTTTATATGAATAATGTATTCAAATTCATAGTTTTTTTTCTGTTTTTTACTAAATTATTTCAGTATGTAGATTTTAATATAAAATCATCAGTTTTAACTTTGGCTTTAGCTTGTTTTGTTGGGTTGGAGTTTAAGAAAAAAAATGAATTTTCTTTTCTGATAAAACTGTTTGTGTGCTGCATTTTCTTTTCTTGTATTTCATCCTATATATATAGAGACCAAACAAATTTGTTTACAACATTTACACAGTGCTATTTTTATTTGAGTTTGGCATTTTATTTCGTCTGTTCTTGGTTAAAAATTAAGATATATGAATTAGAGAAATCTTTAGTTTTAGTTGGCTTTATTTCGATTGGAGCTTATTTTCTACAAAATGCAGTATATCCTACCGTGATTTTTGCAGATGCTACCAATGATTATTCTTCAGAACTACGAATAAGAATGTGTGGATCATTGATTTATTCTTTTCTGTTTTTCTTTGGAATAAACAGGTATGTAATAAATAAATCATTAAAATATTTGTTATGTTCTGTTTTAGCATTCATCTGTATTATAATCATGGGATTTAGATCACTTACTGTATCCTTGTTAGCATTGGGCGCATTGGAATATTTCTATGTATCTGGGGTTTCTGTAAAACGACTAAAGCAACTTTTGCCACTTATATTGATTGTAATAGTTGTTTCTCAAATTGATATTGTCCAAAACAAGGTGGCAGAGATGCTTGCAAGGCAAGAAAGAGGTGATAGTTTTGATAATTCTGATTATATTCGTTTTGTCGAGTTTGATTATTATTGGAATTATTACTTTAAAGATTCCTATGAACGTTTTTTTGGAAGTGGATTGCCTGTACAGGGCACGGCTTTCTATAATTTGGAAATGAAAAATTTCAGTTATAACCTTTTTTGGAATGATTGGGGCTTATTGGGTATGAGTTGGATTTTTGGTATACCAACAGTTATTATACTATATTTCATGTATATAAAAGTCATTGTTTCAAAACTTCCTAAAGAATATACATATTTGAAAGCAATATTTGCTTTTCTTATTTTAACGTCTTTGACTTCGGCTGAGGCTTTTAGACCAGGTAATTTGTTATTGCAAGGAGCTTTCTTGTATTTAGTTATGTCCATTAAAAATAGTATTAAGCAGATATGATAAAAAAAATACACTATTGTTGGTTTGGAGGTAAAGACAAGCCAGCAGATGTTTTAAATTATATTGAAACTTGGAAAAAAAATATGCCAGTTTTTGATATAATAGAATGGAATGAGGGCAATTTTGATATACAACAGTGTGCATTTGCTTCACAAGCTTATTATTTTAAAAGATACGCTTTCGTCTCTGATTATGTTAGAATGAAAGTATTGTATGAATATGGTGGTCTATATTTAGATACAGATATAAAAATATTAAAATCTTTGGCGACCTTATGTGAAAAAGGCGATTTCATAGGTTTGGAAAGTGATGGTTGTTATGGTACAGGAATCATGTATGCAAATCCAAATGCTTCTTGGGTAAAAACAATGATTGATTTTTATGAGTCACATTATTTTATAAAAAGTGGCGGTATGTTGAGGACAACTCCAAATACCCATCTGCTAACGTCTTTCTTTCCTAATGGTTCTATAGGGATAAAAATTCTTCCTTTTGATTATCTTACGGCTAAAGATTGGAAAACAGGCGAATATAAAATTACGGAAAATACTTATTGTATTCATGATTATTCGAAATCATGGGTTAAAAAAAATCAACAAAACCATGGACCAAAATTTAGAATGAAAAATCTAATAAAATTGGCTCAATGGTTTTGTTCGCATGTTATACTCAATCGTTAGTGAAATTGGCTAAAATTTATTAAGTAATGAATTTCTCAATAATAGTAGCAATATACAATATACAGGCTTATATTGATGATTGTGTAAATTCAATCATCTCCCAGTCTTATGGTAATTTTGAGCTTTTGTTGGTAAATGATGGCTCTACGGATGGAAGTCTTGCTCTTCTGAAAGAATGGGCATCGAAAGATGCTCGCATCAAAGTAATCGACAAGCCAAATGGGGGATTGTCTTCAGCACGCAACGAGGGATTGAAGTATGCGTCAGGAGATTATATTCTGTTTGTTGATGGTGATGACTGGCTTGCCAAGGATGCTTTGCTATCTGCGAAAGACTTTGTAGAGAATCATGGGGATGTGGATATGCTTTGCTTTGACTATTGGGCATATTATTCTGATTCTGATAACAAGTTGATTTCGTATGAAGCATCAAAGGCTGTTTATAAAGGAGTGGATTTCTTTAGAAATAGTGTCTTTAAACTGACAGCTTGGAGTAAGTTTTACAAAAGACAGTTTTTGAGTAATATAGGCTTGTTCTTTCTTGAAGGTCGTTTGCATGAAGACTTATCTTATACGATTCCTTTGTGCTTCTGTTCGGAAAGAATTGGCTATATTAATAGTCCTTTGTATTTTTATAGACAAAATAGACAAGGATCTATAATGAATAAAGTAAGTCGAAGGAATGTCTTGGACTTTTCTCATGCATTATGTTTCGATTATTATTTTCTAAAAGAAAGAAACCTATTAAATGAATATGTTAGTAAATGGTTAATCAATGGTTTCTATAAAGCTTGCTTTACTTCTGAAACAAATTTTCAAACATTGTATTCTTGTTTTAAGGAGAACAAAGTGGATATAGTTTGCAAAGAAATGGGTGAAGGTGCTATGTTTTTTTTAAAACTATGGTATTATCATTCAATAGCACGAGGAAAAAAGAAATTAAAAAGTATCTACCAGAAAATCGTATAGATGCCTTTTCAATTGTGCGATAGATATTTAAGAAAAACAACCACTAGTGTCCCGTTTAAACGAGACGACATCTATTTAATTTATTTATAATCAATT
>ERZ791626.1231-NODE-1231-length-20144-cov-2.837175_pt1 | contig 20144 bp, 20 predicted proteins | sample MGYA00510266_ERZ791626 | MGnify/ENA primary metagenome ERZ791626 (study PRJEB30046, sample SAMN00715208) | human gut metagenome | study: EMG produced TPA metagenomics assembly of the A metagenome-wide association study of gut microbiota in type 2...
TCTTGCTTCGATTGCCGAGGCAATCATCTTCAGCAAATCGTCGGCAACAGGCTTGTTTGTCTTCAAGACGGCCAGAGCTTCTCCGGATACGCTGTCGCCGGGAGCGACAATATTGTCAATATTGATCCCGTTGTCCGACAAAACGGAGGCAATGCAGGCAATAACCCCCGGTCTGTCCGCATAGCGGAAAAAGATGGAATGACCGCGCAGGTCAAAATACAGGCCGTTGAAATTACCGAGGCGCGACACCATGGGAACGCCTTCCGCCACAAGCCCGCGGACACTTGTACATACGGATTCGCCTCCGTGACCTTCGGTCATGAAATCCAGAGTGATGGAATCTCCGTAAGGGACATCGTCCTTGGGTTCGCGAGCCTTGAAAACGATACCGTGTTCTTTGAACGACTGATCGGCAGCGGCAGGCATCAATCCTTTTTCCGCATTGGGCAAAGCCCCTTCCAGAATGTGGGGAGTAAACCATTTGCGGAACAGTTTCAAATCACCATAGAATGTGCAGTCGATACGTCGGATGGCCTGTTCCCCCCCAGCCTTGCGAGCCAGCGTTCCCAGCATCATGGAGAGCCGGAGATGGGCGGGATTGAGTCCAGACGGGAATTCGGCATTGACGACGCAGGAGGTGTCCCCTTCATCGAAATAGGCAATCAACTGCTCGGCGGAACGACGTGCCGCGGTCAAGTTGGCTTCTTTCGTGTTGGCTCCCAAGTGAGGCAGGATCAAATCCGCCACGGCCGCAGACGGCTTGTCGCCTGGAGCATCCTGGGGGTGGACATCCGTCAAATAAGCAATTTTTTTACCCGTTGCGCGAATGGCGACCAGGGCTTCTTCATCTACCACACCGTAACGGGAACAGTTCACGATGACGGAACCATCTTTCATCAGGCTCAGGAATTCTTTCCCGACCATGTTTTTGGTAGCGGGACCGCCGGGCACGTGGAGAGTCACGATATCGGACTGGGAAAAAAGTTCCTCCAGGGAAACGGGGGTCACCCCTATGATCAAGGCTCGCTGCTTGGCCAGGAAGTGGTCGTACCCCAGCAGAGTCGGTTCAAAGCCTTGCAACCGCTTCACAAGAGAACGACCGATATTGCCCAGGCCGACAATGCCGACTGTCTTGCGAGTCAATTCGGTTCCCATCATATTCTTCTTTTCCCAAAGTCCCTGGCGAGTCGTCAGGTCTCCCTGCACGATGTGCCGGAAGTGGGCAAGCACCATGGCTATGACCTCTTCGGCAACGGCATTGGAGTTGGCACCCGGCGTATTCATCACATCGATGTCTTTCTTGCGGGCATAGACAATATCAATGTTGTCGTAGCCGGCTCCGGCCCGGATCACAAGCTTCAAGGAAGAGAGGGAGTCCATAATTTCAGGCGTCACCTTTTCACTGCGGACAATCACGGCGACAGCATCGGGATGCTGTTTCACCTGCTCGGCGAGCGGAGTATCGGCGTCCTGCACAACTTCATATCCGGCAGTTTGAAGCATGGATGCGGCTACTCCGGCCAACTTTGTAGGAATAAGTACCTTTTTCATGATGAAGCCTTTCTTAGGGCAGCAATATCATCTCAGGGAATCGGAGGAAGACAAGCTCCAATCCCGGACAATCGGAAAAGAGAGGTAAAACAATGCCTACGCAACGAATCCATAGCATGCCCTCCAGCCCTTATAATCAGGTATCACTCTCCCTTGCGGCGGGAGGCGTGGTTGCCTTTCCGTCCGTTTTCCCGTTCCATCAAGCGGCGTTTCCAAAGCGGAGGCTGGGCTTCAGGAGTTTCCCGGGCTTCTTCGATTTTTTGACTCCGTCTCAACTCGCCGGCAATTTCCTCCTTGAGGCGCCCTTTTTTACGCCGCACTTCAACGCGTTTACTGACGTCGCCATGGGCAGGAGTCACAAACCATGGTCCAATTCTGCCGGGATACGTAATCGGAGCACAGATCAGGTTAGGATCAATAAATTTCATGTGCCCGGCAAGGATAGTACGGATGTTGGCCAGCAAGGTTCCCTGAGGGAACAATTTATCCGTCCCCATTTCCATCAGGAAAGCCAGGCGCACCGTCCGGGCACCTTCGCAAAGGCGGGAAAACTCGCGCAGGGAGATTCCCTCCAGAGGGGTTTCCTCGGGGCAGCAGATCGCAGCTGTCCTTAAAAGAAACAAAGTATCGCGAACCTTGCGACACAGAGCATTGATTAATTCGCGTACTTTCGGACGCGCGTCAAAGCGATAGTCCTTAACCTCAATCAGCCAGAGCTCCTTCTTCCCCGGATGATACAGGAGAAAGTCCATTTCCTTACAACCACCGCAAAAATTTTGGGACTGCCGGGAATAAAACTGCGAACATTCGATGCGGCACACCACATACCCCGGATCAATCAAGAAACGGTGCACGCCTTCGACGAAGGATGTGTCTTTTCCGGCGCTCATACAAGCTTCAGATAACGGTCGGCCTGTTCAATTTCCGCCTCCAGCGACTCGATAGGGCCGATATCCTCCAAGGAATTGCCGCTGTTAACGCGAACGCCAAGCCGATTTTCATGGGGAACATTGAGTCCGAAAAACCTACGGGGGACTTGCTCGTTGCGCCGTTCGGAGAGTTGAATCATCAGCTCCCTTAGCAAAAACAGGCTGTGGGATGAAAGCACTACTTGGACACCGGCTTTCGCCAATCCTGTCAAAACTTTGACAAGCAAAGGCAAATGGAATGAATTGAGATTCATCTCCGGTTCATCCCAGAACAGGATGGAACCCTTGTTTACAGTACCGTTCCTAATCAGACAATCCAGCACGCCAAGACGTTTGAACCCTTCCGCGACCAAGCTCATTTCCATAGCCTGCTGTCCCGGACGCGACAAATAAAATCTTCCGTCCTGAAAAATGACATTGCCGGACAGGATCTTTTGGATTCTTCCCAGCACTCTTCCCAGTGCCACATCGTCAGGCGACAGTTTCATCGGAATTTCCAAAGCCCGGCATAAATCCCAGCATGCTCCGTCCAGCACCTCTGGGAATTTGGCCCCCAACTGGACAAAACTCGGGAAAATGGCGAACACCTCGCGAGCCGTCAGGAAAACGACCGGATTGTTCAGGAACCTTTTCGGCATCTCGTCAATGTGCAGCCCCTCTTCCTCCTCCGTCGAACAAAAACGGAACCGGATGTCTCCCATCCGATCCGGAACTCCATCGCCAATCATCGAGGCAAACACGCCGGCATGGTCATTTCCTCGATTCAGAGCGGTCAAGCCGGATAAATTGCGGGATGAAAACACGCGCATCAAATCGTTTCTCAGCCGCAATTCCTCCGCCCATTTGTCAGGCAGGGATTTGCGGCCACCGCCGGAACTCCACTTTGCCAGGGAATAACACAACTTCAACAAATGGCTCTTCCCTGAATCATTCCCCCCGACCACTACGTTGATTCCCGGAACGAATTCAAATTTTTCCTTGTCCGGAAAAACAGTGAATCCCTCAACGACCAGTTCTCGAATCATAGACGCAATTTACCATACCAAGAATTGGGATGGAAACAATCGGCATTTCTTCCAACAGACAGAAAAAACGGCCGCGATGAGGTCATCCGGCTTGCACCCCTGCCCCGGTATCGCCCGGAAAACGGATCACGGCCGTTCCCGTAACGGTACGGCGACCGTTTACACGGGGAGATTCGGGATCCGTCAAAAAAGGATGAGGCGCATGAATGCACTCCAAGTAGGCTGCCAGCTTGCCCGACATTACGGACAGCAATTTCGTACAGGACGGGTCGTCCGCCAGATTACGGCTTTCGGAAGGATCGGTCTTCAGGTTGAACAACTGCCAGGCGGGATTTCCCGTCTCTGCATAGTCGTCATAATAATTGTAAATAACCTTCCATTCCCTGATCCTTAACGATGTATAAAATCTTCCGTAGGGGTGGGAAAACGGGAAATGCCGGACAATCCATTGGGGGCGTTCCCCTTCGGAAGCACCGGAAAGGTAATCGGCAATATTGTAGCCATCTACACGTTCATGGACTTTCACTCCCGCCACGGCAGCCAGCGTCGGCAGAATGTCCTGAACGGAAACAATAGCCTCCTGAACAGAATCCGGTACAATTGGCAAGGCTTGCTGGCACGGTTCCTGCGGATCGGGTTCCGCCCAGGAGACTATCATGGGAACGCGCCCTCCTCCTTCATAGCGGGAATACTTCCTGCCCCGCAAAGGAGCAACCGCCCCAACCTCCTCCACCCAGGAGACATTGCCTGCCAGACTTTTCTGAATGGGGGAATCGCCTCCGCTCAGAGGAACGAACAAAACGAGCGTGCGTCCGGCGGCTCCAAGATCTTCCAGACACTGGAGCAAGCCTCTCAAAGAGGCATCCATTGTCTCGACAGACGAAGCATAACGGAGCAAGGCATCTCCCTCCACCTTGATATTTTCTTCCAATTCCGGGAGAGATCCTTCATGACGAACGGACGATCCCATCATGGAATGGACATTGCGTCTTACACAGGCAAAGAACGGGATCCCTTCATGAACGGCACGTCCGATTTCCTCATGCAGACCGGATTCGTCCTCTGTCGATCTCCGAACATCGAAACCATGTTGCTTTTCTTCCTCCGTACTGCCGGAAACAATTGTCCTGTATCCTCCTTTTTTCATCAAATGAGCCAGATCCGCCATGCGGACGGCATCTGTTTTTCCACCGGGGGAACACATATTCTGCAAGACGATCTCCGTATCGGGGGAAAGCCCGGTGAAGCGGGCAGGATCCAATCCCGACATCAGGGAAACAACTCCGCTCCGTTCATCGCAGGCTCCGTAGGCATGAGTCATCCTGACTCCATGCTGAGCCAGCAGTTCCATGCCGGGTGTGTTGTAAAAAGAGTTCAACGGCATTGCCTCCGGCAATCCGTCACAACAGGAAAAAGGAACGGACGTATCCTGCCATCCCAGGGAATCGACCGCAAACAGCAGGATATTCGGAAGATCCTTCTTTCCGGGACGGATTTTCCGGGAAAGCATCACACAAGCGGAACCCAGGAAAACAGGCAGGATATAACGAACAAGAGGACGGTTCATACGGCAAATTTATTAGCGGGGCAGACCACCGCTTTCCTGAAACCTACCTTCCCTTCCGTCGAATGTCGAGCCCATCCCGTCTCGCACCGGCAAGAAAGGGAATCCGCGACTCTATAAAAAAATGCGGAAATAAAGACCTTACACGGCCTCGTCATGAGGCGCAGATTGGCGTTTTTTCAACAATTCAAACACGTTGTACGGGACATATCGGCTAACCTGTTCCTCCCAGCCGTCAGGCCCGATCAATCCCTTCACCATGCTGGAAGACAACTCCGCAATGTCGCGAGGGGGCATCAGAAACACCGTCGATACGGTCGGAGCCATATCGGCATTAATATGACGCATCACGCGTTCGTATTCGTAGTCCTGCGTGGACCGTATCCCGCGAATCATGAATGACGCTCCGTGATCCAGGGCAAAATCCACCAGAAACCGGTTATGAAACTCGGCAATCTTGATATGGGGGTAGTCTTTCAGGGCGCCGTTGAGCATGTCGAGACGTTCCTGATGGGAAAAGGTGTATTTTTTATCGGGATTCGTCCCAATTGCAACGATCAACTGGTCGAACATCGCGGCCCCTTGGTGAATCATCCAAAGGTGTCCGTTGGTCAAAGGGTCAAAGCTGCCCGCATAAACTGCCCTGCGTTTCATGTCCAGCCCCTATAGCAGTACTGTACTCGCCGACCAAGCGAAAAAAACAAATCCGTTGCAATTCTTCCCTACCCCACGTCCAGGATCCGTCCACAGGCCTACTTGCCCGGAAGAACGGACTGCGTTGTTTTAAAGTGCATTTTGGCAACTTTGGAGAGCATTTCCTCCCCATGGACCTCCACCAGTTTCCTGGCAGCCTCAATCACCTGTCGGGATGCCCCCAGCGGCAATTTCACTTTGCCTGCCTGCGAAGCCTCGTCCATCCAGTTGACGAAACGCTCACGAGCCAGGATGGAAGCTGCGGCCACGGCGACATCGCTCTCTGCCTTGGTTCTTTGCTCCAACTTAATGTCAAGCTTCCGTTGGGCAAGAGCCCTCTTCAACACGGAAGCATGGGCAAACTGGTCACTCAAGGCACGGGGACACGAAGGCACCTTCTCCAGCAATCCGGCAATCACACGGGTATGTCCCCAAGCCAGAAAAGTATTTAAATTTTTGAAATGCTCATAGAGTTCATTGTAGCGTTCCGGACCAACGCTCACGACGACATATTGGATGCCAGGCACCTTCCGGATGGCAGAGGCCAGGGAACGGATTCTGGAAGATGAAGAAACGAGTTTGCTGTCGCATGCTCCCAGCGTTGTCAACCTGTCCGCGATAACCTCATCGACATACACTCCTGCAATGACAAGCGGACCGAAGTAGTCTCCCTTGCCGCTTTCATCGATTCCGAAATGGGGAGTACACGGCTCAAGTTTCCCGGCGGGAGTTCCTCCTCCGGCTGTAAGAGAAAACATGCTCTGGCCCAAAATCTGCGGTTCCAGCGTAAACTCCACCCATTCCTCGGCATCCTTTCCTTGGACAAGCAACTTGTTTCCTTTTTCATAAACCGTTACCGTCAATCCCGGACGCGTGTAACTGTACCGGGCATAAGGCACTTTCCTGAATTCATACCCATTCTCTTCCAATAGGGAACGCAGACGTTCCGACTGATCATCCGTCAATAATATTGTAGAAATTGTTCCCATACCGAAAGTCGTTTTTTTCCCTGGAAATGCCGAGTCAAATCGCCTCCATTATCGAGACGTCAAAATCCTCAAACGTCAAGTAAAATAAGACTTTTTAGTCCAAAAATGAGGAAAAAACACATTCATGTCACAATGGCTGTTTTTTTGAATGACAAAAACTGAATGTCTGATAAGAGAGAGACATCCACTCCACACAGTATCAATTTATATTATGGCTAACACATTAACCAAACGTGACCTCGTTAACAAGATTAGCGCAGAAACGCAACTGACTCAGACTGAAGTGTTCGATGTTATTCAGCGTGCTGTTGACATCATTTCTTCCACTCTTGCCGACGGAGACCGCGTCGTCATTCGTAATTTCGGTACCTTCCATGTCAAGGAAGTCAAGGCCAAGGTTGGCCGCAACCCGAAAGCTCCGGACAAGGATGTTCCCATCCCTGCCCGTTCCGTTGTCAAGTTCAAGGTTGGCAAGGAATTGAAGGAAAAAGTTTCCGAACTCTAATTAATTCCCGGATCCTTCGAGATCCGGGCTACTTCAGTGAGAGGACTATCTCACCAAGGTTTTTACCTTGGTAGGTAGTCCTTTCTTCATTTTCCGAGAAGGGAAAATATGAATTGGGATGAGAACAAATTTCTTCATGGATGGACTTTTTTGCAATAGATCGATTTCATAGGACATAAAACGAGGCCCCCCTCTTGACCCGCTTGAAAAACACAGGCAAGAGGGGGGCCGGGTGTTCCTATTGTATTGCGTCTACTTCAGAAGTTGTACCGCTCGCCGATGTCATCCCGCTGCGGATGTCCGCCGTAGCATCCACGAATATCGTCCCCTGGTCGCCCGAGGGAAGGCTCAATCCTGCCCCGAACTGGAGCCCCGTCGTCCCTGCCTTATTCCCCTTCACTTTGCGGCTGAAGCCGGGATTGGACAGGAATCCTACGTTGCCTTCGCTGCGCGTGTCACCCAAGTCCTGCGCGCGACCTGCACCCGGAGTTCCCCAAGCGATTCGCGACCGAACACGTTCCCGCCGACGATCCCCATCAGGCGATCCGGCGTATTGACCGTATTGATGACAGGAGTAGCCAGAAGTCGATGCCCATCAGAGTCGAAGGACCGTCCTTCACGAGAAAGACAGCCCTTCGGGTTTAACAAAATTGATGCTTGTTCTTGCAGTTAGACGCCGCCGGCATCACCGAGTTTTTTGGACGCCGCCGGCAGGAAATTGCGGAAACGAGCCTTATCGATACTCTTCATGTAGGCTTCTTCCGGAGAGACAATGCCCTGCTGGAGTTTCTGCCAGATGGCATCATCCATGAACTGCATACCCATGCTCTTGCCACCGACGATAACGTCGGCCAGTTTCTGGGTGGCGCCTTCACGGATAATGGCGCTAACGGCAGGCGTAGCGAACATGATTTCGTTGACGGCTACTCGACCGGGTTTGTCGCTGCGCTTCATCAGGAGCTGAGCGACAACACCGCGAATGGATGCGGATAACATGGTACGCACCTGCGACTGCTGTTCCGAGGGGAACACGTCGATAATACGGTCAACCGTCTTGCGGGCATTGTTCGTATGCAGGGTACCGAAAACCAGAAGACCGGTTTCCGCTGCCGTCAGGGCCAGAGAGATCGTTTCCAAGTCTCGCATTTCACCCACGAGCACAATATCGGCGTCTTCACGAAGGGAAGCTCGGAGGCCGTCGGCAAACGATGGGGTCTGAATAGGCACTTCACGCTGGGTGATGATCGAGGATTTGTTATTGTGGACGAATTCGATCGGTTCTTCCACCGTAATGATGTGCCGGGACTGGTTGCTGTTGATGTAGTCGATGATAGCGGCCAGTGTCGTGGACTTACCGGAACCCGTAGGTCCCGTTACCAGCACAAGACCGGAGCGAAGATGGGCGAACTGCTTGACGGCTTCCGGTACGCCAAGCTGTTCCAGCGTAGCGATCTTCGTCGGAATCAAACGGAAAACGGCAGCGAGACCGTTTTGCTGTTTGAAGAAGTTGCATCGAAAACGCGAGTTCTCGTCCATTTCATAGGCAAAGTCGAGATCGCCTTCTTCCAGATATGTATGGAAGGATTTGGCATCGCAGATTTCTGCCAACATGTTTTTGAACGATTCGCCTTCCAGAGGCGTATCGTTGATGGGGACGATAGATCCGTTGATACGGACCTTGGGGGGTTGTCCTTCGCTGACGTGCAAGTCGGACCCGCCTTCTTGGACAAGGTAACGGAAATATTGGTCAATAACGGCCATGGCTTGATTGTTCCTTCAAAATTAATGGTTGAAAAATCGATGTGATTCGGTGGATTCTGATCAGTCCTTGATGCCGAGATAGGTTTTCATGATCGTCTTGTCATCGCAACGGAACAGGCACTCTTCGGTCGAGATAATGCCTGCCTTGTGCAGAGCCCTCAGAGAGTCGTCCATGAGGATCATTCCCTGAGCCTTGCCGGTCTGGATGCAACCGGGGATCATGAAGGTTTTGCCTTCACGGATACAGTTGCCGATAGCGGGCGTGTTGACGAGCATTTCAATGGCAAGAGCACGTCCTCTGCCGTCGGCGCGGGGAACGAGTTGCTGGGAAATAATGCCTCGAAGGGATTCACTGACCATAATTCGGATCTGGTCACGCTGTTCGACGGGGAACACGTCCAGAACACGGTCAACCGTACGAGCGGCGGATCCCGTGTGCAGGGTACCGAGCACAAGGTGGCCCGTTTCAGCAGCAGTCAAAGCAAGAGAAATCGTTTCCAAGTCGCGCATTTCACCGACCATGATGACGTCCGGGTCTTCACGGAGAGCGCCGCGAAGCGCCCTGGCGAAAGATTCGGTGTGTTTGTGGACTTCTCGCTGGTTGACTTGGCAGCCCTTGCTATTGATGATGTATTCGATCGGGTCTTCCAGAGTGATGATATGGTCTTGTCGGTCCTGGTTGATGAAATCGACGATTGACGCCAGCGTGGTTGATTTACCGCAACCGACAGAACCGGTCACCAGGATCAGGCCGTTGTTAAAACGAGTCAGGGGAATAATATCTTCCGTAGGCAACCCGATTTCGTCCATCGTGCGCACCTGGGTATTAATGATACGGAAGCAGAGATCATAGCCGAGGCGTTGCTTGACGACGGAAGCACGATAACGGCCAAAGTCGTTAGAATAGGCAAAATCAACGTCACCGCGTTCCTGCAAACGGTTCCATTCCCTCTCCAGCAGGAAACTACGGACAAGGGTATCCGTATCAGCCGGAGTCAATTTGGGAGCTTCTGCCCAAATCGGCATCAACTGTCCATACCGACGCCATGTCGGAGGGGTATTCACGGCCAAATGAATATCGGAGCAATCGAAATCCTGCCCGATCTTCAGATAACCGTCCACATGTGGCAAAATATATTCACTCATGTCCTGATTACAACAAAGATGATAATATGGCACACTAACCTATCACCCTTCTTCTTGACCAGAAAAAACAGAGAGAAGCGTAAAAAAAATGCCGGACGGCAAGTCCGGCACAAAAAATAAACATATCACGGAATTATCACCGCTCCTTGATCCAGGCAGACATCTTGTTCCGGACAAACTCCTGAACAAAAGTGCGTAAAGAAGGAAGAGCCGTCATGATCAATAAGTTGACCGTCCCGGACAAAGCCCCCGAAAGCAATCCTCTTCTTCTTGGCTCCTCAGCGGAAGCACCGCAGCATCGACGACGGTGTCCGAACAAGCCGGAAAGAATCTTGATTGCCAAAAGGCCGGAAACCAAGGAACCGCCAATCCAAATGCCCGGATGCCGGGTGATTCCCGACCGGACATTTCCCAACCAGTCCAGAGAAGTTTCCACTCTGGACGTTATTCGTTCAACTCCATCCAGCATTTCAACGCGGGATTCGGCCAACCGGGTCAGGAGTTCCTGCTTTCTTTGATGGCAATTTGCAGACATTCGTAATCGGATTGAAGCTCTTGAAGCGTTTCCGGCGCCACCGGACCGACTTTGATGCGGGAGGCCAGCACAAAGGCAACAACCACGCCGATCAAGTGCAGGGCGAACATAATAGTACAAGCCAACAGAAGGCTATGCAGCCAAATATTCAGCAGAACCGTTGCCGTTATACAGAAAAAAATGTAGGTGAAGAAGAGCAGGAATACGCCCGCCGCCAGGCAGATTGCCTTACCGCGCAACCTCTCGGCCGCTTCTCCCAATTCCAGAAGGAACAGGGAAAAAAGCGAATGAGCATGGTCCAGTCCTGCCGACAGGATCATCGACAGGGAACGGCTCATTCCTTCTCCCTCATTTCGACTGTTCCCCCTTCCGAACAAGCCGGTAACCAAGGGAACGAAATCGTACAATCTGGAAAAGATATTCATCATATTCGCCTTCGGAAGTTCACCCTCCCCGTCCGGGAAGACTGGACATATTCATTTGCGTAACAACCAGAAGGAACAAAGTATAGTCAATCCCCCTCCCTGCCTATTTGAAATATCAGGTGCCGGAGAAAGAATTGAGCAACTCGTGCCCTTCTGGCGCGTTCCATCAGCGGCGGCGCAGAAGAGCTCCCAGAAGAACACCCACACCTAACGCAATCAATACGGACTTGGTCGGATGAGCCTTGACGTATTCTTCGCCGGCCGAATGGAGTTCCTTGGCTTTGTCACGGGTATCGTCCCAGCCTTCGCCAGCCTTGCGGCGGACAATGGAGGCCTTGCTGACAGCGTAATCACGGATGACGGAAGCCTGTTCTCCGGCAGCCTGACGGATCTGACTTACCTTGGAAGCGGCAAATTCGCGAGCCTGCTTGAAACGACCGGCAGCCACGTCACGAGCCTGAACGGCTTGAATGGCAACCACATCGGCAGCTTCGGTCATAGCGTCGGCAGCAATCGTTGCGGCAGTCTTCAATTCATCCTTAGCGTGTTCAAAAGACGGAGTATTGGTTTCTGTATTGTCCATAATCGTTAGATGCTGAAAAAATGGTTCTCGTTGAAAAGAAAGCGTTGTTTTTACGTCTCGCCCGTTTCTCTTCTACGTAGGATTCTGGCGGAGGCGAGGATGATTTGCAAGCTGAATTCATTGCCTATGTTACCATCATCTGTCATTCCGCTCAACGGCGACTTCCGGAATAACCTGTTCGCGGATCGGTCGAAGGCGGAGGTTCATCGGGATTCCTGTACCGCAGAATGCCATAATCGCGAAGATTACGGATAAACTGTTCGATCTGTTCCTTGAAGGACTTGTCATACATGAGCGTTCCGACGGTTCCCCTACCCTTGCGGATATCCTGTGTTATTGTCGAAACGTTGTTGGCTGTCTGGCGGACAGCAGCCATGGTCGGAGCCGCATCCCGGAAAGCCGGATCCAGAAGATTGAGTTTCTCTCCAATCGATTTAGTTACGTCTCGCACATCGGTCATGGTATCGTTCAGCGCCACCAGAGAGTTGCGGGCTTCGTCGATCATCTCCGGCATCTTCCGGGTCGTTTCGTCGGTATTTCTAAGGATTCCGTTTACATAGGAAACGTTTTCCGTAGATAAGATCCCTTCGTTGATTTTCCGGGTTGTTTCTGCCAGGCTTTTGGCCGCATAGGAAATATCGTTGATCGCCCGTTCGATATTGTCGAAGTTTTCGTCCAGCTTGCGCAACAGGTTTACCACATCCTGACTGGCCTGGACGGCATTGTTCTTGATCTTGTTCAGATCGCTTTCCGTCTGTCCCATAATGAGGGAACCTGGAGGCAGGTACTGATTAGTCGGTTCTTCGGGAGGAACAATGTCGATGTATTTGTCTCCAAGGAGGTTCTGCATGTCGATGCGAAAATCCGAACCGACCTGGATCCTGACGGCTTTGTTGATTCTGACGTGAACGATGACCCTGTTGCCGGTTTCCGTCAATTCCGGGGGAGACACAACCTCTCCGACAAAAGCCCCCCCCAGTCGAAGCTGGGAGCCCTTGATCAATCCGGCGGCATCCTTGTACATGATACTGATAGGATATGTGGTATCCGAAGATGTTTTGAAATTGCCGACGGAGAGGACGGCAACCGTCACCAGGATAATCCCGATCAGCAGGAACAGCCCCACCCATGTTTCCGTTCTGGTTTTTTTACTCATAAAAATAATCAAATGTGATAACGTTCTCGAATTGCTTCGTTAATCAGTTTTTCCTGAAAATTCGGTCTGGGTTCCCCCTGCAGGGTTTTCCAGTCCTCGCCCGACGAGCCGCGGACGAAATTCATCAAAAGAGGGTCTTCCGTCTTCACCAATTCCAGCGGCGTACCTGTCCAGCGGACTTTACCCCGGTCCAGAAAGATCACCCGGTCGGCGATATGAATAACGCTGCTCATGTCATGCGTAACGATCAGCGTCGTAATGTTTTCCCGAATGCAGATGCGGCGGATCATGAAACTGACATTGTCGGATACGACCGGATCCAATCCGGCCGTCGGTTCATCATACAGCAGGCACTCGGGGGACGACACCATGGCCCGGGCGACAGCTACACGCTTGATCATGCCCCCGGAAAGGTTGGCCGGCATTTTGTCACCATGCCCGTCCAGTTCCACGGAAGCCAGGGCGGCCTCCACTCTGGAGCGTATCTCGTTTTCGTCTTTAATACCTTGCTCGATCAACGGGAAAGCAACGTTCTCGAAAACACTCATGGAATCGAACAAAGCCCCCTGCTGGAACATAAAGCCGATCCTGGAACGCAGAGGTGCCTTGTCCGCCTCGGGAACATTGCTCATGCGCTTGCCATCAATCATGACGGTTCCCGACTTGGGATCCAGCAATCCGACAAGATGTTTGAGGATGACGCTTTTGCCCGCCCCGGAACCGCCTATGAGCGCCAAAAGTTCTCCGCGTTTCACCTCAAAACTGACTCCGTCCAGCACACGCTGGGATCCAAAAGACTGGGTAATGCCGTCAACTTCAATGTAGGGTGTTTGCATAATTCGTCTTCCGGTCATTTCGTTAACGCATGAACCCCATCGGGAAAATCTGGTTCAGCACCATTGTCAGCAGGAAATTGGCAACCAGCAGGGAAACGGCGGAATATACCATGGCGCGCATTGTCGAACGCCCGACACCTACGGCACCGTCTACAGTAGCCATTCCTTCCCGGCAGGAAATAATCCCGATCAACATAGCAAAAACAAGAGCCTTGACAACCGAACAAACCAAGTCTCCGATTGCGACAAACTTCTGCATAAAGTGGAGCCAGTAGGCCTCGTTGACGTTGAAAGACACAACGCCGATCACATACGCAGCAAGAACCCCCATCAGAACAGCCTCCAGCATCAAAATCGGCGTGGAAATCAACATCGCCTGGATGCGTGGTTTGACGAGGTAGTCCACAGGATCGACATTCATCGTCCTCAGAGCATCCACTTGTTCCGTCACCTGCATGGTGCCAATTTCAGCAGCCATGGCAGATCCGACACGTCCCGCCAGCATCAACCCCGTAATGACGGGACCCAGCTCACGGAACATACCCACGGCTACGACCGCCCCCCCCATCGTCTCCATTTTCACCGTCTGAAGCTGGAAAAGAGTCTGGGCCTCCAGCACAGCCCCGGTAAAAACTCCCGTCAGCAGGACAACAGGCTGAGAACCGACACCGATCCTCATGATTTGATCGACAAGCACCCGGTAGCGGAACTTCCCATACAAACAACTCCGCAGGAAACCGAAAAACAGGACGCCCATGGATCCAAAAAGATCCAATACATTGAAGGCCATTCGTCCCAGAGTCGCCGGCAAGCGAAAATGCATGAATGTTACTAAACACGTTCAAGAGACCGAATCAAGCCATCATTCTACCATTCCTCTTTAGAAGAATCCATACAACAAAGAAAAGGAACCCCTGCCGCATGTTGTCCGGCGGGAAACGTTTTTCGAAACAACTGATCATTACTCCCGCCATCCTCAGCGATGGTAATGGCGGTAATCATGCCTGTAATGGTCATTGTGGTGATGGTGATCATGGTAACGGTCGTCGTAATGGTGCTTGCGATCATGATTGTTCTGGATGGCCGCACCGGCAATGGCTCCGGCAGCCAGAGCTCCCACACCGATGGCAACGGCTCCTCCCGGAGATACCGAAGTATTGCCGTAGGCATCCGTCGTACAGGAACTCAGAGGAAAAGCCATGGCAGCCAACGGAATGAGCCAAACGTATTTTAGTTTCTTTTTCATCGGTTCGTTCATATACCTGTATAGTGACGCCCAAGCGCATTTTTGTTTAAAAAACGTCTTTCCCAGTCATTTCTGACAGGAAAAACCATAGGGGAAGTCCCGATGACTGATGGACATTCTCCCGCCTATCGGGTACATCTGTCGCAGTTGCATTCATCCATGAAAATCCGCTCAATATCCGGCAAAATATACGGAACGGCCTTGAGCCTGCTGCTGGCCGCCACCCCTCTTCTTGCATGGCAGCCTTCCCGGGAAAACGTACCTCCCCCCAGGCAGGAGTTCCGGGCTGCATGGGTAGCCACCGTCCACAATCTTGACTGGCCTTCCCGGTCTGGCCTTTCCGCTTCAGCCCAACAGGCAGAACTCATCCGCATTCTGAACACCTGCGCCCAGTTGAGGCTCAACGCCGTTTTCCTGCAAATACGCCCAAACTCCGATGCCCTCTACCGCTCCTCGCTGGAGCCCTGGAGCCAATGGCTCTCCGGCCCGGGAGTTAATCCGGGGTACGATCCCCTCGCCTTTGCAACAGCCCAGGCCCATATTCGCGGGCTGGAACTCCACGCATGGATCAACCCATTCCGGGCCAAAGCCAACAAAAACCACAGCGTAGGCAGAGGCCACATCTCCCTTTCCCACCCGGAAATCATCAAGCCCGCCGGCAGCGTCCTGATGCTGGATCCGGGTATCTCCCGCTCGCGAAGCCATGTCTTGAGTGTCGTCGAGGACATTGTGAAACGGTATGACATCGACGGAATCCATCTGGACGACTACTTCTACCCCTATCCTCCCGCCGTCCTCCGCGACGGCAAGAGCAGCTCCCAGCGCCGTGACTACATTGATTCCTTCGTTTCCGACATGTATGACATGGTCAAATCGGCCAAACCTTGGGTACGCGTCGGTATCAGTCCGTTCGGCATTTGGAGACCCGGTAATCCGAGCGGTATCGAAGCCGGAGTCGATGCCTATGAAAACCTTGCCTGCGACGCCAGAAAATGGCTTCGCAAGGGATGGGTGGACTACCTGGCACCACAGCTTTACTGGAGGTGTGAACCGGCCAAGCAGAGTTTTCCTGCCTTGATGCAATGGTGGGCTGCCCAGAACCCGTCCCGCCCCGTTTGGCCCGGCATCGCCACAGCCCGTATTAAGAGCTCTGAAGATCCAGGAAGACCGGCTTCCGAAATTGCCAGACAGATTCAATACTCCCGCTCCCTGGCGCGTACGGCCCCCGGTCAATGCTTCTGGAGCATACGTTCCATCCTTCAGAACAAAGACGGCATCCAGAAACATATTCGGGCTCTTTATCCTGATGCAGCAATCCCTCCTGCCATGCCTTGGTCGGGATCCGCAGAACCGGGACAGCCCAATCTCAGTGCCACGGGCAACTCCTCCGTTACATCGCTCACATGGACACCCAGCGGTCGTCCCGCGCGAAAATGGGCCATTCAGGCCCGCTACGGTTCCCAGTGGCGCACGTTATGCCTCCTGCCGGGCAATCAAACAAAGCTGACACTACCCAATTCCTTCATCGGCAATGCCGCTTCACTAGCCGTCAGGGGGATATCTCCCTACGGAGTTCCCGGCCCGGCGGCATCCGTCATGAGGTAAAAAAAATCCAGGGTCCCTCACTTTTTTCATCTCTCTACTTGATTTAACGCGTCATATTGGTTAATCCGCATCTATGAGCAAAGCTTTCCTACGATTTGCCCTGTTGGCATCCGCCGTTCTACTGACCGTCTCCTGTTCCGTAGAAACAGATCGGAGACCTCTCTGGTCAGCGGAAAAAAACAGGATGGGGTACGTCAGGATTTTGGACAGGAAAAGGACCTCCGCGAACATTATGCCGGCGGGTTTTCCTATAAAAAAATGCCGGATGGCACGATGCAGGTTGCCTCGGACCGCAGAAGCTCATTCGAAGGCAATCGTTACGATACGGGCAATGACGATGCCTTTGAAAAGAAAAAGTTCGACACGAAGGGATTCGAAACATCCCTCGCCGACGTTTCCAGAAAAGCCTTCGATACCAAGGCATGGAAAGACAGCCGCAAACTCAACGAAATGACCGTGGAAACGCCGGAATTCATCAAGAACGCCGAGAATTTCAATAACCGCAAATGGCAGGGAGGAGACGCCAGCTTCGCAACCAGCTCATACGGGGATTCCAGTAAATCCTGGGACGGCAAGAAAACCTTCGAGACGGATTTGAACGAAAACATCATCCAAAAACGCGCCGATCTAGCCGCTCCTCCAGTCTATTCCTTGAAAGAATACCAAGTCAAAACGGTTGATGAAACCCGCTCCATGATGGGCAGAACCGACTAATCAAGGTAAGTTTGCTTCCCCCCTCTCCATTTATCATTCCAGCCCGCTTTCATCTGGCGACGGATGCATAATTGTCCGTCGCATATCACCGGCCCCCTGAAGCCAGAGTTTGAGGGCATCCCTGTTCCCTTTCCGCAACAAATTCCTCAAGCAATCCAATTCCGCGGCACATATATCCAAAGCGGCCAGGACTTCCTCCCCGTTTTCCATAAGAATTTCCGCCCACATGGAAGGTTTGCCCATCGAAACGCGCGTCGTATCACGAAACCCCCCTGCCGCCAGAGCTTTCAGAGAATCAAGCATATCCGTACAATCCTTCCCGGAGCCCCTGGCACAAACAGACGCCAGAGCATGAGGCATATGGGAAATCCTGGCCACGGCCCGGTCATGGGAAACGGAGTCCATCTCAATCACACGACCTCCCACGGTTTCCCAGAATAGACGGAGAGATGAAACTAACGAAGAGGACAGATTTTCCTCATTCGTCAAGGCAACCATGGCATTGCAAAACAACTCCGGATCCGCATATTCCATGCCCTGTTTCTCCGATCCTGCCATCGGATGGGAGCCAATGAATGCCACGTTGCGTTCGGAAAGCCACGAACCCACATCACGGTGGACACACCCCTTCACTGAGCCGACATCCGTCACCAGTGCCTGTTCCAAATTCCCGGCAGCCACTTGCTCCATCATAGAACGCATAGTTCCCACAGGAGTTGCCAAAACAACCAGGTCAGAACCTTGGACGGCCTCATTCAAATCCACCGTATACAAATCCGCAGCATCCAGTTTTCTGGCTGTCTCCAGCGGTTCCTCCCGGCGTCCCCATAGATGCACCTTGATGCCGGGGCTGTATTTTTTCAGAGCAAGAGCCAGCGAACCGCCCAGAAGCCCCGGGCCCAGTATCGATACGGTACGGATAATGATGGAATCTATCACGAGTAGGAAAAGTATAGAAAAACAGCACTGACCCGAAAGGAAAGTGCTGTATGAAAAAACATCTTATCGGGAATCTGCCTCCATGAGGAAAACTCCGGAAGAGCACTTACGGCACGATAAACTTGCGATCCGGAAAGTGAGGATCACGCATGATTGTACCGGGAGCCTGACGGGTACCGTCAGGTTTCTGAATACGGATCTTTTTCGTCCGGTCATACGGGCTGAAAACGACCATCGGATCTTCCGTCGGCCATGCAGTCTGGATCGACTCGTTATTGGCCGGTTTGGGAGGATTTACAGGAGGCGTCACGGGATTTACCTTAGGCGTCTGGACGGGCGTTTTGACTGTCGGAGACGGGGTAATAGTCGGCGAAGGCGTCGTACCGGGATTGGCAAGAATCTGCCCAATCGTACCCGTACCGGGATTGACTCCCGTATTGCCAGAAGCTAATCCCTGCTGATTATTGGGATCAATGCCAATTGAGGATGGATCCTGAAGCTGGTTAAGAAGCTCCGTTTGATCGGGAGCAGGAATCACAGACGGAGTTTCCGTATTCGTATAGGGCGTTCCATTGAATCCGGGTAGCGGCCTGTCCACAACACGGGGAGGCTGCTCACATGAAACCAGGGCTATTGTGCTTACTGCCACAAGGACAGCCATCGGTTGATAACTCTTCATCACTAATTCTGGATTGATGTGGACTTTATACCCCACCATGCAAGGTGTCAATGCCATTTTCCCTAACAAATCATCTGCATGATTTCTCTGGGAGAGAGGCCCTGTTCCCGTAGTGTACGTATAGCCAGGCTCCCATTTCTTTTGGCCAGTCTGACTCCCCGGTCATCGCAAACCAATCTATGGTGTTCCCAAACGGGAACAGGCAGGCCGAGGAGTTCCTGAAGAACGCGGTGTATGCCTGTACAAGGCAGAAGATCCTCACCCCTGGTCACATGGGAAATGCCCTGTTCCGCATCGTCCGTCACAACGGCCAGATGATAACTGGTCAGACAATCCTTGCGGGCGAGAACTACATCTCCCAACATGCAGGGATGGCACACTTGGCGGCCAAAACGCAGATCCACCCAGGCAAGGTCGCCCGTCAACGCGGCTGCCCGCGCGCAATCCAGCCTCCATGCATGAGCGGCTCCGGAAGCGATCAGCTCATCCCGGAGATCAGATGGTAGATCACGGCAGGTACCGGGATAGGAATCCACCGCTTCTCCCTGGGGAGCACCTCCGGAACGGGCGAGTTCCTCTGCAATTTCGCGCCGCGTGCAAAAACATGGGTAAACGACCCCAAGGTATTTCAATCGTTCCAAAGCAGCCGCATACAAAGACATGCGACTGGATTGGAAAACAACCTCTCCGTCAAAGCGAATTCCGAGCCAGCCCAAGTCTTCCATGATGCCGTCCGCCCAGTCCGTCCGGCACCGGACCGTGTCGATATCCTCCATCCGCAGCAGACATTCCCCGCCCAGTTCGTCGGCAAGGGTTCGGGCTTTCCAGGCCGCCAGTACATGACCCAAATGGAGCAATCCGCTCGGACTGGGAGCAAAACGCGTTCTGGGCAATTTGAAATCCATATCCAAGTGATGGAATATTCCCGCTTTCGCGTCAAATACAAACACATGAACGGCAACTTCCGTGTTCTCTTGTAAATTTATCCTTGCCCACCCCCCCCTGTTAAAGCTAAATAAGCCCATCTCACTCAGAAAGAGAAAATCCAGATTAAAGAACCAACAAACTACCAATCATGGGTCAGCAACACCGCAAAGTCACCAAGCGCCGCCGCCGTATCAACTACATCAAGCGCAAGAAAGAGCTTGAACAGGCTAGCAAAACCCTTCCTGTAAGACTTGCCGTCTCCATTGCCAAGGACGACGACTCGGAAAAGAAGCCCGCAGCGCCCAAGAAGAAGGCAGCCGCTCCTAAAACCGAAGC
>ERZ791626.1255-NODE-1255-length-19698-cov-3.606323_pt1 | contig 19698 bp, 18 predicted proteins | sample MGYA00510266_ERZ791626 | MGnify/ENA primary metagenome ERZ791626 (study PRJEB30046, sample SAMN00715208) | human gut metagenome | study: EMG produced TPA metagenomics assembly of the A metagenome-wide association study of gut microbiota in type 2...
CTTCGGCATGCATCGAACCCAACAGCAGCATCACGCCGTTTTGGCGCACGATTTCCATGGCAAGCAACTTTTGGAAGTGCTGGCTCATGGAGAACATGTTTTGCGTAACTTCAAGAAGCTTGTCGTAAGGAAGGATGCACACTTCCGTGTCTTCAAGTGCGATCAGATCGCTCGAGTAGACCATGCCGGCCAGGCCGTCGAGACCGACGATGTCGCCCGACATATGAAAGCTTGTGACTTGTTCGCGACCGTCGGAACTGGTGACGGCGCTCTTGAGAAATCCCAGACGGATGGCATAGAGCGCATCAAAGCGGTCGCCCGCGCGATAAAGCGCCTCACCTCGGCGCACACGCTTTCGGGTGCTCACCAACTCTTCAAGCCGTTCGATTTCTTTGAGGGTGAGGCCGAGAGGCAGGCACAATTCGCGCAGGTTGCAGTTGGAGCACGCCACTCGAAGCGTTGCCATGTTGATCGTGGGGTTGTTGAGCATAAGAGTCGATCGCAAACAAAACGGCCCGGGTCGTCAGCCCACGGCAAAGACGCCTTGCTGCTTATGCGGAAATCGGATCGGGCGAGGCGGAAAGCAAATTCCGGACTTGAAAGGGCGTGCAATGCTAATGAAAGAATAATCTCCAGCGTTTACACTGCCGCCAGCATCCGAAGCCCGTCCGCAAGGATGGCCGACAACCGAAGACCGCCGGCAGCCAGGTGAACTTTGCCCCTAAGAGCAGAGCCGATTCAGGCCGGCAGTAAACTGTCGTCGAAACATTTGATTGTTATCAAAAGTTTCGTGAATTGCTGAATCATAACAGGTAAGTTTGCGTTTTGTCATAGAAATTTCCGAGGTTTCTCAATATGGATTTCGACCCCACACGTGCCGGCGTAGAGCTGCCCGATGAAGCTCTTTTGAAGAAATTCGATGTTCCCGCACCGCGCTACACGTCCTATCCGACGGCCGACCGATTCCATGGCCGCATCACGCCTGAGGATTACCAGGCGGCGCTTGCCCGCCGCGAAAAGGCAGCCAAGCCCGCCAAGCTTTCGCTTTACTGCCACATTCCGTTTTGCAACGACGTTTGCTTTTACTGCGGCTGCAACAAGATCGTCACGCGAGATCATTCGCGCTCTGCCGCCTACATCAAGACGCTTTTGAAGGAAGCCGACCTTGCCAAAGAACATCTGACGGGAATTAAAACGCTCGAGCAGCTGCACTGGGGCGGCGGCACGCCGACCTTTTTGAACGATGACGAAATTCTCGAACTGATGGCCGGTCTCAATGCACGCTTTCCGTTTGAGGAAGGCGGCGAATTTTCGATCGAGGTCGATCCGCGTAGCTGCCCTCCGACCAAGATCAAGACGCTTCGCAAGGCGGGCTTCAACCGCATGAGCCTGGGCGTGCAGGACTTCAATCCGGACGTGCAGAAAGCCGTCAATCGCATTCAGCCTTTCGAGATGACCAAGGAAGTGCTCGAAAGCGCTCGAGCCGAAGGGTTCGGCTCGATTAACATGGACCTTATTTACGGTCTGCCGCGTCAGACGCGTGAAACGTTTGCCCGCACGATCGAGCAGGTGATTGAACTTTCGCCCGATCGCATCGCGCTCTATCACTACGCGCACCTGCCCAACATCTTCAAGCCTCAGCGCCGCATCATTCCTGCGGAACTGCCCGGAGCGGCCGAACGCGTCAACATCATGTTCGACGCGATCAAGACGCTCACGAGCGCGAACGGCTACCGCTACATCGGCATGGATCACTTCGCCAAGGAAACCGATGAGCTCTCGATTGCTCAGGTCAACGGCACTATCCAGCGCAACTTCCAGGGCTACTCCACACGAGCCGAGTGCGACATGGTGGCCTTGGGACCGAGCTCGATTTCGTTCGTCGACGGCCTCTACGCTTGCAACCCTCGCGAAATCGAACCTTGGAGCGAAGCGATCGAGTCGGGCAAGCTTGCGACCTGCCGCGGCTTTGATCTCAACGACGACGACAAGTTGCGCCGCGCCGTCATCATGACGATCATGTGTCGCTTTGAACTCGACAAGCGGGAAATCGAAGAGGAATTCGGCATCAAGTTCGACGAATATTTCGCCTATGAAATGAAGAAGCTCCAGGCATACGTCAAGCACGAGCTTGCCGAACTCACGGCCGACAAGATCATCGTTTCGCCCAAGGGCAAGATCTTTGTGCGTGCCGTGGCGATGCAGTTTGATCGCTACCTGCGAGAATCTGATCGCGCAGGCGGCTACTCCAAGATCGCCTGACGAAGAAAGATGTGGAGATGGGTCGGTTCCTCCTTTTTGTTCCGAGTCGTTAAACTCTCTTCGAAAAAGGAGGATGGACCCTTTTCCGACGCGTTCTTGACGGAGATGATTTCATGCAGAAGTTTTTACCGGTAAAACTTGCGGTGTTAGCTGCCGCAGCTCTGTTGCTTACGGGATGCCCTACGGCACAAAAAGCTCAGGAGGGCGAAGTTCAACAGCAGGCTCAGGCCAGCAAAGGGAAAATCGATACCATCTGTGTCGTTCGGCATCAGAACGCGCAACTGGGTAATGAAAAGCTCGTTAAAGCCATTGAGGCCGGGTTGCAGCACACGGGTGTCAAGACGCGGGTTGTGGAACACAATCAGGTTCCCGCTGACTGCCGGTTGTGTCTCTTTTATGGTGTGACGACGGACGACAAGGTCGCGAAGTCGTTTGATTTCCAGGCGGTGATTGACGGTAAGGCGTTGCAGCGCGGCTCCGGTCCCGTGCAGCCCGACGGCAATATCAAGCTTGAGACGGTGGCACAATATGCCGCCAACTACCTGCAGAGCTTGGTCAATGCGAGTAAGCAAAAGGAAGCTCAGCAAAACGGTTCTGAGCCCTGACAGGCTTTAGCTTGCCGGCTTGCGATTTGTCCCGGAATGAAGTCGCCGCAGGGAGAAGTGTGCGGCGGCTTTTTCTTTAGAAACAGCGCGAGACGAAAACCGAGATCCCAGTCGACGACAAAAATGACGCAGAGCACAACTTTTTATTGGTACGACTACGAGACGTTTGGGCTCGATACGGTGCGCGATCGACCGGCGCAGTTCGCCGGGATGCGTACGAATTTGACCTTTGAGCCGACGGCAGAGGCCGACTTGTTTTATTGCCGTCCCTCAATGGAGTACCTCCCCAATGTGATGGCCTGTGTCCTTACGGGTATCACCCCGCAGGAAGCCTCTGACAAGGGGATGGCCGAAGTGGATTTTGCCAAGCGTGTTTTTAAGGAACTCAATACCCCGGCAACCATTTCGGTGGGTTACAACAGCATCGGGTTTGACGACAAGGTCAATCGCTCGCTTTTCTGGCGTAACTTGCTTGATATGTACAGCCATGTCTGGCGCAACGGCTGCTCTCGTTGGGACTTGTACCCGTTTGTGCTTGCCGTCTGGGCGCTTCGCCCTGAGGGCGTCGTCTGGCCCAAGGTACGCAGCAACGATCCCGAAAAGCCCGATCGTCACACGTTTAAGCTTGAAAAACTGACGGCCGCCAACGGAATTGAGCACAGTCACGCGCACGATGCATCAAGCGACGTGGCGGCAACTGTGGCGCTTGCGCGATTTTTGGCCGATAAAAAACAGCGCTTGTGGCAGTGGGCCCTGAACAACAGAAGTAAGCTCAAGATTGCCGAGGCGCTCGATACCGGTCGCCCCTGTTTGTGGGTTGATCCGAGAGCCGGGCAGGAACGCGGTTTTTTGCGTTTTGTGATGCCTGTGGCCCGCAATCCGGAAAACCAAAATGAATACTTCGTTTGGGACTGCAGAGAAAATCCCGAAGAGCTTACGGGACTGGATCCCGAAACAATCGCTCGCCGAGCGTTTGCGCCCGCCTCTATGCGGCAAGAGGGGGAAGAGCCCTTGGCTTTGCGGCGTCTTCGCATCAACGAGTGTCCGTTTGTCTGCTCCGATCTGCGCGTAGCGTCGAACTCGGTCTGCGAGCGATTCCGCATCAATCTGCAGACAGTCGTGGATAACGGCGAAAGGCTCACGCGCCTGCATGGTTTGATTGAAGGTCCGGTGCTGCAGGCTTGGCAGGTATTTGATGAAAATAATAAAGCGCGCTTTGCGACAGAAGGTCCCAAAGATGCGGAAGCGGCTCTCTACGACGGTTTTGTAAACGATGCCGATCGAGCGCGTGCCCAAGGACTTTTGAATCTCGACTTTGAAACGATTGCCGAACAGGTCCACGAGGGACGACTGTACTTTGACGACGATCGCTTAAACGAGTTGCTCTTCCGCATGCGTGCGCGCTGTGCGCCGCAGACCTTGAACGAATCCGAAAGGGAAAAGTGGCTGAGCGAATGCCGTAAACGACTGACGCAGGACGGCGTCGCACCGATGACACTCGAAGCATATTTCGAAGAGATCGATTCCGTGCGTGATCGCTATGAAACGCTCCTAAACGAAGGCAGCATCACGGAAGAACGCTATGAAGCCATTGAAGAGACGCTTTCGGCTTTGTACGACTGGGGCGATCAGGCGGCCGAATACGCTGAGGTGGAAGGTTAACGAAAAGGAGAGGAGCAATGAGTATCAAATGCGCATTTTTGGGACTCGGCGTCATGGGCTATCCCATGGCTGGCCACTTGGTTAAAAAAGGCTTTGATGTGACCGTCTACAACCGTACGACCGTTAAAGCTCAAAAGTGGGCGCAGGAGTATGGTGCGGGCTATAAATCAACGGCTTTTGAAGCGGTTGAGGATGCCGATTTCGTATTTGCGTGTTTGGGTAACGACGATGATGTGCGAAGTGTCGTGCTCGGAGAACAAGGCGCCTTTGCCGGCATGAAAGCGGGAGCCGTCTTCGTGGATCACACGACTGACTCGGCTGATCTCGCTCGTGAGCTTTTTGCGGCGTGCAAGGCCCGTGGTTTGGACTTTCTGGATGCTCCGGTGTCGGGAGGGCAAGCCGGTGCCGTCAACGGCGTTCTCACCGTGATGGTAGGCGGAGAGGCCGACGTCTTCGAAAAGGCCAAGCCCGTGATTGACTCATATGCATGCAACGTCACGTATCTCGGTGAGGCCGGTAGCGGGCAGTTAGCCAAAATGGTCAACCAGATTGCGTTGGCAGGCGCCGTTCAGGGTCTTTCTGAGGCGATCGCTTTCGGTATGAACGCGGGCCTTGATATGAAAAAGGTTCTGAAAGTGCTCGAAAAAGGAGCGGCAGGTTCCTGGCAGATGGCCAATCGCGGCGAAACGATGGTCGACGACAAATTCGATTTCGGTTTTGCCATCGACTGGATGCGCAAGGACTTGGGGATCGCCATGGCCGAAGCCAGACGTAACGGTTCCTCGCTTCCGGTGACTGCACTGGTTGATCAGTTCTACGGTGAACTGCAGGCGATGGGTGCATCGCGAATGGATACCTCTTCGCTGATTAAGCGCCTGCCGCGTAAAAAAGCGTAGCTGTCCGCATTTTCATCATTTTTCGGCCCGCTTCGAAGCTTGGTTTCGTTGCGGGCTTTTTGCTGCTTCGCGCTAGGTAAAACTGTCTAACCGATTTGCCTTTTTGCCAAAAAGGCAACGATTTTCGACTGATTTTTCCACGCTGTTGCGAAATGAGAATAATTCCTATTACAATTCGCAACGATTCAAGACGGTTCGATAGATCTGGAAAAAACGCTTCTTGCCGTCGCTTCTTCCTACTTTTAAAGAGACAACAAATGACCAAATTCAAGACAACGCTTCTGGCGATGGCGGTGAGCGCCGCCGCCTTCTCGGTTCAGGCAGCTCAGGTTTCGCTTTACGGTTCGGTTTCGACGGGTGTGCTCTACCAGAATCAAGCTTCTCTGTCAGGGGGTGAGGAACCCCAGGAAAGCAAAGATTCGTTCACGATGGAAAGCGGTTTCTGGGGTGATTCCATCTGGGGCATTACCGGTGAAGAAGATCTCGGCAACGGCTGGACCGTCGGCTTTACGCTTGAAAACGAGTTCGGCTCGGACACGGGTGAAATGGCAGGAGCAGATCCTGAAGGTAGCGTGCTTTTTGACAGCCAGGCCTACCTGCGCATCGGCAATGACAAAGTAAATTTTGCCTTCGGCAACATCGGCGGTCTGGCAAGTGCCGGCGGCGACTTTGATTTGCTTTGCGCTTTTGACCCGATGGAAGCCTTTGTCGGTGTGGCAGGTCTCGGTGCTTTTGCGTCTAAGGATTTTGCAAGCGGCAACATGGCTGTTGTCGAAGTGACGCCGATGGAGGGCTTCAAGGTCTCTCTGATGGGCAACACCGGTGATGACGACTCCAATGCCAAGTGGTCGGATCGCGATCACTACTACGGTCTGGGTGTGTCCTATGAAAACGGCCCGCTGGCCTTGGCGGCGATTGCTGAAATGCGTAAGTATGACAAGGTCGCCGAGCGCAACAATTTGTCAGATAACGACGACTCTTGGACTTTTACGGTAGCCGCTGCTTATGACTTTGAAGTGATCCGTCCGAGTTTTGTGTATCAGCACGCCAGCAAGACGCGAGAATTTGCAGCAAGTGAGGTGAGTTCTGGTGGTGCCTATAACTTCGACAGTTTCATGCTCGGCGCCACGGCTCCGCTTGGACAGGGCACGCTGCGCGCTTCCGTTCAGTACGTCAAGGGTGAAAACGATGCGGTGTCCGACGAAGAGGGCAGTGCCACGATTCTCGGTCTGGCTTATACCTATGACATGAGCAAGCGTACGACGCTCTACGGCGCTGCGTTCTACTCGGTCGGCGGCGACGGTCTTGACAAGGACCTCGGTGCCAACGACACAGAATTTGGTTTGATGGGCCGTGCTGATTACAACAGCGTCGGTTTCGGCGTGGGTCTTGTGCACACGTTCTAAGCACACAACGACGCAATGAAGGTGTAAACCGATTCGCAAATCAAAAAGAGCCGGGGCCATCGATGTCACGGCTCTTTTTCAAATCTGAGCGGGGACGATCAACTTTTTGATGCGAACGAGAATTGCTAATTTTCAAGTTCTCTCGTCGTCTTCTTCGCTGCTAAGCGACATCAGGAAACAAGTGTCAACGTTTAAGGAGCTGATTCATTGTTGAAAATACTGATTGATAACCGTTCTCATTGATATTGAGAAAAGGTATCATTCGCATTGAATTTATCCATCGTTGATGACTTCGGGTCGCTCGGTGAGCGATTTCGGTGCCACCACAGACGCAAAAGCAATGAACAAAGAACGAACAATTCGCAAGCTCACGCAACTGAAAATCGAAGAACCCGGCATCGTCGCCAAGGTCAAGCTGCCGGCTCCGGAAGCGGCTCGACTCGATGAGCTTGGATTGCATGTGGGCAGTTCGGTTCGAGTGTTAAGCGGCGCGGTCAACGAGAGCATTTTGATTGCCGTCGGAGACAGCCGCATCGGCGTGAACTTCGACGTTGCTCAGAAAATTTACGTGTACTGAGAGCCGCTCAATTGCTACTGAAAAGCAAGCGGCTCGGAACAAGGGACAGGCAAACCATGTTGTTAAAGGAACTTTCTCCCGGAACCAAGGGAACGATTGTCGGCTATGACAAAAAGGCGCCGGAATACCGTCGGCGTTTGCTGATGCTCGGTGCAACACCGGGAACAGCATTTGAGGTGGTGCGCGTGGCTCCGCTGGGCGATCCGGTTGAGATTCGCGTGCGCGGTAGCTTTATCAGCGTTCGAAAGGACGAAGCCGCCATTATGGAAGTGCGCTTGGATTGCGTTGGGGATTGCAAAATGAAAAATATCATCTGTATTGTCGGCAATCCGAATTGCGGCAAAACGACGCTTTTTAATGCTCTGACGGGCTCCAAACAGGAAGTCGGCAACTGGCCGGGCGTCACCGTCGATAAGAAAACGGGCCGCTACAGCTTTGAAGGCAACGACGTTGAGATCGTTGACCTTCCCGGCATTTATTCCATTACGCCGGCTTCGACTTCCGGCGAAGACGAACGCATCGCCCGCGACTACATCCTCACGGATGAAGCGCAGGCTGTGATCAACATCGTTGATGCCTCCAACCTGGAACGAAACCTTTACCTGACGGCGCAACTCATTGAAATGCGCGTTCCGATGGTCGTTGCCGTCAATATGCTCGACATTGCCAAGAACCACAAGATTGAGGTGGATCTCAAGGCACTGCAGCAGGCGCTCGGTTGCCCTGTTGTGGGACTGGTGGCAGCGCGCGAGCAGGGTGTGCGTGAACTTCAAAAGACGGTTGCGGAATTTCTGAAGAATCCGCAGCTGCCTCCGATGAATGTTTCGTTCGAAGATCGTATCGAGAAGGCTCGAGAGGCGATTACTCAGGGACTGCGCAAAGAAGGCGTGGAACGTCCCGAATGGTACGCGCTGCAGCTCGTTGAAGGCGCTCCGGGCATTGAAGACAAGCTTCCCGCCGAAGCCTACGCCAAGGTTAAGAAGATTGTTGACGATGTGAATGCCGCTTATGACGGCGACGCTGATATCGTGGTTGCCGACGCTCGCTACAACTTTGTCAACCGCATCACGCAAAAGGCACTGATTCGTCACGGCGAAATGAGCAACACCATGACCGACAAGATCGATCGCGTGGTCCTGAACCGCTGGTTGGGACTGCCGATCTTCCTGGCGATCATGTACGTGATGTTCCTCTTTACGCAGAACCTCGGCGGCGCTTTCATCGACTTTTTCGACATCACGTTTGCCGGCATCTTTGTCGACGGTTTCGGTCGCCTGCTTGAGGCAGTCGGCACGCCCGAATGGCTTAAGGTTTTGCTCGCCGACGGTATCGGCGGCGGTATTACGACGGTTTCGACCTTTATTCCGCCGATCTTCTTCCTGTTCCTGTTCCTCGCCATGCTTGAGGACTCGGGTTACATGGCTCGTGCCGCGTTCGTGATGGACCGCGTGATGCGCGCGTTGGGCCTGCCCGGCAAAGCCTTCGTACCGCTGATCGTGGGCTTTGGCTGCAACGTGCCCGCCATTATGGCTACCCGCACGATGGATAAGGCAACCGACCGCATCATCACCATCATGATGGCTCCTTTCATGAGCTGTGGCGCCCGCATGCCTGTGTACGTGCTGTTTGCAACGGCGTTCTTCCCGACCAATGGCCAGAATCTGGTGTTCGGCATCTATGTGATCGGCATCATTGCTGCCATCATCACGGGCTTTTTGATCAAGCGCGTGGTGCTGCCCGGTGAAGTTTCCGCCTTCGTGATGGAAATCCCGCCGTACCACATCCCGACGGTCAAGGGCGTCATGATGCGCACGTGGGATCGCCTGAAGGCCTTCCTGAACCGTGCCGGCAAGGTGATCGTTGTGATCTGCGCCGTGCTGGGTTTCTTGAACAGCTGGGGTACCGACGGTTCGTTCGGCAATGAGGACTCCGAAAAGTCGGTCCTCTCTGAAATCGGCTACACGATCGCTCCGGTGCTCTCGCCGATGGGCGTGACGCAGGAAAACTGGCCGGCGGCTGTGGGTGTCTTTACCGGCATCTTCGCCAAGGAAGCTGTCGTCGGTACGCTTAACTCGCTCTACGACCAGATGGCTCGCGACAAGAACGCGGAAGCTGCAGGCGAAGGCGCTGCTGCACCCGCTGAAGAAGAAGCCGACGAAGGCTGGTCGCTCGGAGCCATTCTCTCGGAAGCCGGCGGCACGATCGTTGACAATCTGGCTGACCTGGGCGGAGCCTTTACTGATCCTCTCGGCATCGCCGTTGACGATTTGTCGGATACGGCATCCGCTGCCGAATCGCAGGAAGTGACGGTGACGACCATCGACATGATGCAAAAGCTCTTCGGTTCTCAACTGGCTGCTTTTGCCTACCTGATGCTGGTGCTTCTCTACATGCCTTGCGTAGCGGCAATCGCAGCGGTTTATCGTGAGGCAGGCGCAGCCTGGACGTTGTTCCTGGCGGCCTGGACGACGGTTCTCGGCTACTCGACGGCTACCATTGTCTACCGTGTTGGCACGTTTGCACAGGATCCGCTCTACGCGACCGTGGCCATTGTGATTTCGCTCGGCCTGCTTGCTGCTCTGTTGGTCTTCATGCGCAACTACGTGAAGAACAATCGCGGTAAGGGACCAAAGGTGATCCCGATCGCTGTGGCGCAGCCCTCGTAATCAAATAACCGTAAAGCTTCGGAGAACAAAACTCTGAAGCACCTGACTGGCCGCATCCGATACTCAGACCAGAGACTCGCTGTCGGATGCGGCTTTTTCTTGCATGTAACACAAGGACAAAGTATGAGCCTTTTGATGGACATTCAGGATTATTTGCGCCGTTATGGAACGGCTACACAACCGGAACTCGCGCAACAGTTCCGTACCACCTTCGAGATGGTGGAAATGGTGACGGAGACTTTGAGAACCAAAGGTAAGGTGCGGTTCACGAAAGTACTGCCGGCGTGTGCAAGCGGTGCTTGCTCAGGATCATGCGCCCAGGCACCGAAGCATGACGAAGGAAAGCGAGTGCCGGTGCGCGTCTATGAGTGGATCGGCACCAAACCCTGACGGAGATTCGGCGCCAACTTGCTACAGCAGATCGTTGAGTAGAGTGGAAGGAGGCGTCTGATGAATCGGATCGAGCCAGTTTTCGTATTTCAACCCCATGTCGGCATAAAGCTCGAAGCCGGCTCGACGATCTCCGGAGACAAGCACAAAGTTTCGGGAAAGTGCCTGACCGGCAATCAATGCGTCTTGAAAAGACAACATACGGCCAAGACGGCGAGAGTGATCGTAAAGCTTGGCGGCAACTTCGGCGTCTTCTTTGGTAAAAGGTTCGATTTGTAAGATCTCAGTTAGTTTCTCGAAACGTTTGTGGTAACGAACGGCTTTTTTTGTCATGGCACCGTCGGGTGTCAATCGATATACGCCGTTCATAATTTCCATCCAACTGATCGAAGATGTGAAGAAAGTAGCGCCAAAGGCAGTCTTTGACCTCAAGAGAAGGTCATTGTCTACAGCTCGGACTGCTTCGATGAGAATGTTGGTGTCCAACAGATACGAGGTCATTTGAAAAGTTCCTTCGGCGTCCACGGTTCGCGGGCTTCAATTTCGAGAGGCTCGAGCTCTTCGCCTTCTTCTCGATTGAGTTGAGCCATTTCGTGCATAAAGAGCTGAAGACTGTTACAGAAGCCTTCGGGTAGGTCGGGCTTTGGCTTGAGGATAATTTCTCCGGTATCCGGATTGCGGCGAATCCAGACTTCTTTGGTGTCGAATCGAAATTCCTTCGGCAGCCGCACGGCCTGGCTACGGCCGGACATGAAAACTTTTGCGGTTTTGCTCATTTTTTTGTCTAAAAAAGATATATCAATGGGATATATCCAAGTGTAGCAAAGAAGCGCAATGATGTCTCTGCTCAAAGCGGTTTCGCCGTAGAATCCTTCGGTTTTTCTATGTTCATGAGGATTCATCACGATGGCGGGCGGCTTTGCAGATAAAAAGGCACTTGTGCTTTTTTCCGGCGGACAGGATTCCACGACGTGCCTGGCGTGGGCGCTTAAGAACTTCAAGGAAGTGGAAACCGTGGGCTTTGACTACGGACAGCGCCACACGGCCGAGATGACGTGCCGAAAGCGAATACTTGAAACGATCGGCGGCGTGCTGCCATACGCTAACGGGCGCCTTGGGCAGGACCATATGATCGACATGAAGGTTTTGGGCCAGATTTCGGAGTGTTCGCTTACGCGTGAAATCGCAATTGAGTTTGAAAAGGACGGCGTGCCCAATTCTTTTGTCCCTGCCCGCAACCTTTTGTTCTTTACTTTTGCCTCCGCAATTGCTTATCGCCGCGGGGGTTCCGTTTTGGTGGGCGGCATGTGCGAAACCGACTACTCGGGCTACGCCGACTGCCGCGACAACACGCTCAAAAGTCTGCAGGTGTCGCTCTCTCTTGGATTGGATCGACAGATCGTGATCGAAACGCCTCTGATGTGGCTAACCAAAGAAGAAACATGGGAGCTTGCGCATGAACTCGGGGGAGACGCCTTTGTGGAATTCGTGCGCACGCAGACGCATACCTGCTACATGGGCAACCACGATGTGCTCCACGACTGGGGCTACGGCTGTGGGCAATGCCCGGCTTGCAAATTGCGTCAGGCCGGTTGGGAAGCCTGGGCGGCTAAGCACGGTCGTTGATTCCGGTAAAACCATTGGTTGACAGCACATGGCCCGACTTTGAATCGGGCCTTGCTGTAGGTGGGAGTTTTCAGTGATTGCGAAACCGCTGACGGGGATTGACCTCATCGGGGCGCGCTGCTTGAGACAGCGTCCAGCGGGGCTTGGCAGAGAAGCTCCAGCGCTTGGTTGCCGCAGCGAGTTCTTCTGAGCTCATATGTTCAAGGCGCATCATTCCGGCAATGGCAATCATGGCGCCGTTGTCAGTGCAAAGACGCTGAGGTGGGAAGAAAACGCGTGCGCCGCGCTTGCGGCAGGCTTCAATCAGGCTTGCCCGAAGCGTCTTGTTGGCCGAAACGCCGCCCGCGACCACCAACTGCTTGATGCCGGTGGTTTTGATTGCTTTGACGGCCTTGGTAGTAAGCACGTCGGCCACGGCTTCGGTGAAGGCAAGAGCCAAGTCGGAACGAAATTGAGGATCCTCCGGGTTTTCGGCGTCGTTGACGGCGGTGAGCACTGCTGTTTTAAGCCCTGAGAAGCTCATGTCCAATGAGGGCGAATGAAGCATTGGGCGCGGCAGTTCAATCGCGCCGGGCCGTCCGGTTTCGGCAAGCCGCGACACCGCGGGGCCTCCCGGATAACCCTCGCCCAGAAGCTGCGCGGTTTTGTCAAAGGCCTCACCGGCGGCGTCGTCCAATGTTTCACCTAAAAGCTCGTAGCTTCCGAACGCATTGACGCGCATGAATTGCGTGTGCCCGCCGCTCACAAGCAGTGCAATGAACGGAAACTTCGGTGCGGGATCGGCCAAGCAAGCCGAAAGCAGATGTCCTTCGAGATGGTGAACGCCTACAACCGGAACGCCGAGGGCATAGCCGATGGCGTGCGCGACCGACGAACCCACCAAAAGCGCACCCGCTAACCCCGGGCCTTCCGTGACTGCCACGGCTCCGAGTTCTTCTTTTTTGACGTTGGCGCGGGAAAGTACATCGTCAATCAACACCAACGCGCGGCGGATATGGTCGCGGCTCGCAAGTTCCGGCACAACGCCGCCGTAGGCGCGGTGCATGTCGATCTGAGTGTGCACGGCGTCGGCAAGCAGCCCCTTTTCGCTATCAATCAACGCAACGCCCGTTTCGTCGCACGAGCTTTCAATGCCGAGAACTTTCATGTAAAAGAAAAATCAAAAATTGAGAAGTGCCGCCATTTTAACGGGAACAGCAACGCTTGGCCTTGCAGCTGGCAAGGCCAACGAAACGCGATCACGCAATCATCAGCGATGAGGAGGCCTCGGGGGCGGAGGAGGTGGCGGACGATGCATCGGAGGCGGCGGCCCCCACATGAAGGGACCCCAGAGCATCATGCGGTCGTTGTAGAAGCGCTCCATTTCAAGTTCGGCTTGAAGCTGCGCTTGACGCTGCTTTGCGAGCTGCAGCGCATGCTGAAGATCTTTTTCAAGATCCGGGGCATCGGTCGGACGCTTCAAGACATAGCGAAACCGTGAATTTTCACCGCAGAGGACGATGGGATTGGGGGAGGATGCCTTGGCGCCCGACGGCCACGTGTAGGTAACGCCTAGAATGCGCGCACAGCCGTCAATATCTCGCGAAGCATCGAGATCATCGTTGGAAAACGAAACCGCAACGGGCGTAACGCCGTACTGTTGTCCGGCAACCGTCGTCACGACGGCTCCCTCGATGTCGCTTTCAAAAACAACCGTTGTGGAACAGCCGGTAAGAATCAGTGCCGAAACCGCAAGCGTAAAGATCGGTGTGCGCATGGCAAACCTCAAACGTGGTGCTTTTGCCATCATTTTACGGACGGCAGGCAAGCAGAAAGGCAAAGATTTGTGGATGTGTGTTGCCTTGTAAGAGACCAAAGTGTGGATAACGGGAGAGGTTCTTCACAGGTTTTGGGGATAAGTGGGTGAGCAAACAGTGTCGGTCACTGATTTGCAACAATTTTTGTCATGTGCTCAAAAATTGGGCACGCAGTAGAACCGATTTTGGAGGGTGTGAAAAACCCGCTCCAGCCGAAACCGAAGCGGGTTGATGCTAATCAGTAGATCTCAGGATGAGATTGTCAGATTAGAACTTGTGGCGCAGACCGACAACGAAGGTATAGGCCGTCGGATCAACATCGGGCTTCGTAGCGACCTTATAGTCGATGGAGTCCTGCATGTAGCTGGCAACAACATAAGCATCCGTGCGCTTGGAGAACGGATAGTCGTAGCCCACGGACACGATGTAGCGCTGGAATTCATCGCCGTCGAATTCCTTCTGGCTGTCAGCAGCTTCTGCGTCAACAAAACCCAGACCAGCCATGATCTTACCGCCGGCAACCGGGAAGTTGGCAGAAAGGTTCAGACCGTAGCCCTTGATCTTATCAGCAAAGACATTGTCGAGATCATCAGAGCCAACCAGACTGCCGAACGTCTTGACTTCGTCGAAGTACTGAGCGCCGAAGAACACCTGAGCAACACCGAAGTCGTAGTTGCCGCCAAGGGTGACGGTCAAGCTGTCATCAACATCGCCCAGAGGACCAGCCGTAACACCAGTAGCAGCATTCTGCCAGGACTGATAGTTAACGGAGTCAACAGCGATATAGGCATTCAGCGGACCATTGGAGTACTTGGCGCCAATAGCATAGTAACGATCAATGCTGGATTCATTTTCGACACCGCCCTTGATCGTGTTCTTGGAACCATCGTCACCCATGGAGTACTGAGCATACACCGTGAAGCCGGCAAACGTCGGGGTCTGGTAAGCGATCGTGTTGTCCATCACGCCGCCGGTGGAAGCTGTGCTGCCAATTTGGTTGGAGTAGCCGCCCCAATTGGAGGTGCCGAAGGCAGAGAGAACGCCAATCTGAGCCCAGGAGCTGGTACCGCAGTTGATCGAACCGATCTTGCCGAAGGCCAATTTACCGAAGCCGCCCTGAATGAAGAGAGAAGCTTCACGATCAAAGAACGTGTCGTTGTCAGCGCCGGTGTCAGCGGAGAAGCCATTTTCCAGAACGAAGCCAACCGTGAGGCCGTTGCCGAGATCTTCCGTGCCTTTGAAGCCGAAGCGGGAGCCGGACTGCATGCCGGAATTCATGCTAAAGGAGTCGGTAGCATCAGCGGCACCGTCCAGATCAACGTGGCTGTAGGCCAAACCTTCGTCAACGATACCGTAGAGCTGAACATCAGCAGCGAGAGCAGAACCGGCAAAAGCGCCAAGAACGGCAACTGCAGCAAGAGTCTTTTTCATTTTGATTTGTTCCTATAAAGATAGGGGATCTTTTTGATCAAAAAGGCCCGGGATTTAAGCGTTGCAAGCCTGCAAGGAACCGCAACATGCCCGAAGGCCCAATCACCCTTTGTTCCGAAAGGGTGAGGGCATTCTCACTCCGAATTGCGTAACTCTCAAATTCAAAGGCAGGCCTCAAATGGATGTGATGCTTTTTTACAACACCTAAAGGGCAAAATTGCAGATTATGGTTCTGATCTCGCGCTGGCCTCACATTTTTACTGTTACCAACCAAGGCTTTAGTGCGAAGATTGATTCGTGCAACTAAAGGAACAAACCATGCCTTACGTCAACATCAAACTCACCGGCGACTCCGAAGCGCCGACTTCGGAACAAAAGGAACAGCTTATCGCGGGGGTTACCAAACTCATCGCCGATGTGCTCGGCAAAGACACGACGCATCTGGTGGTCGTCATCGATGAGGTGCCGATGACCAACTACGGCATCAACGGTAAACCCGTCAAGCAGCTGCGCTCGGAAAAGAAGGCCTAACACCTGAAAACAAGACGGGCGATCCGAAAAGACCGCCCGTCAGGAAGAATTAGCAGGTTCCCTGATTAAAGGAACTGAGCACCGACAATGCCGGCAATCATCAGCGGGATGTTGTAGGCAATGAAGGTCGGCACGCAGGTGTCCCAAATGTGGTCGTGCTGTCCGTCGGCATTCAGACCGCTCGTGGGGCCGAGCGTGGTGTCGGAGGCGGGGGAACCGGCATCACCCAGAGCACCGGCAGCCGACATCAGAAGAATGGTGGCAGGAAGCGAGAAACCCACAGCGGAGCACAGCGGCACATAGATCACAGCCAGGATCGGCACGGTACCGAAAGATGTGCCGATGCCCATCGTCACAATAAGACCGATGCCGGTAATGATGGTGGCAGCCAGAATCTTGTTGGAGTGCAGATAGGGAACTACGCTCTGAATCAGTTCATTAACGGCGCCTGTTTCCTTGAGAATGGCAGCATAACCGCCTGCAATGAGCATCACAAAGGCGATAAAGCCCATCATGGAAATGCCGCCGGCAATGTGATCGTCCAATTCACGGAAAAGGAAGGCGCGGCCAAGAATCATGACCAGAAGACCGATCAAAGCGGCCAGCGGCAGAGACTGCCAAATGAGCTGAACCACAACGGCCAGAACAATGGCTAGAAGCGTTGCCCAGTGTTTGAGTTCAAATTTCTTGATTTCCTCGGCCTTGGTTTCCATGCCAATGACCGGGCGATCTTCGTAGTGACGAGGTTTACGATAGAGCACAAAGACAGCAATCAGCAGACCGATCAACATGGACGCACCGAGAATCCAGTTGACGGAGGCGACGTCAGACACCGTGGTCTTCATGCCGCTTTGAGTCATGCTGTCAGCGACGATACCCTGGAAGATCAGACCGAAACCAACGGGCAGCGTGATGTAAGGAGCCTTCAGGCCGAAGCTAAGCGAACAAGCCACCGCACGGCGGTCAAGCTGCATCTTGTTCATCAGATAAAGCAGCGGCGGAATCAACAGCGGAATGAAGGCAATATGCACCGGCACCACGTTTTGAGACAAGCAGGCAATGGCGGCCAAAACGAGACAGAAGACCGCCGGACGAGACCCCAGATGTTTGGAAATCCAGGAAACAAGCACCTGCATTAAGCCTGTGTGCGCAATGGCAACGGCAAAGGTACCCAACAGGATGTAGGAAAGCGCGGTGGTGGCGTTGGCCGAAAAGCCGTCGGCCAGAAGCGTCATCGTTTTGCCGATGTCAATGCCGCCTGACAGGCCGGCGGTGATGGCCGCAAGGATAAGCGCGACAAGAACGTTGACTTTGACCAGGCAGAGTACGCAAAGTACCAACACCGACAAGATGATGGGGTTAAAGAGCAAGTCCATCAGGGAGCCTCGTTTGGATTTTTGAAAGAGGGGAATTGTGGCGGAGAAAAGCTTCGCCAGAGCTTCATTGTTTTAAATTGTTTCAACGGATACTACCGCATTTGATAGTGCCAAGGAAAGAGATTTGGCGCGCTCTACAGCCTTTTGCCTAGAGGTCTTTATGCTGTTGAACAACGCTGTTTCGGAGTGGAAATCAGCCGTTTTTTGCCATGAAGAGACCGTTCTTCCTTACAATTCGCACGAACACTATTCCATTCTCTATTCGTCGGCGGACAATTACCGAAGGCGGTCAATTTCCGCGAAAGCGGCGGAACTTCTGATTCAATGAAAAATCCCACTCATTTCTATGTTGTCGTGCCCTTGGGGCTTGAAGAGCTGTGCGCTCAGGAACTCGAAGCCATCGGCATCACCGGCCTTCGCGTTCAACGAGGAGCTGTCACGTTCACCGGCTCGATGCTCATGGCACAGCGTGCTTGCCTTTATTGCCGCACGGCAAGCCGCATTCTGATGCGCGTGGGCGTATCGGACTATCAGGACGAAGAAGACATCTACAACTTTGCCTGCCGCACGAAGTGGGAAAACTGGTTTGGTCCCGACGCAACGATTCGCGTGGACATCAACGCCCGTCGTTCTCCGTTGAGAAGTCTCGACTTCACGCTATTGCGCATTAAAGACGGCATTTGCGATCGTTTCATGCACTTCATGGATCGTCGTCCGAGCGTGGATACGGCTCATCCAGACATTCGTGTCTTTGCCTTTGCTGACGCAACGCACTGCACGTTTTATTTGGACTTGTGCGGAGAAGCGCTTTTCAAGCGCGGCTGGCGCACAGACAAGGGGGAGGCTCCGCTGAAAGAAAACTTGGCTTCGGGCCTTTTGATGCTTGCCGGTTGGAACGCTGAAACGTCCCTTGTAGATCCATTCTGCGGTTCCGGGACGATTGCCATTGAAGCTGCCCTTGCGGCTTGTGGTGTGGCTCCTGGGCTTAAGCGCCGTTTCCTGTTTGAGAACTTCTCCGGATTTGAACAAGATATCTGGCAGGAAGAGATCGAGGAAGCCAAAGCGCGAGTCAATATGCACACGAAGGTGCAGATTGCTGCAAGCGACATCAGTACGATCGTAGTCGGCAAAGCTGAACAAAATGCTCGTCGTGCAGGGCTCGGTGCATTGATTGACGACGGACGTTTGACATTTAAGCAGTGCGATGCCCGTCAAGTAACGCCGATCGCCCCTGCCGGGCTCATTGTGGCCAATCCTCCCTACGGTGAACAGTCCAATCCGAAGAGCGCCACCGTTGCATCCATGATGAAGGATGTTGCCGACAATCTGAAGCACAATTTCTCAGGATGGACTGCACGTTTCTTAACGAGCGATCGCAATCTTCCGCGTCAGATGCGTCTGAAAGAAAGCAAGAAAACACCGCTTTTCAATGGACCGCTGGAATGCCGCTTTTTCGAATTCAATCTGGTGGCGGGCAGCTTCCGAGAAAAGCATTAACACAGTTCCTGGAAAGGTCGATCAGAAGGTAATGTCTAGTCGACCTTTTACCTCCGGGAGACTTGAAATTTTTCTGCCAGGTCGTACAATGGTGCCTCTCAATTGAAAGCCTCTCGTCCCCATCGTCTAGAGGCCTAGGACATGACCCTCTCACGGTTAGAACTGGGGTTCGAATCCCCATGGGGACGCCAAAGCACTGAAACAGCTGAGACCGTTGAATACTGAAATTGCCGCGAAAGCCCGAAAATCAAGGGGTCGCGGTTTTTTGTTGCCCGTGATCAAGAAACCTCGCCTGGAGGTGTTGATAGTTTTGTAGCTGTAGATATTCTTTTGTTAGCGTATGTGTTCAATTTATCCTTGAAAGTGGTTGATTTTCAAGGATTTTTTTTTGCTTTTGGATCTTGTAGGTATGTTTGCCTTATCACAGTTACGGAGAAATTGATATGTGTGCTTTAGAGTTTTATATGTCTGATATAGCTCGATTTTTAAGAGACATTTCTGAACCTGAGTGGTTTGAATATTTAAGTTCGATTGCTCCGGTAATTATTTCGATACTGGCTCTATTTATTTCTTGTTGGTCTAATAAAAACACAGAGATTGTTCAGAAGAAAATAGCGACATCAGAAAATAGATCATTTATGAGACAAACAATAATTGAGGTCTATTCTGTGCTTTATAATATTTCAATAAAATACTATATTGATGAGGGTTTTGTTTTTATTCCGAATATGGCTTGTGGCGTATGTTCTAAATTAGATGAAGACCACTTAAAGATGGTTGCACGCAAGAATAAAATTAAACTATTATTAATGGGGGATAAATCTTCTGAAGCCAAAGATCTGCTTATAGCTATCGATCGAGTTTATAATGCATACGCAAATTTATTACTTGCAATAAAAATTTATGTAGCTAATGGAGCTTGTATTCTTGCTTATAGGAAGGCTGTGGAGGTAATACTTCTAGAAAATCCAGGAGTA
>ERZ791626.1256-NODE-1256-length-19686-cov-6.888646_pt1 | contig 19686 bp, 20 predicted proteins | sample MGYA00510266_ERZ791626 | MGnify/ENA primary metagenome ERZ791626 (study PRJEB30046, sample SAMN00715208) | human gut metagenome | study: EMG produced TPA metagenomics assembly of the A metagenome-wide association study of gut microbiota in type 2...
AGCGAAGATTATTTATTCACAATAGAAGAAGTACCACCAAATTTGACGAAGAACCAAAAATCTTTTTCTGTAGAGGGGCGGATGGAAATTGTGTTTAGTTTATCTCCATACCTTCTTAAACAAATTTTTAATGCGGTTCCCTTGATTAAGCCTTTGATTATTTGCCGTTTCCGATAAAAATGTTATCTTTGGAGATAGATAATGTGCATCACATTAATTTCCTGTGCTCACAATGAATTAGAATCTAAATAACGGATTGTTTAATCTTCTAAAGTTTGCATGATGGAAAAGACAAAAATTGGCTTGAATGCCGGGAAAGTATGGCGCATCTTAAATGAAAAAGGTGAACTTTCAATGTTCGATTTGTGCCGTGAATTAAGTTTGACGTTTGAAGACGTAGCTCTTGCTATTGGTTGGCTGGCCCGAGAAGACAAAATCTTTTTGAGGAAAAGAGAAGGAATGCTTTTTGCCAGTATCGAAAATGTCGAATTTACTTTTGGCTAAGGTGGTAGCTAACCTATATTTAAGATGGATCTCCACTTTGTTATTTACACAGCTAAAAAAATAATGAAGTGGATCAGTAGGATTTTTTATGCCCATTTTTATTATTCCCCCTATATTCCCGTTTGATAAGAACTTTCTTTTTTTGAAGCATTTAATCTATTTTTCGTACCTTTGCACCCCATAAACTACTAAACACATAAATTCATGAGTGCATTGAAAGGGCATCCGAAAGGCCTTTATCTGATTTTCGCGACAAGCACGGCAGAACGTTTCAGTTACTACGGTATGCGTGCGATCTTTATTCTTTTCCTGACGCAGGCATTATTGTTTGACAAAGAAGCGGCAGCATCCATTTACGGTAGCTATACCGGGTTAGTCTATTTAACTCCTTTGATTGGCGGATACATTGCCGATAAATATTGGGGAATCCGTCGCTCTGTGTTTTGGGGAGCAATGATGATGGCAGTCGGACAATTCCTGATGTTTATGAGTGCCTCTACTTTAGATAATACGGAACTTGCTCACTGGATGATGTATGGCGGACTCGGATTCCTGATCTTGGGAAATGGTTGTTTCAAACCTACCGTTTCTTCTCTCGTAGGTCAACTCTACGAACCGGGAGACAGACGGCTGGATGCTGCATATACCATCTTCTATATGGGAGTGAATGTAGGTTCTTTTGCCGCCCCTTTGATTTGTGGTTATCTGGGCGATACCGGTGACCCGCACGATTTTAAATGGGGATTTCTTGCAGCCGGAATCATGACACTGTTCACTGTTGTACTTTTTGAAACTCAAAAGAATAAATATCTTTTCTCTCCTTCCGGAGAGCCAATCGGTATTATCCCCGATGCCAAACGTGAAAAGAAAGAGGATAAAGCCGAGCATATCTCACACCCGAAGATGGATAAGCGTACCAAGTTGCGTAATACCCTTGTAATCACTATTCTTACAGTTGCTTTAATAGCCTTCTTTAATTACGCTTTTGAGGGTGACTGGGTGAGCATCGGTATTTTTACCGCCTGCATTGTTTTCCCTGTTCTCATCCTATTGGATGGTTCATTAACCAAGATCGAACGTAGTCGTATTTTCGTTATCTATATAGTAGCTTTCTTTGTCATTTTCTTCTGGGCGGCTTACGAACAGGCAGGAGCCTCTTTAACTCTCTTTGCCTCCGAACAAACCAATCGTGATATTTTAGGTTGGGAAATGCCGGCTTCGTGGTTTCAATCCTTCAATCCTCTGTTTGTTGTTGTCCTGGCATATATAATGCCGGGTGTGTGGAGCTTCCTCAACAAACGAAAGATGGAACCTGCTTCTCCTACCAAACAAGCGATTGGCTTGTTACTTCTTTCTTTAGGTTATCTTTTCATCTGTTTCGGAGTGAAAGATGCTATCCCCGGAGTGAAGGTAAGTATGATTTGGCTGACAGGACTTTATTTTATTCATACAATGGGTGAAATAGCCTTGTCACCTATCGGACTTTCAATGGTAAATAAGTTGAGTCCGCTACGTTTCGCCTCTTTGATGATGGGAATCTGGTATCTGTCTACTGCCACAGCCAATAAATTTGCAGGCATGTTGAGTGGACTTTATCCGGAAGCCGGAAAAGTGAAATCAATCTTTGGTTATCAGATTGCTACCATGTACGATTTCTTTATGGTATTCGTTGTCATGTCCGGTGTTGCTTCATTGATTCTGTTCCTTCTCTCGAAGAAATTACAGAAGATGATGCACGGGGTAGAATAAAAAATCGTATTTTTGCAAGGTTATTTTTTAAATTACCGGTTATGGATACCATTCAGATAAAAGACAAACAGTTCACTGTTTCTATTAAGGAACAGGATATTCAGAAAGAAGTGATTCGCGTAGCGAACGAAATCAACCGCGACTTGGCAGGTAAGAATCCGCTCTTCCTTAGTGTGTTGAACGGTTCATTTATGTTTACTGCCGACTTGTTGAAGCACATCACCATCCCTTGCGAGATTTCGTTTGTGAAACTGGCTTCTTATCAGGGAGTGACTTCTTCGGGAGTGATTAAGGAAGTGATCGGACTGAATGAAGACATTGCCGGACGTACAGTAGTTATTGTAGAAGATATTGTGGATACCGGGCTAACCATGCAACGCCTGTTGGATACATTGGGTACACGCAACCCTGAAGCAATCCATATTGCTTCTCTGCTAGTGAAGCCTGAAAAACTCAAGGTCAATCTGAACATCGAATACGTAGCAATGGAAATCCCGAACGACTTTATCGTAGGTTACGGACTGGATTATGATGGTTTCGGACGCAACTATCCCGATATTTATACAGTAGTAGATTAAACAGTTAATATTAAATAGGTACCAGTTTAAATGGTAAATAGTAAATCGTTAAATTGTAAATAACAAAATGTTGAACATCGTAATTTTCGGTGCTCCGGGTTCAGGAAAAGGAACACAGAGCGAACGTATTGTAGAAAAGTATGGAATCAATCACATCTCAACAGGAGATGTATTGCGTGCTGAAATCAAGAATGGCACAGAATTGGGTAAAACTGCTAAAGGTTACATCGACCAAGGTCAATTGATTCCTGATGAATTAATGATTGATATTCTGGCAAGCGTATTCGACAGCTTCAAAGATAGCAAAGGTGTAATTTTCGACGGTTTCCCAAGAACAATTGCACAAGCTGAAGCATTAAAGAAAATGTTGGCAGAAAGAGGACAGGATGTTTCTGTAATGGTTGACCTGGATGTTCCGGAAGAAGAACTGATGGTACGTCTGATTAAACGTGGTAAGGATTCCGGTCGTGCTGATGATAACGAAGAGACAATCAAAAAACGTCTGCACGTATATCATTCACAGACTGCCCCACTGATCGACTGGTACAAGAACGAAAAGAAATACCAACACATCAACGGCTTGGGTACTATGGAAGGTATCTTTGCTGAAATCTGCGAAGCAGTAGATAAATTGTAATTTAGTAATCTTACTAATTATCAATACACTATTATAAATGAATAAGTCAGTCAGTAGCCGGAGGATTCTACTTAATTACTCTAACTACTGACTACTTTAACTACTTAAAAAGAATATGGCTGAATCGAATTTTGTTGATTACGTAAAGATATACTGTCGCTCGGGTAAGGGCGGAAGAGGCTCTACGCACATGAGGCGCGAGAAATATTGTCCTAACGGAGGTCCCGATGGGGGCGATGGTGGAAGAGGAGGTCATATCATCTTGCGCGGTAACCGTAATTACTGGACATTGCTGCACTTGAAATATGACCGTCACGCAATGGCCGGTCATGGTGAATCGGGGAGCAAAGGACGTAGTTTCGGAAAAGACGGTGCGGATAAAGTAATAGAAGTGCCCTGTGGAACGGTCGTTTATAATGCCGAGACAGGCGAATATCTTTGTGACGTAACAGAAGACGGACAGGAAGTGATTTTGCTCAAAGGCGGTCGCGGTGGTCAGGGTAACTGGCATTTCAAGACGGCAACCCGTCAGGCTCCGCGTTTTGCGCAGCCGGGAGAACCGATGCAGGAAATGACCGTTATCATGGAGCTGAAACTACTTGCCGATGTCGGTCTGGTAGGTTTCCCGAATGCGGGTAAGTCAACTTTGCTTTCTTCCATTTCGGCTGCTAAACCGAAAATCGCCGATTATCCCTTTACTACGCTCGAACCCAATCTGGGTATCGTTTCCTATCATGGTGGAAAGTCTTTCGTGATGGCAGATATACCCGGTATTATCGAGGGAGCCAGTCAGGGTAAAGGCTTGGGACTGCGTTTCCTGCGTCATATCGAGCGCAATTCATTACTGCTGTTTATGGTTCCGGCAGACAGTGACGACATTCGTAAGGAATACGAAGTCTTGCTGAACGAACTGCGTACTTTCAATCCTGAAATGTTGGACAAGCAACGTGTGTTGGCTGTCACCAAGAGCGATATGCTCGATCAGGAATTGATGGACGAAATAGAACCTACATTGCCGGAAGGCATTCCCCACGTATTCATATCTTCTGTTTCCGGTTTGGGTATCTCGGTGTTGAAAGACATTCTTTGGGAAGAACTGAATAAGGAAAGCAATAAGATAGAGGACATCGTTCACCGTCCGAAGGACGTAACCCGTCTGCAACAGGAGCTCAAAGACATGGGCGAAGATGAAGACATCGTTTATGAATATGATGACAATGTTGATGATGATGATATCGACTATGAATACGAGGAAGAAGATTGGGAAGAAAAATGATTTCACTTACAAAAAATAATGAGTTGAAGGGATATAAGTCACTGGATGTATATCCCGAGGTAGCTCATTTCGTAACAACGCGTCACGAAGGTATAAGCACCGGAGCTTACGGCTCTTTCAACTGTTCGCCTTATACCAACGACTCATGCATGAACGTCAATCGCAATCAGAGCTGGTTGTTTCAGTGCATGAATCATCAGATAAAGGAGTTGTTTATTCCTGAACAGAGCCATGGTTGTGCCAGTCTGATTATCAATGAATCATTTTTTAAAGAGTCATTAGAAATGAGACGGCTACTTTTGCGAGGAATGGATGCCTTGATAACTAATGTGCCGGGGTATTGCGTTTGCGTCACGACGGCGGATTGTGTTCCTGTATTGCTGTACGACAAAAAACAACACGTTGTGGCTGCCGTTCATGCCGGATGGAAAGGAACTGTGAAGCATATTGTCAGTCATGTGATGGATCACTTGAATCAGAAATTCGGGACGCAAGGCGAAGATGTGGTAGCTTGCATCGGGCCGAGCATTTCGCTCGAATCATTTGAAGTAGGTGATGAGGTATATGATGCTTTTAAAGAAAGCGGTTTCGATATGTCTCTTATTTCTATGAAGAAGAAGGAGACGGGCAAATATCATATTGATTTGTGGGAAGCCAACCGGATTGAATTACTGAATGCCGGAGTGCCTGCAGAACAGATAGAAGTAGCTGGCATCTGTACCTATATTCATCATGATGAATTCTTCTCCGCACGTAGACTGGGAATAGATTCCGGTCGTATCTTGTCGGGAATAATGATTAGAAAGTAATAATTGGTGTCCGTAATTGCAGGACGCTGATGATTGGTTTATGATAAGTTATGTTTGAAATAAAAGTATCTAAAGAAATAAAAGACGCATGCCCGGTTTTCGCCGGAGCCGCCGTGTATGCTGCAGTGAAGAATACTGCTTACAGCGAAGGTCTTTGGCGTGAAATCAATGCTTTCACCGAACAACTGACTTCCACTACACAGATGGAAGACATCAAACATCAACCTGTTATCTTTGCTACCCGTGAGGCTTATAAACGTTGTGGCAAAGACCCCGGACGTTATCGTCCGTCAGCCGAAGCTTTGCGTCGCCGCCTGATGCGCGGAATCCCTTTATATCAGATTGATACACTGGTAGACCTGATTAACCTCGTGTCTCTTCGTACGGGACATTCTATTGGTGGTTTCGATGCGGATAAAATACAAGGTACACACCTTGAACTCGGTATCGGCAAAGCTGGAGAACCGTTTGAAGGTATCGGTCGCGGTGTGTTGAATATTGAAGGATTACCCGTATATCGCGATTCATTCGGAGGAATCGGAACACCGACAAGCGATCACGAACGTACGAAGATGGATCTCGGAACTACTCATATCCTGGCGATAGTCAACGGTTATAATGGGAAAGATGGTTTGCAAGAAGCTGTTGAAATGATACAAACCTTATTAAGAAACTATACAGAATCGGATGGAGGCGAAATCATATTCTTCGAATAATTAGAATGAGTGCTCTAAGAAAAAAGACATGAAAAACATACTTATCTTACTGACAGTTTTATTATTGCCACTGACTGCCGACGGGCAGGATAAACCTTCCTTCTCTGCCCGCGAAATGGCTGATGTACGGGTAGCTACTCCCGGGTTATTTGCTAAAAGCAATCATATCTATCTGCATTTGGATTCTCTGAAAGACCACGAATATGCATTCCCATTACCCGGAGGAAAAGTAATCTCTGCCTATGGAACTCGTGGAGGACATTCGGGAACAGATATTAAGACCTGTGCAAAAGATACGATTCGTGCTGCTTTTGATGGAGTAGTGCGTATGTCGAAACCCTATTATGCCTATGGAAATATCGTTGTAATCCGCCACGCTAACGGATTGGAAACGCTTTATAGCCACAATTTCAAGAATTTGGTTAAAGCTGGTGATGTCGTAAAAGCCGGACAAGCTATCGGGCTGACAGGACGTACCGGTCGTGCCACTACCGAACATGTACACTTCGAAACCCGTATTAACGGGCAACATTTTAATCCGAATCTCATTTTTGATTTAAAAGAGAGGACATTGCGGAAAGAACGTATCAAGTGTACCAAGAACGGGAGTAAAATCGTTGTGAAGACGCATACTCCTGATAGCCGGATTGCCCAGAGTAAGAAGTAACTTATTGCACAAACCGTATGCAGACCGGCTTGTCTACTTTAATATCCTGCTGTACATCTGTTAATAGTCCTGTATCTGCATCTCTTTCATAGACTTGTATCACATTGCTGTCTCTGCAAGCAACCAATAAGTATTTGCCATTAGGTGTAATGATGAAATTGCGTGGATGAATTCCTGTCAGTTGGTAGCCTGCTTTTGACAACATTCCGTTATCCGGGTGGATATTGAATATAGCAATACCGTCTGCTTTCAAACGATTGCTGGCATACAGGAATTTTCCATCCGGGCTGATATGAATGTCAGCACTTCCTTGTGCGTTTACCGTGTCGGCAGCGATTGTTTGCATCTCTTTTAAATCTCCGTCTTTGTATTCAAAGGCGATTACTGTGCCCGATAACTCATTAATCAGATAAGCATAATGGCCGTTTGGCGAGAAAGTCAGATGACGGGGACCCGAACCGGCTTTCACTTTAAAGGCAGCAGGCGATCCTTCTTTCAGAAATGCTTCTTTATTCTCTGTATTTGCAGTGGGGTTAATGATAAACTTATGTATTTGGTCTGTACCCAAGTCATCGGCAAACAAGTATTTACCATCTGGAGTGATACGGACACAATGCAGATGCGGTTTCTCTTGTCTTTCCTTGTCTACTCCCGCGCCTTTGAATTGTATAATATCGGAAGTGGGTAGGAGTGAACCATCTTTTGCGATAGGGAATACAGAAATGCTGCCACCACTGTAGTTGGCAGTTATCACATTATTTTCACTGGCAATGATATAGCAAGGATCTTCACCTCCCGTTTGCTGTGAATTTAATAATTCCAAAGTACCTTTTTCTTTATTGAAAGCAAATGCATTGGCAGCAGCTTGTTCATTATTGAATTCACTGACTGCATAGACGAATTTTCCGTCGGCAGACGGAACAAGATAAGAAGGATTTTCAATTTCCGTTTCACTTAACGGAGTAGCAGTCCCGTCTTTTTCGTTGAAGCGGTAGCTATATATCCCTTTACTGGTTCCTGATGTGTAAGTACCCACCAACATGGTTAGTTCGTTTTTCGTTGTATCGGTTGTTTCCATAGGAGTCTTTTTTTTAGAAGTACAGCCACTGATACTGATTCCGAATATGCAAACAGCGGCAAATGCTTTGAATATAGATGTTTTAGATAGATATGTCTTAATCATAAGTAGCTTATTATTGGTTGATTTTTCATGATGCTTTTTCACCTTAAATATAAAATAGCTCCGTAAAGATAGTGCTTTGATATAATATTTGCTAACGTCTTCTCGTAAATTAGAAAACATTTCCTATCTTTGTACCCTTGGAAAGCGTTCTAAACAATCGCTATTCTGTACGAATAAAAATTTGGGGTTGACTGGATTTGACCACCTAACCGATTTTTTAAGAGAAAACAAAAGATAATAAAAAGAAAGGAAATGCCGATAAATAGGGCGTTTCCTTTTGTCTTATGCTCTTGTCTTAAACTTTGTTGTTTTCCTTTTTTTAGCTGTTATTTATGTGCTTTTTGTTACTCGCTTGTTACTCGTTTTTGAATGTAAATACTTATATTTGTGGCGGTAACAAATTAGTAATAACAAAATAAGGCGCATTTATGGCAAGAAAAGTACAAAAACTCTTCAAAACGCCTGCAGAATTGATGGCAGGTTATTTCCCTGAACCTACAAAAGAGGAAAAGGAACGACTCAAAAATCGACCAAAAGAACCTATTAAATTAAGAGTGAAAATACTATCAAATAGTCTTTCCCTTTATTTGGATTTGTATAAGGACGGTAAACGGCAATATGAATTTTTAAAGTTGTACCTGAATGAAGAAACCGATTTATCAGTAAAGGAGCAAAACCGACAGACTTTAGAAGTAGCATATACTATCCTCCATGAAAAGATAGCCGAACTGAACAAAAGGGGGGCTGGTTTTATATCCCCTAAGGGGAAAGTAAATCTTATTGCCTACATTTTATATCAAGCTGATGAGGCATTAAAAAGAAGTGGTAATAAACATGGTTATTACTACACATTACAGGCTTTGGCAAAGCATATATCTTTGTATTCAGGGGATGATACCCAGTTGAAGCAAGTAGATAAAGATTATATTAAGGGTTTTATTTCTTATCTGAAAACAGCTAAGAACTTTAATTATCAAAGAACAGGAACAGATAGAGATAAGGAGATAACTTTGAGTCTGAATACACAACATAATTTATTTATGAAGTTCAAGTATGTGCTTAGAAAAGCTGTTAAAGCTGATATTATAACCATAAATCCTATAGATAAATTGGATAATGACGATAAGCCTAAAGATGAGGAGGGGACGCGGGAGTTTCTTACAGTGGATGAAATTAAAAAGCTGATAGTAACTTCTTGTAAGAATGATATTTTGAGACGGGCTTTTCTCTTTTGTTGTTTAGTAGGATTAAGATATAGCGATGTCTCATCTATTACATGGGGAGAATTAGCCAAAGATAATGACGGTAGTGTATTATTGAGGTTTAAGATGAAGAAAGTAAAACGGGGTGAAAATGCTTATATTAGTGATGAGGCTTTGAAATGGTTGCCAGAACGAGGGAATGCTAGTGATGAGAATACAATATTTTCCTTACCTAAGAATGATAGTGCAAATAAGCAATTAGCTCGATGGGTGAAATCTGCAGGAATAAATAAACATATTACATTTCATTGTTCTCGACATACGGCAGCTACCTTAAATTTGTCATTAGGTACTCCAATAGAAACCGTTTCAAAGATGATGGGGCATACAAAAATAGCTACTACACAGATTTATGCTAAAATCATAGATAAGAAGCAGAAAGAGGCAGTAAATAGACAAAACGGTATATTCGATTAATAACTCTACTGTGTTTGTGGTGATAGAGATAAACTAAGAGTATTTGTTATGATGGAAATTGTTAATAATATAAAAGATTTTGTGAGCTATTACAACGCTTTAGTCAAAGAGATAGAAAGAATAACCCCATTAAAGAAGGGCATAGAATCTGTACTCAAAAGTGATTGTGATTGTGTTTATTATGAAAATAAAGAAATAGATGTGGTTGATGTAGATAGACAAATTTCAGAAATGCCTCAATTACCGCCATTGCAAGAAGTTTTGGAACGGAAAAGACAATTTGAAGCCGATTGTGATGAAATGATTTTAAGTGGTGAAGATTTTTTGTTTCGTTCATTATTGAGGCTGTTTAAAAAATTACGATACTACCCTACTGATTTACAATTTATCGATAAAGAACTCTATGATGCCAAAATCATTGTAGATGTGACTTTGAATTTAGGAGTACATGTTATTGGTAATTATGAAAGCAGTTATGGCTTTTTTGATGCTATAGAAGAGAGGAGAGAGGTTTTGATGAAAGATTCACGAGGTTCTGAACAAAAGGGCGTAGGACAAGATGAAACCGAATTTCCAAAAGAGTTAAATATTGGCAACGCTATAGAATTATTTCATAAAGCAATAGAAGTAGGTTTGATTGAGTTGATAGATGGTAAATACCACTGGACGAGAAGTAACGTTTTGCTAGCTTATTTTTGTGGTAAAATTTATTGTGGTGATAGCTTTGATATAGATCCAACAACAAAAGAGTATGTGATTAAGCGTGGCAGTGCTTTTTTTCCAGAGACAGCTATTTGTAGTCTATTTGGGTTGAAAAATTTGGGGCAGTCACGGCTTCAGATAGAACGATTGCCGAAAGGATATGAAGAAATTGACAGATTATTCAAGATAATTTAGTTTTAATAGCTTTTTATAGCCCAATAGAAATAAATATACTTCCCAATAAATTTCCCAATGAACTCCCCAATATAGCCCAATATTTTCTTTTTCCTTTCTTTCAGATATTTGCAACATCCATTACAACAGTGATAGTTGGTAGCACTGTTGTAGGTGTGCAAATAAACTGTATCGACCAACGTACAGTATTAAGGCACAACTCCATAAAATAATAAATAATTGGGACTATGGAGCATGAGATTTTAAATAAGTTGGAAGCAATAGAGCGTTACACTCTATTAGCTGCAAAGAATGTGCTTTGCTTTGATGATGTGGCACTACTTACAGGATTTAGTAAAAGCCACCTGTATAAACTGACTTGTAGCCACCAGATACCACACTACAAGCCCAACGGCAAACAAATATACTTTGATCGTGCAGAGGTTGAGGCATGGATGAAACAAAATAGGGTAGCCACTACACAAGAAATGGACCAGAAAGCAATAAACTATGTTGTTACAGGTAGGATGCAGAAAGGGGGTGCTTTATGATTACTCCTAATATTCGTTACTATGCAAGAATGGAAGATTGCACAGGCAATGGCAAAACACCTAAATATAGGATAACTGCACAAGCGGGCTATTTTCCACCGATGGAAACCATAATAGGGAGAGACGGCAAAGTATCAATGTACCTGCAAGTAAGCAAAGACAGTGGTAGCAAGAAAGACAATTCACCTGCTATGAAATTACAAGCAAAAGATAGTCTAAACTTTACAGGGCTGAAAGATTACTTTGTTGATGGAAAATTGAGCGGCTTTGCCTATGGCTATCCTTTGGCGACTGAAACATATAGTAGTAAACAAAAGTCTAACCCTTTTTATGACTACAAAGATGATGGTTATCTTTTCATTATCCATCAAGATAAGAACGCCAATACAGTAAGACCTACTGTTATTGAATTAATTGTATTAGACGGTGCAAAAGTCCTAATTTCTTCATACTGTAAGCAGCTTATGATGGGTGGGTTTGATGAGGCTATAAAATTTTTGAGAGAACAGGCTGAACAAGTAGATGCCTTATAATAATATGTAGTTTGTACCCTAATTTTGGTAACAATGTATGATAAGGTAAAATTATGGACAGCAAGAACTAGAGAAACTCCAGATGTAAGCAAGTTTTTGGATAGAGCAAAAGACCAGATAGACCATGAAACAGGTGAGGTTTGCACCTTTGGCAGTTTGGAGGGCTTGAAAGTGTCTATCTATACAGGTGGAATATCGATAATAGGCAGTTTGGCAAAGTATTTATACCCTAACAATATTTACCCACTGGATAGACATACCACAGCCCAAGCAATAGAAAAACTATCAGATAGTCTGCATATTAATTTAAATGATGCCAAAGTTACAGGATTGGAGTTTGGGACACAGTTTGTAATGGCACACCCAGTAGAAAACTATCTTTCAAAGTTGGGCGATATGCCAAAGCTACTAAGGTATCACTTTGATGTAGGAACATTGTACTACAAGCCCAAAGGAAAACAGCAACTCAAAGTTTTTGCTTTCTATGATAAAAAAGCTGATGCAGTAGCTAAAAATATGGCTTTGCCCGTTGGCTTTGATGAGGCTAACTTACTAAAGTATGAAATGAGGTTAAACAGACGATTGCCCCAACAGTTGGGAGTATCAGAGGTTACAGCCTCAACTCTATCAGAAAATCTCTTTTATCAATTATTGATGAAGCGATACCAAGATAGTTATTTTTCAATATCAAAGAATAACCAAATAAAAACTGATGTTATGGATGAGATTAAGACCGTTTCAGATGCTTTTTATGTGTTTGTAGCCCGATTGATGACTCAAAGCGACCCGACACAAATAACGGATTTTTTGGAAGAATTAAAAGACGCTAAGGTATTTGACGATAGAAAATGCTACTCCAGATTAAAGAAAAAAATACAGGACGTATCAACAAAGGCAGTTTTAAAAATATCTAATGAGCTTATTAAAGAACTGGATGATGATATTAAAAATATCGGAGCTTACATCTGAAAAGTCTCATAGATAATAATCTATTTCATTAACTAAATATGAGAAAGCTACTCTATTGATTAAGTAGAGTAGCTTTTTACAGTTTATATAAGCTATAATATATTGGTATTTTAGCGACTTTCTCTATTTGGGTGACACATTGTATTCCTCATTCTATAAAATGGTCTAAAATAAGAGAAGGGGGTAGTAATATAAAGGGGAGAGGGATGAATTTCACTCCCCTTTGTATAAAATGCAGGTTTGGTTTTTATTTTTTTCTGAATTTGTTTGGTGCCTAGGATATCTGACTATAGATAAAGAGCGTTTTTTATTTGAGCTAATTTTTTTGTATAATCACGTATCATATTTTGTATATTATGTGTCGGATCGATAAGTTCTAATTGCTTTAATAAAAAATCAGTAGAGATATGTTTGTCTCCCTCTGGAAAGTCTGATTTTATATATATTATATTTTCAATCTCCTTATCAAATCCAAAAATCCAATTGCCTAACATTAAATTTCCTCTATTGTTTTTTGACCTACATTTATGAGTAATGGTCCAACCTATTCCAATCTTTGGATAACTAACAGTAAACTTTTTGTATTCTCCTAATATCTCTTTAGCTATGGGTATAAGCCTTTCTCTTTGTGTAGAATAAGAACTAAAATTAATTTCATTAGAAGATTCCTCATGATAAGATAATGCTAAATTAGCTAAACTAAGCGTAACTATGCCTAATTCTGTACAAGGAAACTCGCTTTTGAGAGTATCAATTTTAGAATATCCAATAGGTTCATAGCTCTTAAAATCATTAAGATTTTCTTTCATGAACCTTTCAATTAGCAATTCTGCTTTTTGCTGCTTTGATACAGTTTTTTTTACTTGTGCATTTATGTTTGTACAAACAAAGAAAGCTAATAATATAATTAAGTAATTTCTCATAACTTTATTTCTTTACTAGTATATGGTGTGCTATTGTAGTATTTACATAACTATATAATGCAGTAATCACTAAAATCACACCGTACTGATTTTCTACAACTATTAGTAATACCGGAGCGTTTTGCTCCAGTATTAATTGGTTGCTAAAATGGTAGATTATTCCCAATTTACAACTATTACTTCTTCCCTGTTAAGCCGCCTAATAGAAAGCAAGCTCCCCATACTATTAAACAAATGTAGAATAACATAGCTCTAGCGTTTTGAGAAATTATCTGTTTCTGCTGTTCCCCAATTTGATGAGGTAGTATGTTTCATGTAATAGGTAACAGTCATGGCAGAACCGGAAATTGTAGCATTTGTGTATCTGTATTCAAAGCTGCCCATATACTTAATGATAAAATTATTGAAGGTGACTTGATTCCCATCAATAGTATAAGTTCCTGACGACAATCTCCCATCCATTACAAAATTGCTGTCAGCAAAATATCCCTCAACTTTTGAATCAGAAGTAAACTTGATAATAAGGTAATCATCAGCATACTTTGTAACCCATTCAGTACCGGATAGAGAGTTTTTTTCATCATCATCGCTTGAACACGCAGAGAACGTTAAAAACATAGCTGTAAGTAACAGCGTCATACATAGAAACTTTTTCATAACTTTTCTTTTTATAGTTAAACATAAAGTGAATAATTCAATCTCATTTCACGTTCAATATAAAAAGAACGTGGGCTAGCGTCTATTTGTCAGATAGGTACGACCAAGCACCACGATACGAATAGACACCGCCCACGCTATTGCGTAGACGTTTTGAGTGTCTATTATCCTCGTATCTTTAAAATTGGTCGTTTTATCTGACAAGAATAATAGCAAAACGCTATATTTCCATAAATAGTAATTCAACACGACTGTTGTATACGATGCAAAAATATGAAAAGTTTTTGATAAAAGAATAAATGTTCAATACATTATTATATAACTAGTATATAATATATTAATAATATATATATAGTACATAATTCATAGAATAATTGAACCTGCTTTCGCTCTCGATTAATTTATTTTTTTAACGCACTTCTTTTCTTATCTAACAGATAGTCGTTAACATCTTTATAATCTTGATAAAAGTCATAAGTGACAACCTTGTTCTTTCCTGCCATCGCCAATAGTTCCGTATAGCATTTCTTGCCCGCTTCATCGTTATCTAAAAAACTATGAATAACATCATATTGGTTTAAAATGTCTTTTGTCTGTTTTAAAGTAGTAACGCTATGTAATATTACACAATCAGTTTTGGGAACTATTCTATGTCCTATCATCAGTAAGCTTAGAAAATCAAAAATGCCCTCAAAGATACAAAGTTCATTGCTGCGTTCCCCTTTGATGATCGAATACGCTTTGTTACCGATAACCATTTTAAAATGGTTGAGTCCGACTATTTCCCATCCTTCTAGCACATTCTGCATTCCTAAACTATAATATTCTCTATTATTATTGACATAGTATATTTGTTTTAAATATACATCCACAATATTACTACTTATTCCCCTGCTAATACAATATTGCATGAGGGATCCCGATGAATGTGGTACGGTTATGCTCTTTATCATCGTTTCAGAATAAGACTGAATCGGAGAAGAACTTAGACTTTCCCGGTGAAAAGAAAAATCACCATTTTCTAAGATCTTACATGCCGTACAAAAATTGCATTGCTCTAGCTTCATTACTAAGTCTATAACTGAACCACCTTCACCGGTTCCGTAGTCGTACCATAAGTTTTTATCATAGTTAATTTTAAAACTTGGGTGGCGTTCATCTCTAAACGGAGATATGTATAATCCATAACCATTTTTTCTTTTCACGGGTTTTCTATTAATATAGCTTTCAATACTGACATCTTTAGCTTTCATATTCTTATTAGTTTTAAAATATAAGAGGTTGTTAGGTTGTAGGTTGATTATTCGCAAATGTCTTTATTTATAGTATTTTAATGACATTACAACCTACAACCATACAACCATAATGTTATTTATTTAAAAGTTTGTTTACGGCTTGTTGAGTAATACCTATCGCTTCCGCTAATTTGGATTGATTTAGCTTCTCATATCTCTTGGATAGTTCTTTGAGAATATCAGCATTTGATAGTCGTGAGGCTTCTGCATTGTTTAATAAATGCGTATTAACCTTTTCTGCCATTGCGGTAAAATAGTGACAAATCTGAATACAATACTCAACAATCGAAACCTCAATAGTATTGGTGTGCGTTTCTTTTGTTTTCACTTTTGCAATATAAACAACTAAGGATAAACAATTCCTTGATTGTTGCTTCGAGCATTTCATTAAGAGTACCACCGATATTTTTTCCTAAACGAGCATTTAAGCGGTCAAATGAAAAAGTACCGTTTTCAACAAGAAACTCGACGTTCTTAAGAATACGGGAAAATTCTTTTTCAATCTCTCTTTGAATAAACCGACCTTCCGAAGACCTGCTATTAGGAAGTTTATCCCATTCTTCTTTTGACATACAGATTCCGGCAGAATAATACTTAGGTTTTCTCTGATAATACACTTTGATTTTTATTGGATAAGTACCTTCTTTATTTATGGTACGAGAGTCGAGTACAGAGGTTACAACAACTCCATTTTTAATACTTTTGAACATAAGTTTTTAATTACGTGCAAGCGGAATTGCTTACCGTAACTTTATCCTCTTACGGTACAAATTATAAATTGAATGGGGCTTTCAATCGAAAATTATAGGTATTTTCAAACTATGTTTGCAGTTCCGTTATCATTAAATCAACTAATATAACATCCTAATTAATTATATCGTCATATAAACCATAAGTGCAACAAATCAGCATATAAATTTAAAATAAAACTAAAAAAACTCTTGATATAAAATTATGAATCAAGATTTCACCTACAGAACCACATAATTTTGCTATATTTGTACTATATCCATAAACAACAGTGAGATTTTTTGTATTGTTTAGAAGAGTATCTGATACATACAATAAAATATTTTACTCAATTAATAAATATAAAAGATATGAATATTATTGCAGACGAGTCCAAGCTAAAAAGTGATGCAGGCGCAATTCTAGTAATCGAAAAGATAAAAAGTTTTAATCTTGATGATAATGCGCTTATATATTATAATTTCCCATTTTACAGAGGTGAAACTCTGGAGGAGTTAATTCAAGCACATATTTTATATCTTTCTAAAGTTTACGGCATAATAGCATTTCGCACTGTAGCATCAGCTAGTTACTTAGACGCAAAAATCATCAAACAAATAGACGAATTGGACAGTCATTTATTCAGTAAAATAAATAAAGTAGAAGAACTGCGTAAAGGAAGACGTGATTTAAAAATAAATATAACGCCAATAGTAGTAGTGTGCGACAACTCTCAAAAAGAAGAAGAAGTTGTAACCATTAAACTAAATGAAATAAAGGAAACCATTGAAAAAAATAAAGCGCAAGAATTAACAGATAAAGAATTTAATATTTTAGTTGCAACAATTGAAGGAACGAAACGTTCTAAACAAAAAAAAGACAGAGACATATCCGATGAGAAGTTGACAAAAGGGAAAATCTTATCTCTAATACAACAGCAAGAAACTGTTTTTGATTTAGAACAAAAACGAGCAGCCTTAAACACAATTGATTCTCCGCAAAGAATAAGAGGATTAGCTGGGTCTGGCAAAACAATTATTCTAACAATGAAAGCAGCTCTATACCATCTTCAAAATCCAGATAGTTTAATTCTATATACATACTTTACTAAATCATTATATGGACAAATAAAATATTTAATTGAAAAGTTTTACCGAGATTTTTCTGAAAATCAAGAGCCAGATTGGAGCAGAATTCATATACTACACGGTTGGGGTGGTGTATCATTAAAAGGAGTGTATTCTGAAGCCTGCTTTGATAATGATATATCACCAATGTCTTTCCCTGAGGCAAAAAGAAACAATTCTGCCAATCCATTCGGATATGCATGTATGACACTTTTAAAATATAATATAAAACAAAAATATGATTTAAGTCTTATTGATGAGGGACAGGACTTCCCATTACATTTTTATCAGTTATGTTATGCCTTAACTAAAAATAGAAGAATTGTATGGGCATATGATGATTTTCAAAATATATTTGACACAAAAATACAAGATGAGAAAGAAACCTTTGGTAAAAGTGCAGATGGGACATATTTAGTTGATTTTTCCAGAAATGAAAATCAATTACAAGATATTGTATTACATAAATGCTATAGAAATCCAAAACGAGCTTTGGTTGCAGCATTTTCTTTAGGATTAGGAATATATAACACCAAAGTTTTACAACGATTGGAAAATAATCAACACTGGATTGATTTAGGTTTTGCCGTTGAAGAAGGAGACTCTAGTGACGGGATAAAAATGGTTATTTCGAGATTAGACGAAAATAGTCCAATGGATACAAACAATTATTTCGGTAATAATACTATCAAGTTTAAGAAGTTTAATGATATAGATGATGAATGTGCTGCTGTTGCTAAGGATATTATTAAACAAATAAGAATAGAAAAATTAAAGCCTGATGATATTTGCGTCATATCTTTAGACGAAAAGCATATAAATAACTACTTTCAAAGAATTGAAAAACATCTTCAAAGAAACGATATAAAAGTCTTCAATATGCTTAGTGCACCCAATAATAATATATATTTCTCAATAGAAAACCATATAACTCTATCTTCAATTAATAAGGCAAAAGGAAATGAAGTTGGAATGGTCTACATAGTAGGAGTAGATGCAGCATTCACAGAGAATAATATAGATTACATAATATATAGAAACAAAATCTTCACAGCAATAACTCGAACAAAAGGATGGGTAGTAATAACCGGTATGGGTGATTGTTTTGATTTATTTGAAAAAGAAATCAGACAATTAGAAGAGAATAATTACAAATTCATATTTAAACAACCAAGTAAAGATAGTACAAATACTATATTCCGGAGAATGGACGAGAGACAAAGTCTTATAAACCAAATTAATAAAAAAATATCAGATTTAATTAGAACCGGACTCCAAACAGATGACGTACTAAAGATGATTGATTTAAATCAAAAAAAATAGTTTTATCATGAATGATGTAAGCATAAAAATATCAATAAACACAGATATCAGAAAAATTTTGGAAGAAATGGACCTATATAAAAGCATTGGAACTAAAAATATTGGCGAACATTCTTCTGCTTTCAAAAAAATATCTCGAACGGGAAATCATATAGACATATATAGAACTGCTATTCAAGAGTTAGATTATGAAATCTTACTAAAAGATGATTCTATTTTTCAGTTTGCTCCCACTCGATATGCATTTATTCAAAATCCCAATATTTCAGTAACAAAAGAGGAACTATTAAGTACAATTTATACTCCAGATGAACTAATTAATATTGATGAAGAAGAGTACAATGCATTGTTAGAAGCTATAACTGAAACTGAAATTGAACAATTCAAAAATGAACAGAATCTTAACATACATGCTCATATGATTAGATACGATATTGATGAAAAAAATCACAAACCTCTTCAGCATGCATACGCGCATCTACATATCGGTAATAATGATAACATACGAATTCCATGTTCAAAATTACTAACACCTCTAACATTTGTTTTATTCGTATTAAAGCATACTTATGCCATAAAACAAGAGTTATATGAGAAACGACTATCTATTAATAAAGGCGACTCAATACCAGCTAAATATTGGAGCAGCAAAGAGCAGCAAGAATTATATCTTATTTAGTAGTCAAAGTATATAACTATTGCATTTGCACACAAATTGCACACACATCCCGAAAAAAGAAGAAAAGGAGTGATTACGGATGAAAAAGAAACATTATCTTTACCATTGAAAAAGAGCCACTTAAGCAAGAGCATGAAACGCTAAGAAATAGGAAGCCATCGGTTAGTGCTCGATTCATAATCATGAGGTCCCCGGTTCAATCCCGGGTCCCGCTACTTGATAAGAA
>ERZ791626.1266-NODE-1266-length-19585-cov-3.199334_pt1 | contig 19585 bp, 15 predicted proteins | sample MGYA00510266_ERZ791626 | MGnify/ENA primary metagenome ERZ791626 (study PRJEB30046, sample SAMN00715208) | human gut metagenome | study: EMG produced TPA metagenomics assembly of the A metagenome-wide association study of gut microbiota in type 2...
TCGAAAACATCAGCTGCGTCTTTGCCGTCAAAGCGTCCAGCGTTGCAATGCTTGCCGTATTCACACCGTCAAAACGCAAGGCTTGTTTGCACAATGTCATCACAGCCACGGCAATCGGCAGCGTAAGCAGTACCGTCATCGGCAAAATTCCAAGCCAGACCGTTGCCAGAAGAATTGCAAACGGCGCGAGCATCTCAAACTGATAAAGCCACACCGACCACTTTTGCCCCAGGACCGAAGCGAGCGTACGAATGCCGGCCTGAGTATCCGTCTGAGCGTCGCGCAGGTTATTGGCGTGCAAAATGCCGACCGTCAGAATGCCCGTGGGTAGCACCGCCCAGATAGCATCAAGCGACCATGTCCCCGTCACGATCCACGCCGTCGCAAAAAGTGGCGTCAACGTATAGGCGATAAAAATCACGACGTCACCGCCGACGCGATACTTCAAAGGCGGGTAAACCAGCGCCGCCACAATGCCTGCAAAGGTCACCGCCAGAAACAGTAGTCCTGTTCTCCAGACGAGAAAGAGCGCACACAGCGTTCCGACGACAAAAAGGAAAATTGCAAACCAGAGAAACTCCCGGGCCACGAACTTACCGTCGACAAGCTGCCGTACTCCCAACGTATTTTGATTGTCGACGCCGTAGCGAAAATCAAAATAATCGCTCCATACGTTGCCCGCGGCGTGAAAGATGACGATGTTTACGAGTGCCCAGACAGCATTGACCGGATCTATCGCAACGCCGTTTGCAAAGTAGTAAGCCAGCACCAAAGCCACCGGCATTGTCGAAGCCGGATACGACCAAGGACGCGTCGCCACAATCCAATCCGTCAGAGTACGCTTATTTGTCATGCTACAAAATTCTCATTTGATATATCAATGGAAACCCGCAGTATACATCCTGGTAGCGTGTCATTCCGAGTACACGTCAAGCCGTACGCATTCCAAAAGAAAATTTGAGTCCGTCACCGCAGTCAGAAGAACAGACGGCCCAATCGAAAACCTTCTCCAGTCTCTTTGGCTGAAATCGTCTCGGCGCAACCGGCAAGAAGGGCCACCGCCAGCGGTGACTGGAAGAAATCAAGCACCTGATCCAAATCCATCTGCCAACCGACCATTCTCCGACGCGAATCGATGCATGTTTGCATGGACGTGTCGTTGCTCAAATCATGATAGTTGCGCTTCAAGTCGAAGGTCCCATGGGTGATGCCGAGCATGATTTGCATCTCTTCGTCCTTGCCTTCGGCACGCTCAAGAAGAAGATCAAGTCGCCGCCGTTCCACCCAAAATACCGCTTTGACGTCAGAACCTAACGGCGTATGACACACGTCGACGCAAAAAACAGAGCCCGCCTGTGTTTTAACCCAAATCCAGTTCAAGTCGGGGCACCCCGTTTCGTTTAAGCAGATGCACCAGGTCTTGCCGTAAGTCATTTCCGGGTTCGGGATCATGCGGCGAACATAAGTCGTGATCAGCAAAAGCGCCGCATAGGAAAAAGAAGATTCCCGAAAATTCATATAGCGCTCCCAGTCGCTTGACCGAGCTTTGCCCTTGGCCTCTTCGAGCGTCTCAAGCCACCCTCCGAGACCGAACTGAAAGACAACTTTTTCGTCCATGCGATCGAGCTTTTGAACGGCCGCCTGAACTGAAAGCTGTTCGGCTCGTCGATTGAGTTCTTCAGCAAGTTTCGTCTTGGAGATGTTGGCCAGCCACAGTCCTTTGCGTTGAGCTGCCGCGATCACTGTCGTTTCCAGATTTTTGCGGCCCTGCGTGTCGATCATGTCCACGAACAAAACAGCAAGTGCCGCGAGTTTGACGCCCTTTTTCAAATGCTCTTTTTGGCGATCCAAAATATCAACAGCTTCGCCAATATAAATTTCACCTCGCTTTCGCAATTGAATATAGACGCCCGACATATTCTTTCTCAATTTAATGTCGAGACAGTTCGGCAAATTATCTTGAATAATTAAGCTGCATCCGACGTCATGAGCAAACTCGCGAAATACAGCCAATTTATTTTCTGTCACTTTCCTTTTAGAAGTCTCTTCCATTTTTCAAATGCGCGTGTTAGAATCGAATTGCTTTCAAAATTTTTTATCAAAAAGCAGCTTTCGAGAGATCATTTTTGGGTTGACTAACATCCGCTGCCTTTTCATCCGAGTCATTTACCTATGAAGCACAGTCCTTTTCCTCTTATGGCACCTTTCCGCCAAATCCTCCAAACACTCGTCTATTAGTTTGATTTCCATTCAAAGGTGTCATCATGCGCAAATTGAATCCAATTACGGCGTTGTATTTAAAGATTCTTGAGCTCATCAGTTTTCTTCTGATTGAAGTTGGCGGGAAAATCGATGATTTTGTGGATACAAAAAATTCCACACCTGAACAAATTAAAAATTGCAATAAAAACTCAAAAATAATTCGCAAAATTCTTCGGTCTTGGGGACATAAGTGCTAACGGTTAATCTTCTGAATTGACTCACTGTTCAGTATGAAAAAACTAAACCCCATCACTACTGTCTACCTCAAAATTCTTGAGCTTGTCAGCGTCATACTGATCTCACTGGGAGAAAAACTTGATCCTCTTTTCTCCCAACAACGGCTTACGCCGGAGCATCTTCCGCACCTTCGTTCACAAGAATCGTGGTGGTCGCATAACAACCAATGTTCCGAATCCCCCCAATCAGACTCCGAGTCCATGAGCACCAATACTCCGGACTACTACTTCGACCGATACGATCCGCGCAGTCTGTTCCACGACCACTTTCACGATTCCGATGATTGGTACGACACCTTCACCGGACTGGAAATTCATCACGGTCCAGATCCGTTTGATTCCTACTGAAAGAATCAAGGCAATCGAATGGCCTTCGGTTGGCGCGCAATCTCCACCAAGCTTTTCCAGTCGTCCTGTGACACGTAATCTCGGTCACTTGCTCCGATCTTCTCAAGTCTGTCCTGCAAAGCCGGGCTACTTGCCACCCAAGCCCTCAGATCTTCTTGAATCTCGTCGCCGTTGCGATAACCCCAACCTGCCAAGAATGCATTGCGCAAGGCAAAGTTTTTATCTTGGTTTTCCTTGTTGTAGGCTTCCCGAGCAACCAACACCACACCCCGATCAAAGTTCATCCGACTGATTCGTGCTTGGGTGCTATTTTGATGCTGAGCCACAAATTGCCCGTGTTGTGCATCAAACTGTTGTGCGCCCTCAATCGGCGCAGAACCCATGACATCCCCAACGGTTGAAGCATTGAGTGTTACCCCGGAGATTTTTTCGATCTTGGCGGCATTGTTTTCTGTTGCACGCTCCACATTTTCAGGCGCCGCCTCAAATACATCAGTATTTCTCTCCACAGCTGAAACAACCGTTCCTGGACCAAATCGATCCGCAGGCGAAATATTTCCTCCAATTCGCGCATGCTGTTCTCCGGCAAAGCTCGCGAGCTCTCCGGGCTGATACATGGCTCGCAAGGCTGCCTCGCCGCTTCCATACCTTTCAACGGCATAGTTCATCAACGGTACCGACGTATCCGCCGCAGTCGTCACCGAACCTGTATCCGATTCGTTTAACGTCGAAATTGCCGACATTGATTCCGTATGAGACTGAGTTTGATCCCGACCTGCGGAATGATTTGAATCCAACGACTGAACAAACCCTCTGGCGTAACTACGAACACGTACATCGGAATGATTGTTTGCCACGTCTATGGCGGCTGAACGAACCATTTTGTATTCCATGTTTTGGTCTTCACTACTTTGAGTGCTTGTCCTCCCTGTTGCCCGATCCACCAAATCTTGAGCGTCACTGAACGTCATTGAACTGCCTAACTTTCCACCAACAATTACATGCGATGTTCCTTCGACCCTCGGCGCCGAACCAGGGTTTAAGCCTGCCTGCGGACCACCAAGTGCCTCCAATATCTGGAGACCAGCATTGAGAGAAGAATCGTTATTCGTTGGAGTTCGTATCCAGTTCTTTAGTCCTGTGCCAAGATCAGGATTGAATGGTGCATTTCGGCTTGCATTACCAATGAATTCAATACCTGTATCACTTGAAAGCTTTGTCCCCTCACTCACCGAACTCGTCCGATCCATCTCCGTCGCCCTCGTGAGCGCCACGCTATTCCCCCATCCGCTCGAATCCGAATAATTCGTCGTGAGCGCTCTCTGTTCACTTAGCGCATCCTTCAATGCATGCGCAAAGTTCTGCTGCGTCGTATCACTGCTCGAAGCCGACTGAGAAAAACTAAAGCGCGCCGCATCGGTAGTGACAGTCGAGGTCTGTCCGACGTTGGAGGCAAAATGACCGCGCACGTAGCTCTGCTGCATCTGCGAGCCCACACCGAAATTGACAGCAGTGCGCTGCAGGCCCGTCACTTCACCAGCAGCAGCACGCGTCACCGTCCCGTAACCGGACTGCGTCACCACCATGCCAGGATCCGTGTTTCGAACCGAAGCATCCGACTTGTTAGATGACACATTGTTGGCGGAAACGTTCGAAACGCTGACGTTCCCCTGCGAGATATTGCCCGCCGCAATGGATGCACCCTGAGAAGTCGCAGCACTCTGTGCGGGCTGCATCAAGCCGCCCACCAGCTGCCCCACAGCCATGTCTCCGGCTCGCACCAGGGCGTAAGAAATCACCGGCACAGCACACAACAAAGCGCCTGCAATCGCCTGAGAGCTCGCGCCCGTCTCCCGAATCATCGTGGCGGCCTGAAGGCTCGATCCCCCGAAGTTCTGTGCCAACAGCGTAAACGGATGCAAGTCGTGCGCAATGACGAGGTAATTCACGACAGACGACAAAGCCGGCCACAGCTGCACGGTCAAAAGCAACGTGATGTAGCTTCTCACCACATTGGCCATGCCGGTGCCTGAAACAAGCGCAATCAACGCCACCACCGGAAACATCGCAATCACCACGAATTCCAAGGCGTTTCGAATCTTCGGCAGCGCATCCTCGGCCATTTTTGCCATCGTGCGGTAGTTGATTTCACCGGCGAGATTTCCCTGAGCGCGCGCCAGCGTAGACGCCATCGCCGCGGGACCGGCAACAGTCACGGCGTGCCCCGACATCACCTTCGGAAGAGCGGTAAGCATCAAAGAGTGCTTCAAAGAACTTTCGGCCGACCGAGAAATTCCCAAAAGCAAACTTTCCGTCTGTGTGATGCTCGCAGCAATGGACGTTGTGGGATTTGTTGCTTCCGGATCGAGCTTGACGCCCACCCAGCGCTTTAAAGCTGGCAGTTCAACCGTCGTTAGCACCTGCTCCAATTCAGCCACGGCCTGCGGGCACTTCGCGACCGACCCGTCGGGCATCACGGCCAAACGTGCGGGATTGACCCAGCCGTCGCTTTTGATCATGGTCCACAGATCGCTTGAAGCCATCGCCTGATCGGCCTTGCGGCTGTCCAACACGACTTCCGGCAAGACGCAATTTTTCAAGACTGACTGCAAGGTCTCCCGCCCCTGCACCGTCACCGGACCCGTGCGCTGCAGCACCTCCATCACGCGCTGCGGATAGACCGCGCCAAAACTCGAATACTTCGCGACGTCAGCCGGAATAAACGCGGTTTCATAGGCTTGCGTAAGCCAATGCCCGATGCGGCTTGAGACGGATGCAAAAAAGGCCATCGACAAGGGAACGTTGTCGACGTTGTAAACGGTGTGACTGCGTACGTCTTCGATCACCACCGTCGCCTTGGGGACAATGGCCACAAACCAAAAGAGCACCGCGCAGGCAAAGTAGGAAATGACATGCTTTCCCTCGCCCTTGACGGCGCCGATCAGCAGCGCCGCCACAAGCCCCGTCACCACCAAAAAGGCCGCCAACTGCACAAAGCCCGACCCGGCGGTGACCGACACCAAACCTTCGAACAGATCCCGAATCTGATTGCCGTTCCAATAGGCGTAAAACACAAACGCGTCGTCCATCACTTGAACTCCTTGGTGCTCTCGGGCCACGCTTCAATGGTCGGCGCCACCTGATTGACGGCCAGACTCTTTTCGATGTGTTCGAGCTGCAGGATGAGGTTCGACGCTCTGGCCATTCCCTGCAACAGTTTGTCCTGTCGTTGGTAAACGCCCTGCTGCACGGCTTCAATGCGTTCTTCAAGAAGACGCACGTGTTCGACGTGCTGTACGGAGTGGTCTTTGGCGCTTGACCCTGAGAGAGCGGCCTTTATGTCACCGGCCAACGCATTCACGGCGGCAGCAAGCAATTCGTAAGCGGCCGCATCCACGTAGATGCGCACCAAGTCGTCGGCAATGCCCCGATAGCGCGATGTGGCCGCAAGATTCAACACCCGCAGCAGCGGTACACCTGTCGTGCCTCCCAAGAGCATCAGTTCCTGGTCGCTTACCAGAGAAGCATTGCGCTGTTCGACCGCCTTGCGGTAATTGGCCGCGGCCGCCTGCAGTTGATCGACAAGACTGCCGTCGCTCGTGGCTGTGGATGTCACTTTCAGACACCGCTTGGGCTCATCGCACTTCAGACGCTCAATCTTCACGTTGCCGCGCACTTCGCCAAAGAGAATCGGCAGCAAATCAACGCCCGAATAATGCGTGCTCGTCAGCACCGCGTCCTGACCGGAACCGGACTTGCGAATGATCGTGGTGCCCACGAGCGTCATCATCACTTCCTTTAATTCCTGGCTGTTGTGCTTGGTGAAGTTGCCGCTGTTGATGAGCGCCCAGGTGAGATTGATTTCAGGAGCGGAAACGACGTTACCTGAGGCGTCCTTTTGTACCGGAGCCTTGGCAATCGCCTTTTCACCGTTGTCACGCACCTGACGATCGGCTTCGGACTGATCCGACGCGCTGCCGCTTGCGCGCAAGGCGTTTTTGGCGCCGTGTACAGCCTTTTGAAGCGCCTGCTTGGCGCCCGTGTCTTCCAAGATGGACTGCGCCGCGGTACACGCATCCGTGTAGCGGTTGGTGTAGCCGCGAATCAAATCCGAATAGCGACCCACAATTTCGTTTAAGTCAGGCGCCATGTATTGCAAAGCCATCTGAAACGCCACGCCCGGCAAAGACGTGCCCACGCTCTTTAAGAAGCTCACAAACTCTTCTCGGCTCGGGATCGAAAACGCGCCCAAAAAAATGTCGATGCCGCCGCAATTGGCCCGTAGGGAAGGCGGCGTGATCGCAAAGGGAGAAAACTCCTTTCGCGGCGCTTTAAAGACAAAGCCGCCGCCCGTAACCACATTCATGCCACCGGCCTGCAAGATGCCCGATTGCGTCACATTGACGTTGGCCTGCGCCTCGTCCAAAAAGTCGTCCACAAATCCGGCCTGCACCTGGCCTGCGCTGCCGATTGCCATCGCCACAATCAATTGCAGCAGCGCTTTCTTTCTGTCAAATCTCGATTTCACTCTTTCCGTCCTTACTTCTTTTAAGCACGCTTCAAGGCATCACTGCAAGATCTCTCTGTTTTGTTGCCGTCGAGGCTCGATCGTCTGCCATTTCAATCGCCGCCGCATGGGTGTTGCGCACCAAGGTCATCGCATCGGCCGCACCGGTGGCCACAAGCTTGGCCTTCGTCAAATCCTTCTGATGGCGGCTTACGAGTACCAACGCAGGAAACTGTCGGATGCCCTGCGCCACAAACGCACTCAACCCCTTGTCTTCACGCGCTTCGGGCATAAGCGGGTTATCGGCACCTGTCACCGACACAAAGGCCGCGTCAAAGCCATATTCGTCTTTGAAAGCTCGCACCTGTTCGAGCATGTGTCGGGTCTTTAACGACTCCTCGCCAAAGAAAATGAAGCCGTGGTCTTTGGCGAGTACCCGCACTTCGCGCAAAAGACGCCCCTCCCTCTCTCGGTTCATGCCGGCGGAAACGACGTTCACCGCGGGCCGTACCGCCGTCCAGTCAAACTGCGGGTTGTCGACCAAAGCGCGACGCCAGCTCTCGGCAAACACACCCGCCTTTTGCATCAAAAAGGCATTGGCTTGCAGGTACAAACCGATTGCTGCAGGCGAGGGCTGCATCACTGCCGCATCGAGCCTGCGATCGACTTCTTCGCGCAACTCCTTCACCGTTTTGAGACTCTTTAAGGTCGCAAGCCCCTTACTCTCCATTTCGCGCGACAAAATCTCCCCTTCGGCTGCTCGATCGAGTCCATCAACAGGAAAGATCGCCAACGCCTCGTCGGAATCGACTTCTTCTGTCCGCTTCTTTGCCTGCTTCTCCTCTTTCTTTGCCTCAATGACTCTCTCGTCCTGCGGTCTATCTTTGCCGTAGAACAAAAAGGGCCTGGCCGGATCCGCCCACACGTCCTGAGCCCAAAAGCCGGCCTTCCTATCCGTACCGCCAACCGGATCCTTCGATTCGTTTTCTCCCGCCCAAACTTCCGGCGTCAAACTCGCTGTAAGAACTGCGCCGACACAGACAAGCGCTTGCCACTTTCGTCTTTGCTTTCCGATCACGGAGCCTCCCCCGAGGGCACGTGCACATTTGCCTGCGCCGGCTTCATGACGTCAGCCGCCAGCAAATCGGTCTCGGGCATTGCCCAAAGGCTCACGAGGGCCGAAAGCGCCAGCACGATGAAGGTGCGCAACAGCACCCGTTTGGTTGTATTCATTTGATCTCCTTAGTTGCGATTGTTCTGTGAACGGTGGTTTGGGCTTACTGCTTCAACGCACGCCCGGCGGCAACAAGAGCGTGGCGCGATTCGTCCTCAAACCCTGTGTCTTTTCCCTTGCGGGAGCCCCGTAACCGGCCAGAAGCGAATAGACCGCCGTACAGTCAACGCCCGCATCGCTCTCTCCCATGAAGCACTTTCCGGTGACGGTCTTTACTTCGGTGTAGTGATCCGACGACTCGGCGGCTTCTTTCACGCGCACCCTCGCGCGTTCGGTAACGGCTTGCGTACGCACCTTTTTGCCGGCTAGCGTCCCGTCCTTGGCCGCTTTTTCAGCGATTTCCGCCACAACAGGCGTCAAATCCATCTTGGTGAAATCGAGCCGCTGAAATTCCTCCAAGGTAAAGCCGCGCGTCACGGGACGCTCGGGCGTGCCCCAGCTGATGCCCAATTGCTTGCGGCCTTCTTCCTGCACGGTGCGGGCCAGTTTCGAGTTAAAGCACACCCAAGTTTCTTTCTTCTCCAAGCACCCCGCTCCCGACTTCTTGTCGCAGAAACTGCCCACGTAGTGGCAAAGCCCGCGGGACTTTCTCAACGCATGCATACGGTCTTCGTTGGTGCAGGAAAAATATTCGGCGGCCATTTCCAACGCGATCGACGCCAAAAAGGACGCAGGTGAAAACTCAAGCGTGAGGCTTCCCGTCGAGGAAATGCCCACCGACACGCCGTAGTAAGAAAGCGACGGCGAATACACGCCGCTGCCAGCACTTCCGTAAAGGGCCTGCAAAACACCCTGCGTGGACTCAAAGGAATTGAGGATGTCGTAAACGTAAGGACTGCCGAGCCACTTGATGAATTCCGTACCGGCGTCCACCCCGATCGTGAGCCCGATCGAGAGCGCCGAATTGCTCATCGTGCCCGCCGTCCCTTCAACGTCATTGCGGCAACACGAAAAGCCCATCATCTTGACGCTGCAGCCCGAGGCAGTGCCCTTAAAGAGCATGTCGCCTTCGACTTCGCCGTAGATGCCCGCCTGTCTCAAAATTTCCCAGATGGCAACGCCCTCGAGAAAATCGTCGCTTGTCTCGGGTTTTGTGGGCTCGCAGATGCCCGCGATGCAAAGCTCTCCGTCGCAGTCCTTGCCCGTGACGATTTCTTCCGTTCCGCCCCCGCACAAAAACGTTTTCGTGAGCATCGTGCAGTTGCCGTCCTCGTCCCTGCCCAAACACTTGGATTCGGTCAGTTTGCAGTCTTTGCGCTTTTCCAAGGATTCACAGCCGTCGTCGGTCACCGGGTCACCCGCGCCCGAGCCGCAGGTGTAGGTGATCTCAGAAGCCCAGCAGTCTTTCGTGACAGGCACGCCGTTGACAATCTTCGTGCCGCCGGGTTCCGTGCAGACTTCCGCGGTCTTGCGACAGATGTCATTGGTTTCCAATGCCGAACAAGTATCGACCTCGACTATCCCCGAGATCTCATCGCTTGACTCAATGAGTTCGGCGTCGCCCGGATCGACCGATTCGACTCTGCCGCAGTTGTAGACGACACGCTCGGCTTCGCACCCGTCGGGTCCGTTTTTGACGCACGTGCGCTCGACTTCGGTACAGCCCTCGCTAGCCTCCAACCCCTTGCAGGTGGACGCGGGTTCGGTTCGCTCACAGCGATAGACTCGCTCATAGCCCCAGCACGAGGCGCGATACGGAATGCCGTTGATGACGCGCACGGGCGGATCCTTGTCAACGCACACCTGAGAGATCTGCGTGCAGTGCATGCCGCTGTTTTCCAGGTCGTCTGCCATCTGCGTACACGACTCGACGTCCTGCGTGGGCTGCCCGACGTTGACCGTCTCTTCGTCTTCAATCGAGGCGTTGCCGTCTTCCACGACGCCTTCAGGAAGTTTGCCTTTGCAAACGGCTTCCCCCACCTTGATGAGGCACGTGGGATCGACGTCGGTATCACACGTCGGGGCCTTGGTGATCGTGCAGCCGCCTGCGGCCAAGTCCGAACAGCCCGTGGCCGTTTTTGCATTGCAGTAAAAGACGCGCTCGCAGCCCGACTCCGTACACTTGACTTCGCCCTTGGTGCAGTCTTGACGATCGAGCAGCTCGCCGCAAGCCGATTCGTCGACCACGTCTTCGGTCTCCACGGTTGACTTTGTCCATTCGGCATTCACGGGCGGCAATTTGATTTTCTTGTCGCATACCCAGGTTTCCTTGTACGAGAGGCACACGGACTGCCCTTCGGCGTCCTTGATTTCCTCCGAGCACGTTCTCTCTTTCAACACGCACTTGCCCGGCCCCCGGTCGTCGGCATCGTCCTGCAAGGTGGAGCAACCGTTTACGGATTCCGTATCGGGCACCATGCACGCATAGGTGTCGCGATAGCTCCAACAATCGCGCGTCACGGGCACGCCGTCGACAAGCCGTGTGCCGCCCGCTTCGACGCACACGCGCCCCGTCACGACACAATTTTCTTTGCCGGCGTCGGCGGCCCATAAGGAACCGGTCAACGCAAACAAGCCCGCGGCGCAACAAAACGCCGCTATCGAGCGCTTGCCCGTCACAATCCCGTGCATGTTTCGCTCCAGTGGTCTGTTTCGGCGTTTTTCACAAAGCGCGTGAAGGGAAAGCGAAGCGAGACCTCGCCCTGATAGACGTGGTTCGTCCCCGCGCTCTTGTAAACGGTAAGTTTGATGTCGGCAATGCAGTCGGCTTTGTTGCAAGAGACCTTGCCCGCAAAGCGCGCCAAGCCGCCCGTGATCGGTTCGACCGTTTCAAACACATCGGTCGTTGTCTTCACGGTAACGGCCGGTTTGCTGTTGACGGTAAGCGCAAGTTCAATCCCGTCGACCCGGCACACGCTTGTGACTGTGAGCGTATCGGCACCTGGCACGGCGTCTTCGCCCAGGCCCCCGAGGTCACTGTTGGACGCGCTTTGCGTGCTTCCCACCTTGCACGAAGAGTCCGTCGTTACCACAAGCCTGCGCATGCAGGTTTTGGTGACCGCCTTATAGACGGGCTTGAAGCAGGCCGCGTAATGCTTTTCCTTTTGTCCGGGCGTCACAATCACCGGGCACGTTTGGCTCGTTGCATCCTTTTTGCCTTCAAAGCAAGCCAAGGTGGTCGTGGTCTGCTGGCGCACCACCACGGGAACCGAACACGTCGCCTCCTTTGTTTCCTTAAGCGTCGTTTCGCACGCCCAGACGGACGCCTCCGAGAGAATCTCATCAAAGCGCTTTTCGCACGTTTCCTCCACGCTGCTCCCCGGTTCTCTGTTGGTGCGCACTTCGCAGGTCAATGTCTCTTCGGGCTTGGGGATCACCGTGATGTGATCCTCACAGTTGCCCGCGGAGCTGCCGTTGCCGCCCAAATCCACCCAATCGTCGGCGTTGTCGATTACGTCGTCACGCTCGCCCAGAATCTTGTCGGCCTCGTCGGGATCGAGCTTGGGGCGATTGGTCGAGCCCTTGTCAACCATCTGCACGGCCAGACACTTGGGGTCGTTGCGGCTCCAACATACATCGGCCTCTGCGCGACCGGGGTCGTAGAGCACGCCCTGACCGTTTTGGCGCAGCGCTTCGAGCTCTTCCGTGTTGCCCGTATTGTTTTTGACAAAATCCGTCACGTCTTCACCCTTGGTGATGACGTCAAAGTCCGGAATCGGCATTGTCTAGCCGGCGTTGACGGCATCTTCCACTGCGGACGGCACGGTCCCTGCGGCATAAACGACCCCCGCGCACAGGCTTGCCAAAACGAACGCCCCCTTAATCACAGGCCTTCCCCATAAACGAGGGTTCAGACCAGGCATCACGCTGCAGGGCGCACCCCATCGCGTGAATCGCCTTTTGCGCTTCCGAGGCGCGCACCTTGCCCGCCGCCTTCGAAATCGCAGACGACGGATCATCGAATTCCCTGTAAAGCGTCTCCAAGGCATAGTTTGTCGTCACAGCTCCTTGCACGCGCGCCAAAACCCCGGCGCCGTCTTCAAGAACAAAGACCGGCACCGAAGCAATGCGGTTTTCTCGGAAAAACGCGGGATCAACGTCCACTGCCCCGAACGCTTCATGCAGCCGCGCAGCAGCGCGAACAATCTCAGCTTTTTGCCGATTCCGGTCCTCAGCCGGAGCTCCGAAATACGCCGCCTTCTCAAAACCCTCAGATACAGGTAATCCGCGCACTGCCAAACGCAGATGCGCCAGATCAGCCTCGCGCCTCAGACGTTCCCGATAGTCTTTTTCCAAACTCATGCTCACGACCACGGTCAGACGAACGCCGACAAAATCAATCCCTTTGAATTCGGACGGCGTCTGCACCTCGCCCGCCGCCAGTCGACGCGCTTCGTTTTCCACGGTTTCGACGGCCTGCGCCACGACCGCTCGGTCAGCGGCAAGAAGCGCATCGTTTGCTTCATTTGCCGGCGATTTCCCCGAAAGTACCGCCGCAAGTACACACGCTGCCGCAAGCACGCGACTTTTTGCTCTTTTCTGAGTCATCTTGCTGTTTCGTTTGAAAGTGTCGGCACCCAAACTCAAGGCATGCCGGTCATGAGGTTTAGACCGGCGCAGCAGTCGCGCATGCGCCAGAGCAAAATCGCACCGTCTTCACCGCCCACCGCATAGGTTTTGCCTGCACCCCAGGTCTGTGTGGGCGCGCCCATCGGCCGACAGCATTTCGAGCCCGAGGCCGTCACCGTGGGATAAATCAACTGCGTGCGCCAAACGTCCTTGCGCGGAATCGGTTCAAAGTAAGGGCCGCACTGTCCCTTTTTGCCGTAGGCGGCCCACAACAGCCCCTCTCGCGCAAGCTTTACGCTCATGCGAGCGGCAATCAGATGCCAAGCCTGCAGGGGACTTGTCATGGCAGCGACCCACCCTGCCAAGGGATACAAACCGCCCTGACAGCCGTTGCACCAGAAAAGTTCCGGACGGGGCTTCATGACGGAGGCCGCGGTACAGTCCATGGCGCAGGCAGCCACAGCCATAGGATTGGCAAAAATCGCCGATTCGGGCGCCAGTACAAACGAGGCAAGCGCGTCGCCCCAGATCGGATCGAGTTCCGTGAGATACGCAAGATCCCAAGCCGCGTTTTCCAGACACGACGTATCGACCACTGCTTCGAGCACGAAAAGCCACGGCGTGTGGTACCAATGCGCCTGATAAAACACCGCGCCGATTTCGGGACTGCCCGCACCGTCTTCGCCGACATTGCCCGCAAAGGAAGCGGCAACGTCCGCGGTACGCTGAGCGCTTCTGCCGTGCGCGGGAGCTTTAAGTCCCGGATCCATCGAAACGCCGCCCAACGACACCAGACAGTAAGGTTCACGCACCACTTCCACGGTACGCAGCGGCTCCCAAAAGCTCATATTGAATCCCGGCACCGCAACGGGTCCGCGCTGACACGTGCAGATCACGCGCGCGTCGGTGTCGGGGTCAGAGACGCCCTCGGGACTCAAACGGGTACCGGCGATTCTCATCGGAAAGAGGCACGACCAGCAGACGTCCGTAACGGGGTTGGGAAAGGAGCCCTCGCAGCCCGCCTCAGCCGCTCCCGAAGTCACGATGCCGATCGCCGCACAAACTCCCGCCACCACGGACACAAAGCCTTTTTGCCGTCTCATGCGGCCTCCTTGACGGAGGTGTGCTTTTGCTTTCGGTCAGAACCATTTTCGGCAGCAAACGACGCGGGCAGCACCGCGCAGCGCGCCAGAGCCCGGGCAAAGGCCGGATACTTGCGATTTTTGAGGTCTTTTTCGCTCGCACCGCCCGCCGGAAACGTCACGGTCCAGCCGCCGATGCGCCGCTCCAGAAGCATCACCGTGCTGTAGTTGCCCAGCAGCACCGAGAGCAATCCGGCTTCGTCAATCACAACAGCCATTTCCGGGGCATAGCGCGCGACAAGCACCTGTGTTTCGGGCGTCAAAGGTGGCGTCACTACCGCAAGCCGCCCTTGGGACGCAGCCAGCAATTCCTGCGCGGCATAGCGCTCGAATGTGCGGTTGAGGTCACAGACAAAGACGGGCCAGCCAGCGCTCCAAGCCGCATAAGCCGTGCCGTTGCGTGACAACGCGGCCATGGCGCGGTGTACGCTCGAAGCAAATTCGCCGCTCGTTTTTTCGTAGTAACGAACAAGCCGCAAGCGCAGCGCGGCCTCGCGCGTGATCCAGTGTCCGTCGTACCCAGATTGAAACGCTGTAACGGAGGCGCCGAAATAGTGGGCGTTGAGTTTCATCGCCTTGCGCCCGCTTTTCGTTTGCAGCATCTGTCGAAAGCCCGGCGTCAGGTTTTTGAGATCCTTGACGGTTTGAGTGAGGTCTCGTGCATCCGGCACGGGCAAAGCGGCAAACAAAGCGGCGAGCTCGTCCTTGGCTGCTTCGGGCTCACGCAAGGCTTTTGCCTTGATCGGCTCCAAAAGGTGACGCACAAGCGACAAAGCAAGCACACCCAGGTCGGATGCAGTTGCCACGGGCATTGCCTGCGTTTCGGGCACCCAAAGGGAGGTGGCCGTAAAGTCTCGCGCAGCCGACGGGTCGGTCACTGCACGGCCCGCAGCCACTCGTTTGTCATCGGCGTCCATCTTGGCCGTGTTCTGATTGATTTCGGCGCGGCTGTGATATTTGGTCATGGTTCTGGTCCTGTAATCGGGTTGATGTTGTCGGTTGGATCGTCATTGAGAGCCACCTCATCGATCACAGCCGCCACTTCCCTGCCGTCAAATGTGACGATCACAACACTCGGAACGGACTTGAGCGCAAAGCGTCGGGTTAGCGTGCCGCCCTGATCGGCATAAAGTCGGATTCCCAATCGGCGCGAGGTTCGCGAGACGTTTCCGGCCGTCGCCACAGGGCGAAGCGACGTACCGATTTCGGGGAGAAACCGAACAAAGGCAAGCTGCTTTTCGTCATCCGCGTCAAAAAACACGTATCCGCGCACAAACCCCGCAAAAACGGCTTTGACAGGTTCGGCCATGGCGCGCACGGACGCTTCATCCAACAGCACTAGTCGTCGCGATTCGGTCGCTTTGGCTTCAAGTCCACGGGAGTCTCGGCGTGGCGCTTCATGTTGTCAGCCGTCTCGCGCTGCGCTTTTCGCAACAGCCCCAAACTGTCTGCCTCCCGTACGCGGGACTGCAACAAAGCTTCCCAATCGGGTTCGGCAACGGGCGCTGTGTTAGCCACCACGATGTCGACGCCGCGCTCCGTTTTTTCGGTGTCGGCACACGTCGGGCACGCAGCGGGTGCGGCAAAAGCCACCACGGAAATCCCCGTCAGAAGACCGGTCAAAACGAGGGCGCGCTTCATCGGCCTTCCTCCGGCTTGCCCGCCGTCTTTCGGATCCGTTCGATCGCGCCGTTTTGCACAAGATTCACGATCTCGGCTTCGATCCGCTCCGTGGCATCGCGTCCGCCGCTGGCCATGGCCACCACGGCTCGCGCGTCGATCAAAAGCCAGTTTTCTCGGGCGGCCACGCGGGCGCTTGCCAGCACAAAAAGTTCGTCGAAAACGTCGTTGGCCGCCATCACGTCCTCGAGCGCAGCACGACCTGCGAGTTCCAGCAGCGCTTTTCTCGCAGCCTGTCGATCGACCACGGCAACGTCGGGCGCCGGCTTCAGTTCCGCAGGCAAATGAATGCCGAGCCTCTCACGCAGATCCCACACGTTCAAAGCCATTGCCCCAGCACCCAATAAGCCGAGGGCAAAAAGCCACATCGCGGTGCGATTCGCCACGGTCTTTACCGACGACCAACGCGCCCGACGGATTTCGTCATCGGCTTGGTTTGCCAACTCCGCGGCAGCGGCCTGTGTTCGGGCAAGCTCCTGCTGCGCGATTTCATCGTTGATGCGGTACCGGAGTTCTTTTGTGTCTTGCTTTTCGCTTCTCTCCACGCTTTCTTCTCTCAGGGGTTGCGGGGTTATGTTTTCGGTTGTCGCAGGCTTCGACGTCTGTTCTGTTGATACGGCCGGAAGCGGCGGGGTCGGCATCTTCGTGATTTGAATCGGCGGCCGGTCGTTTTCAGCCGCTTTCTCGACACGCTCGGGTTGCGCGGATGGTTTTGCCGTCTGCAACGCGTCTTTGCCTTCGATGTCTGAGTCGGCCTCCGGACACTCCTCGATTTCGGCACGGCCACCGGCCGCCTGCGCTGTCGTACGAATGCGGTGGTGTTCCAAAAACACCGACCAGACGCGGCGCGCCTCATCCTCGGTCAAGCCGTTTGTTTTGGCGAGTTTCTTGAGCATCCCGTCCTGTTCAAAGCGCGCAAGCGCCTCTTCATGAAACGCCATCGCATCGGGCTGCTGCCGCAGCGCCTCGTAGCGCGACTTCTCCCAGATCTGACGCTTTTGTGCGGGTGTAAGGAGCTCGGCCTTGGCGGGCTTGGTCTCGGGCATTCGCACGACAGGGACTGCCGTCTTATCTTCGTTTTGCTCTGCTTCTGCCCAACCGTCCGCTACAACCGAAAAGCTTTTGAGCGCCTCTTCTTTGGCCAGTTTTTTTCGCGTGGCCGGTTTTGCGCCGTCCGTCATCGCGCGGCCTCCTTGTCCGCACCGCCGTACGCCACAGCGGCAATGGCCTGCACGGCGCTTTTGCCCTTGGCCTTTTCTCGGCGCACTGCGTCAAACACTTCGGCACGCGTCGAAAACGCCGTCATGGAGAAGGGATCCAAAATGAGGCGCCCGACCACGCCCGGTGCGTCGCCCACGCGTGCCCATACTTCGGAGTAGGTTTCCGAGACGGTGGTGAGACCCGATAACGTCCTTTGCATTGCCGGATCAGTGGTAAACGCCGCAATCCCTTCGTTTTTCTGACGAAAGAGAAAGACGCTGTCGGCGTTGGCTCTCACCGCTCGAGCCGTGCCCGACATCCGAAAGTCTTCCATCGACTGCGAAATGCACACGATCCCCGCGCCGTACTTGCGCAGCGTGCGGCAGGCCCATTCGATGAAGGCGCCCGATTCGCCCGACAGCAATCGCCAGGCCTCGTCAATCACGATGAGTTTCTTTTCACTGCGCGGCCTGTTTCGGATTTCCTGCAGGATGCGCATGATGCAAATCAACAGCACCGCGCTTTGAAGCACCGGTTTGTTTGCGAGCGCCTCCATTTCGAGCACCACGAGCGCGGCTTCAAAATTGACGTTGGCCTTGCCTTCAAACCAGGCGGCAAAGCGGCCTCCCGCTGCAAAGGGCGACAAGCGCACCGCCACATCGTGCAGAGCCGGATCGCGTGTAGCCATCAGCTGCACCACAAGATCAGTCAACTGCGGCGTACGGTTTTGTTCGCGCGCTTTTTGCACCACGGCCGCAATATTGACCTTGACGAGTTCCATGGCGGTCATTTCCATCGGCGCGTTGCCGTTGGCCATCGCGGCGATAATCTGCGCCACCTCATCCAACGTTTCAGCCGGATCCTCGCCCATCATGTCCAACGGATTGAGGCAAAGCCGATCGGATTTCTCCCGGTCCTGCCGCTCAAAGTCAATGAATTGCCCCTGCGCGAGATCCACGCACGTCTCGTAGCTCTTGCCGATGTCAAAGACCCAAACGCGGCCTCCCGTGGCCAGAACCGACGTGACGATTTCCTGCGTCAATACCGACTTGCCCGAGCCCGACGTCCCCGCCACCACCGCGTTGTAGTTGCCGTTGCGATTGGCAAAGATGTCGATGGGCATGAGTTCGCCGCTGCGCGACACAAGCATCAGCATCGGTTTGCGTTTGGTTTCCGAAACTCTGGCGGGACTGCCTCGAAAGTCTCCCGTCACGGGCAGCATGTGGCCGGCGGCCTGGCGCGTCACCGTGTAGGCACGGCCGGCCGTCTTGATGTCGCGCATAAGCGCGGTTCCGGCTTCCAAAGGCAGGCTTTGCATCAGATCCATCACCTGCAAGCCCAAATCGATCTGCGCCTGAAAGCCCGCGCCGGCAAGCACGTTGGCAGCGTTGTGCGCTGCCGCCACACCCTTGCCGGGCGAGGCATACACAATCATTGTCTGCGCGATGCGCGCCAATCCCCGACCGTCTTCGCAGGCTTTGAGCGCCGCTTCCAGGTCACGGCCGCGCTCAGCAAGATCTGTGAGAAACTGCCCGATTTCGGTGTTTACAAGCTGCCGCACGCGCGCGTGCTTCATCGCCACCATCGAACGGTCCTGCGAAATTGCCGTGGGCTGCACGCTTGTCGTCCACAAAAAGGGCGTATTGATGCGGGCTCGTGTGGCGGTGGCCGCTCCGAGGATGCGACGCATGCGTGACAAATGCGTTTGCGCGGGCAGTCCCGTCACAGCCAAGCCTACCGTTTCAACAGCATTTTCGGCGTGACTGACCGAGCGTCGGCTTTCGGTTTGCGCAATGCTGCCCCTGCCCGGCGCGGGCGAAGCAAACACCATGCCGCTGCGGGCAATGTCGATGGTCGTGTCGGGGAAAACCGCCGCAGTACGCAGAACGTTCGGACGCACGGTTTCTTCAAGTCGGTTTTGACGCGCACCGTGTCCCCTTAGACTGGTTTCAGGGAGCTCTCCAGCCGCTGCCTTTTGAGGATTGAGAATTTCGCGCACCGTCTCCATCCAGTCGACGTCGTCCCAAGCGTAAGCAAAAAGCCCGAACTGCTTGAGCGCCACTTCGATGCCTTGCGAAGCCCTCAGAAAGTGCGTGAGCGCCTGCGAGCTCTTTCCTTCAAGGATGTGCAGCAGTTCGGCTCCTCCGGGCGAACACACGACCGAAAGCCAAACGCGAAAGTGCCGCACGGGCGTGTGCGTATCAAAGGCAAGACTCCGTGCCCTTTCATCGAGCATGCGGGCGCGGCGCACGGCCATTTCTTTGAGAACGCCAGCGGCCTGTTCGGGCAGGCGAACGGCCTGCGAACGACTTTCCACGTATTCGGTGAGCGTTTCGCGTACTGCGGCGGCGCTTGCAAAAAGCGAAACCGAATAGACCGTCTGACCGGGCATTTCGCTTGAAATGATGCGCTCCAGACCTTCGGCCAGCGCCGTGTCGGCGTAAAGCGCGGGCGTGAGCTCAAACAC
>ERZ791626.1270-NODE-1270-length-19550-cov-2.310182_pt1 | contig 19550 bp, 10 predicted proteins | sample MGYA00510266_ERZ791626 | MGnify/ENA primary metagenome ERZ791626 (study PRJEB30046, sample SAMN00715208) | human gut metagenome | study: EMG produced TPA metagenomics assembly of the A metagenome-wide association study of gut microbiota in type 2...
CAAACGACACACTGGTCACTGCATCCTTAACCGGACGCCCCAGACCGTGCGCCATCAGATACGACGACCGAATCTGCTCAAATGCCTGATGATCAGAAACCCAACCGCCCTTATCAGCAAACGACTCGGTCTCGACCAGAATTTGTCCCACAGCCCATTGCGCCATGAGCAAGGTACACAAAAACAATACATTCCTTTTCATATTTTTTCTCAATTCGTTCTACGATTATTATCCAAGGTCCAAAGCAAGATGTTTCGGGCCGTCGTAATCATAAGTAAACCAGTCGAAATCGACATAACCCTGCCCCGCTTCATGTAAGCTGAACAGCGAAATAAAGATACCATTAAAACCAGCAGTAGTCATCGTGAAGGAGTTGCCTATCGGCTCAAAATGTTCACCATCGAGGCTGTACAACGCAGTTCCCTCGCGCTGTTCGAGCGTCGTACACAACCACACCCATGTTCCTTCAAAGATAGGCGAATAGACCACCCCGTCAGGTGTGTCGAGATAGACGCGATAGCCCTCCCGGCTCTTTTCAACACCCACGGCAGCATAGTTGGCCCCCGTCAACATCAGCCCGCCACGCTGCCCATCTGCCATAGCTTCGACTGACATCTTTGTCGTCATCGTGTCGATAGCCCGGCCCATTTTTCGCTGAATCACCCGGTTGGTCACCGAACGTTGGGGAGCTCTGGGATTGGCTGGCTTCATACCATAGAGACGCAAACAACCGCGACGCTCCGTCAACGACCACTTTCCTGCAATCGGATTGCCCGTCCACCCCCATTGCGGCGAAAGTTCCTCTCCGGAAAAATCATCGTCGGTCTGCACTCCACGCACCGGCTTGCCCTGAATTGGCTTGCGGGCCTGCCAGACGGTGTTACCGATACCATTGCCATCGGGATCCTCGCCCAGCAACGGCCAACCATCCTGCCAATGTGCCGGAATCAGAAACTGAGGACGCCCTTCGAACGAATCGGAAGATTGCACCAACTGATGAAAATACCACCACGAACCATCAGGCACCTGTACCAGAGAGCCTTGGCTACAGCTACGCATCGTACCATTACCTCGCTCCAGCAATACCCGTTTTTCATAAGGACCATCGATAGTTGGAGCCCGCAAAACAATCTGTCGGCGATCGACTTTGTTGCCCTTGCCATCCATCGTCCACTCGGAGATAAAAAGGTAGTAGAAGTCGTTGATGCGGTAGATTTTGGCAGCCTCGGCACCAACGCCCACATAGACATCCTTACCTTCATCCAACAACTCAAAACCGTCCCAACTGAGGCGAAAAAGGCGTTGATGATAGACACGCTCCAACCCGAGCTCGTCGATCTGGTAGTTGCAGAGCAGGTAGGCCTGCTTTTGCTCCTCATCCCAAAAAACGGCCGGATCGGTCATGCCGGCTCGTTCGAATATCAGGTGCGGAGCGCTCCACGGCCCGCGAATATCCTCACTTTTGCAGACAAAAAGGCCCTTTTCAAAATCAATGAAATAGCAAAGCCAATGGTCGCCACGATGCACCAGATCACCGGCCCAGACACCGGTACGGGTCTTCCAAGTGATGCTGTCCACAATACCGCCGATGATCTCCCAATTCACCAAATCTTCCGATTCGAGAATCGTCATACCCTTCATCGAGGTACCACGCGATGAGATCATATACCATTTGTCGCCCAACTGCTCCACATCGCTATCGGGAAAATTGCTGTTCAGGATCGGATTGCGAAAGGTGCCATCTCCCTGATCGCCCCAACTGCCCAAACGTGGCGTTTCGAGGTTGCAAACCACAGCCTCACGTCCACTACACCCAGCCAGCGCAAGGGTCAGCAATAACACTAAAAACTGTTTCATACGGGGTTTACCTGATTCAATTAATCCAAAGGAGTGGGTTCATAATCGGTCGGATTGACCCAATCGGTTTGGCTGGAGGTCACCTCGCCACGCATATACCGCTCATAGAAATCAAAACTGGTCGGCTGGTAGAAAGGATACGAGTCAAAGATATCCCCATTGCCGCACACACGCGGGTCTCCGGTTGCACGCAGGTGCTCAAAGAGACGTTCGCGCATCCGCTCCTTACGGGTGGTATAAGCCAAATCTTCGGCTAAATTATGCATACAGGCACGATCGCTCTCAATATGATACAGTTCCTCGGCCGAATGCTTTCCAAAGGACAACTCCCAGAGAGACGTCTGTTCGCCCCGACGACGCGACTCGAGAATCGTGGTCTTGGTCGGCGAACCGTCCGTGTTGAGATAACCCGTTTCGGGATTGCCTGCCGGCCATAGTTCAGGTTTGAAGTTGTAGATGTAGAGGTAGCCATCTTCGATAATGGAGCGAATCGGATAGCCCTGATTGCGCGGTCGCCCATAATCATGGCGCTCCTGTCCCAAAAAGATCGAACCACGATCGTGAATGGGCTTGTCAGCCAGCAAATCGGTCAGTTCGCATCCGGCCGGCGCCATGCCATTAGCTGCAGCATCCACCCCCGCCAAACACAGGAAGGTAGGGGCAATATCGATCAAACTGACATATTGCGCCACCTCACGACCGGCATTGAGAATACCGTTATGCCACATAACAGCCAACGGCAGATGATTCGAATATTCATACTCCAATCCCTTGCAACGCGGGAAAGGCATGCCATTGTCGGCAGTCACCACCACAATCGTGTTATCCAATTCACCGCTCGCCTCGAGCATGGCCAGAATATTTCCCAATTGGGTATCGAAATGCTCGATTTCGTAGGCGTAGTCCAACATATCGTGACGCACCGTATCGTTATCGGGCCAGAAGGGCGGCACGCTGTCGATATCAGAGAGCAATTTGCCTCCTTTGTTAACACCCGTCTGATACTCATAGGCACGATGCGGCTCGTGGCTCCCAAACCAAAAGACCCACGGCCGGCCTTCGGGCTTCTGTTCGAGAAACTGTGCAAAATTGGCCGCATAATCGTTCGGACTGATTTTCGACGTCGGAGGCGTCAAGCGGTGCTTCTGATAGGGTTCTCCCGTCAATCGACGCGGTTTTCCATCGAGCATACGCGGATTGCCCGGCGCCCAACCCTTGCCCGTAAAGGCTGCATAATAGCCATTGCGCGACAAAACCTCGCAAAAAGTCGGATATTGATTTTCAGGCCAATATCCGATGTGATTACCGGCCTCCTCCAACTGCCACGAATAGCGTCCGGTCAACAGGCAAGCACGCGAGGGGGCCGACTTGGCATTGGGGGTGTAACAATTCGAAAAAAGAATACCTCCGGAGGCCACCCGGTCAAATGCGGGCGTATGCACCCAATTGCAGCCATAGGCGCCTGCAAAAGGGAATGACTGGTCGTCGGCAATGGCAATGAGGATATTCGGGCGACTGCCGGCAAGCTCCTGCGCCGCATCGCTACACCCTACACCGGCCAAACATCCCAGCAACAGAAGATTGCGTTGTTGTGTCATCATTTTGAGTTGTTTTTTGAAGTTCGAATAAATACGGCATCTTTGGCAGGAACAACCGTGTTGCATGGCTCATAGGTATAAGGCTTGTTCGAGAGGTTAGCCACCACAACGCCGTGCTCAAAGGTGCGCTCCACAATTTCGGAGGCACTATGTACGGTAATTTTCTTGATTTCAATCGAACTATCCGTATCCTGCATCATAAAACGCAGGTTGAATTGATGCTCTCCTTTCGGATTATAGACCAACTTCGTTCGGGTCATGCAGTCATATGTATTGGCGAAATAGAACCGATGTGTCGTCCACTTTTCGGTCACCACCGAGCGCTGCTCCATAAATCGCTTCTGCTGCTGATTGGCCGACACAACCAAGGCCCGGTTGTAGCCTTCAGGCGTGGCAGCACCCTTACCGGTCGAGCGCATCGTCACCTCGACATAGACCTCATCAGAGATGTAGGGCACATTGCGCAACACAAAGCCAAAAACGTCCCGCTCCTTGGTCGGGGTAATCTCCAACACACCCTCCTCAGTAAATTCCGCCGTAGCATAAGTGACCGGCTGAGAGGCATGCACGCTGGGACGCGAAGGGGCATCGGTCAGAATTCCGGGACATATCGGATTACCCATCCCATTCAGTTGATCCGGCGCCTCGGCCGCCATGAAACGCGCCTCGGAAAGGGGCTTTCCCAACCAGCCGATTACAGGTTCATGCTTGTCCAGATCGAACAACTCGCGCAGATTGGGTATCTCGTGAAGCGTCAGCCAACTGTTGCACAAAATAAACGAATCGGTAAATACGCTCTGCGCAAATCCCAAACGGTAATATTGGAACATCTCCTTGCGCGAAAGATGGTCTGGCGTGTTGTAACGGAATGCACCATAATTGAATTTGGGGTTTGCGGTCAGCGGTTTCCACAGGTTCAACATATTGTAGGTCGTGGACCATGTAATGTAGCCATAAGGGCGCTGCTCGGGTATGCCCTCCATCTCCACGCCATTCAATGCACCGTTGCCGGTTCGCTGGCAACCGTGCTCGCGGCCATCGGCGGCAATGATGCGATCGGGTCCCACCGCAGCCCGCAGACGCGTCAGAAAATCGTAGCAGCCAATGCCGTAGGTTTGCACCCCGTCAATCATGCCATCATCCTGCTTGCCGTCCATATTGACGTCGGCCCGCTGCCCCAAAGCCTTGCGTCGTTCATGATAACCCGTGGTCGGAATGCTCATCATCACATCGAACTGCACACCATCGAAGGTCTCCCAGCGTCCTCCTTCGGCAAAATTTCCCGACAACTCTTCGAGCAGCACATCGGCACAGCTCTTGCCTCGAGCATCGCGCGGACAGGCGGTCGAGAGGTTGTAATACCACACCATATTGTAGGTCGTCTCCCACGGACCGCCCATTACATGCGGCGCCGCATAGGTTTTACCGGCCTCGAATGCGCGTGCCTCGGAATTGAACATGGCACGCTGCACCAGCAGTTGATTGCCGCGGATCTCGATCAAACGGACATACTCGGCATGCTCCCAGTCGAACGTACCGTCTGCCTTTTTGCGTACCAGCGTAATATCGTCCGGGCGGTTGAAACGCATTCCGTTATCCATACGGAAATGTGACGGATCATCCACCTCGATCCACATCTCTTTCCGATATTTGGACTCTGTGGCTGCCGGCAACGAGGTCTGAACATCCGAGCCCTCGAAATAGAGCCAATGGCCCGGTGAAAACTTCTCCAATCGGTAGTTGGGGATACGCCCACGGCCATTCATGTGCACGATCACAAATTTCTCGGGATATTCGTCCTTGAAGCGCTTAAACCATGTATAGATTTGTTCATGTGGGTTATTGTCCAAAAGCTCTTCATACTCGGTCTTACCCATGATGCCCGACAACTCGGCCATGCGACGGCTCCAAGGACGATAGCCTCCTTCGTCGCCGTTGTAGAATTTACGGATGGCAAACTCGGCAACGCGGAAATAGCCGGCTCGCGGATACTCCTCCTCGAAAATTTCCAATTTGTCAAGACGTTGTTGTCCAACGCTCCCAAACCACGGAATGAGTATCAGCACCAACGCCGCCAACAGAATGCGCATGTGCTGTTTCATAGGTTTCTTGTTTTAAGTCATGAGGCTTACCTGAGCGGTGCACCTCGTTTCATCATTTTTTTCAGTTCCGGCAGGTATTTCTCATACACCGCACGGGGATAGACGCCATGCTTTTTGCAAATCTGGGCCGCCATGCCGGTCACCTCACCAGCCATGCCGAGCGTCATCTGCACACGCACCGTACCTAACGCCTGATGCGTTACGCTCATGTTTCGACCGCCGATAAAGAGATTATCAATGTTATGCGAATAGAGCACGCGGTAAGGCACATCATAGCGATCGACCTTGGCCAGCGGCTTATGGTGGGTGCAGTAGGTTACCCACTCCCATCCCGGATAGCGTGCCGCATTCTCCGGTTTGGCATAGTGCAGGTCCATGGTCCATGTGGTGGTAAAACTGGCATCGGGGAACTCCACCCGCTCCAAAATATCCGTTTCATCGAGAATCACATCGCCCAGCAGACGGCGCGACTCTCGTTTCATGGCGATGTGTTGCAGATAGTCGAGACGATAGTTTGCATATTTGGGAAGATGATTTTTCAAATAGGCCCAGTTGCCGAATACGGCACGCAAGAAATTGTCACGCACCAATTCAGCCTCAGTGGCATTGTCAATTTCAAGGCCGGTCTCCCACCACCAAGCCCAACTGCTGCGGTCGATGAAGTAATCCTTATCGACTTTCATCGCCCACGGCAATTCCTCGGGCCGAGGAAACGTCCCCGCATCGGCACGCGGGAAAGCATACCATTGCATCGTCGAACCCATCATCTTGCGATCCCCGGTCTGCGGCGCCGAAGGTTCATGAGCCACCGCATGGCTTTCGCGCCCAATACGATAGTCCGCCTTAGCCAGATAACCCACCGTACCATCGCCCGTACAATCGGCAAAGAGCGTCCCCGAAAAGCGATACTCCTCGCCGGTCTGAAGACATTTACCCTTGACCGAGGTAATCACGCTACCCTCCCTGATCACGTCAAAAACATGAATATTGTGGTAGATTTGCACACCGGCTTCGCGCAAGAGTCGCTCGCGTTGCAACGAGGCATTGCGCCGCAAGTACTCCTGAGTTTTCAGATTCTGCTCCTGTCGATTGGCAGGCGGTTCGCCTTGAAACTCCAAACGCCCGATGGCATTGAGCATATCCGAACCTCGCGAATCCTTTGTCGGCTGCGTCAAATGTTGCTCATAAAAAGCATATTTCACATCGCCAAAGCCGGTCGGATCAACCTGATAAGCAGTCGGATCATTTTTGACCGAGAGTTCGACACCCGTTACCTGGCAGGTAACATTACCCAACTGGGGATAGAGATTTTTATAAAGCAACCCAGAGGCACGCACACCCAATGCATTGTTTCCACCCAACCACGGCAGGTTGTCGACAATCACGACACGCAAGCCATAGCGTGCCGCCGTCAAGGCCGTCGTACAACCGGCAATTCCACCGCCTACAACGACCAAATCGACCTGCTGAATATCACGCGGTGAGGTATAACCCAACAAACGACGGCGTTCGGCCGCAAAAACGTGATAATCGGTTGCTGGCGCTTCCTTCGTTTTGGTGAAATAAATCGCATCGGCCCGTCCGTTGAAGCCTGTCAAATCGTGCAGACGCACCTCATGCTCCCCGGCAGAAAGGATCACCTGACCGGCATATTGCCAGCCCCAACACGAGCCCGTCACACCCAGTTTATTGGAAAGGGCCCGATTATCGACTTTAAGTTGAAAAGCACCGGGGCCCTCCCCACTATACCAAGGCGCCGTCCAATTGTAGGTGCTTACATAGACGTGATAAGCACCTCCCTCTGCAAACTTCACAGTGGTGGAAGCGTCTTCCACAGCACGCCCCATACCATGGGCCATGAGATAGGCCGACTCGATCTTATCGAAAGCCTGATGATCCAGCACCCAGCCTCCGCGCTGTGCAAAAGATTCGGTCTCGACCAACACCTGCGCAGTCACTGCTCCTTGCATGGCCAGCAAAGCACAACAGGTTGCTATCCATTTTGCTTTCATCATCCTTACATAATCTTTAACATACGCTATTTCACCTCTTCCAACAGGAAGACAGCACTATCATATTGACGAGCTATTTGTAATTCGATACCCACTTGCTGCAGATAGGCGCCATCATAGATATGCCCCTCACCCCAGAAAGCCTTACGCCTGCCCGTCTTGTTAATTTCGGTAATACGATAACGTTTCGAGGCATCCAATCCATGCAAATGCACCGTGGGACGAATTCCGCGCCGGTTGAAGCCCGTGCAATAGGCAAACAACACCGCTTTACTCTTATCCTTGCGCACCAACAGATTAGCCGCATGATTGTTCGTGCACTCATAGGGCGAAATCAAGCGATACAAATCGCCCTTGGTAACCAATTCACGGACATGCGTCTTATAGTTGGCAATGGCTTCACGCGCAAAGGCCATCTCCTCGGCAGGAATATCTTTCGGCTGCAACTCCAACCCCAGACGACCACTCATGGCCACATCAAAACGGAATTTAAGCGGCGTGATGCTACCGGTCTGATGCCCCGGCGAGGCCGACACATGGGAGGCCGTCGCCACCGGCGGATAGATCAGGTTCGTGGCATATTGCATATAGACGCGCTGCAGGGCATCAGTATTGTCCGACGTCCAAAACTCATCGTGGTAAGGCAACGAACCATAATCCACACGCCCTCCGCCCGAGGCACATGCTTGCAACATTACATCGGGATACTTCGCACGAATGCGATCATATACTCGATAAAGCCCGCGAATGTAATCAACCCAGAAATGCATCTGCTCTTCCGACAAGAGGTGAGGTGACCCAACCTGCTCTACATGACGATTCGCGTCCCACTTGATATAGTAAATATCAGGATAGGTAGTGAGCAGCTTATCGACAACGTTCCACACGAACTCCTGAACATCGGGATTGGCCAAATCGAGCAACAACTGGTTGCGCATCGTGATTCGTTCACGGCCGGGGCTCTGCACAATCCACTCGGGATGCCGCTCAGCCAACTCGCTCTTCGGGTTAACCATCTCGGGTTCAATCCAAATACCAAACTTCAACCCTTTCGAGGTGGCATGATCAATCAGATACTGAATACCTCGTGGCAGTTTCTTCTCATTGACCTGCCAGTCTCCCAGTCCCATTGTAGCGCTGTTGCGCGGATATTTGTTACCGAACCAACCATCGTCCAAAACAAACAATTCCACGCCCAATTCGGCTGCATCATCCATCATATTGGTCAATACCTGCTCATCAAAGTCGAAATAGGCACCCTCCCAACTGTTCAGCAAAATGGGGCGTTCTTTCGTACCGGCATGCAACCCGTAACGCCGTGCCCAATCGTGAAAATTACGCGAGACGGTTCCCTGGCCATTGGTGCTGTATGTGAATAGAAACTTAGGCGTTTCAAACAGCTCCCCCTCGCTCAACGCATAGGCCGACATGAACGGATTGATGCCGGCAAGGAGGCTCAGATAATCGCGCTCATCCACCTCAAACGAGAGTTTATAGTTCCCCGACCACGCCAAAGCGCCACCAATGCAACGGCCGCTATTCTCCTGCGCCGGGTGGTCCAACGAAAGAATAAACGATGCATTCTCACTTTGTGTGGTGCGCACGCCTTTTTTCGATTCGATGATCTTCGCACCCGGTTGCAAACGCTCTTCGACACAATTCATCTCGCCTGCCCATGTACCATAGAAATGGGTCAGGTAGTAGTTGTTAGCGCGAAAATTGAGGAACGACGAATAAAAGCGTTGCAAACTCACCTTTCCCTTGCCTCGGTTTTCGATGGTGACCCATTGTGCCATCACATCCTCCTCCTGATAGGCATCGACATGCAACTGCACCCGCAACGAACTGATCCGGTCGAGAAGCGTAAAAACTCCATGCACAACACCCTCCGAAAGGTGCTGTTCATAATTCTCGAAACCAAGTTCGGTAATCAGACTGCCGTCGGCATTGACGACACTGAGCGCCGGTTCGTTTACATACCCCAATCCAAACGACGGATAGGCCTCGTAGTTGGCCTCGCGGTCACAGTCGGGACGGTTGTAACTACGCCAACGGGCAAATTGATTTGCATCCGACAAACGGGGTCCGTAATAACGGAAAATCAGGCGCCCATCCTCCCCCACCGTATATACCAGTTGGGTCTTGTCAGTCGACAGTTGATAGACTTGGTTCGGTTGAACGGCACCGTGGGCAATCGAACACATCAACACACCCGGCAGAACCATCAACATCCATCGCAAAAAACGCATCATTGTTCGTAAGTATTATTCGATGAGCAGTTTACCCTGATAAATATAGGCCTTACGCAAAGTCAAATAGGAGGGAGCTGCGTTGGGAGCATGATAGGAAATCATCATACGCTTTGCCTTGGTATGGAAAAGCATCGCATGGCCACCTCCTGAAATAAGCGGTGTCGAAGCGTGCGTCCACGGGCCGGTGATTTTTCCCTCGGAGTAGGCCACACCAATTGCATAACGACCGTTGTCCGCACGGAAACTCGACCACGTCATATACAAACGACCATCCTCACCACGCATCACAAAAGGAGCATCGGTCACCTTGCCGGTGACACCTTGTGCTGTAATATCCCCCACCCAAGGAGCTTCGGATGCATGGAACAGCAGCTTCGGCGTCCCCTTCATCGCCTTCAAATCATCGGTCAACTGCACAGCATAGATTTCGCCGTCGATAGTCTCCAGCCATTCACGACAATAGAGCAACCAAGGCACCCCCTCCTCGTCTACATACAACGAACCGTCCAGACACATTTGATCTTTGGGGGTAACAGGAGCATTGACCAAAGGTTCAAACGGGCCGGAGGGATGATCGGCAACCAAAATCGACGTACCACGTTTGTATTTGGGTGCACTGAAGGTCACAAAGAGATAGTAGCGCCCCTTATACTCATAAAAATCCGGGGCCCAAAAATCCTGTGTCCCCCAAAAATCGTACGGGGGAGTAAACGAGTCGCCCTCATAACGCCACCAACGCAGATCCTTACTGGTGTAACACTCGATTTTTCCGTCTCCATTTACATGCAGGTAATAGCGGTCGGTCTGTTCGTGCCAATAAATAAACGGGTCACGACACTTAAACGATTCGGTTTCGATATCAAACCCGGCCTGCGGCCCCGTTTCCGACCGTTCGTTCTCCCCACCGCACGCCGACAAACTTGCCAGCAGGCAAAAAGACAATACGCCCCAAAACATGCGCCTCCGAATCCACCCGCCGCCCACTTCCGCGGCACAGCAATTCACATTCATATTTCCCATCAAGTTAAGTGTTTTGTAAAACATTCGGCTCTCTTTCCAATCCACCCTACGCTGACGGTCGGGTCGCCTCGTTCAGTTACACGACACAACCCGTTAACAAATGTACTCTATTTCTAAACGTTTCGGTTGCACTATTTTCCATTTTTCATACACAATTATCCAACGCACTCATTTGATGTAATTTAAAAGCGCAGAAACACTCAAAACACACAATTCGCCACAGAACTCAACCCAATTGCCGCAACCATAAAAAATCCGCACAAAAAAAAACAAAAAATGACAGTTTCTCAAAACACAGACATCGCATTATTCATCTGCATTTTACACAAAATACGACAGAATATCTGTGCTATTTTTCGATGCAAAAAATGTACATTTTCGCCCCTCAAAATCCCTCTCCGAACCTCTATCGAGCGATATTTATTTTGAATTTCACTTATCTTTGTTTAAGGCTTTCTCCACAATTGCCACATCTGACAATTTTGGACTTTACTAACTTAAAATTTACAATGCGATGAACCGAAGACTCCTCAAAACGAGCCAAAAAGCAACGGTTTGGGCGTTACTATTAACAATCGGATTATTATTCATAAATACTCCCATTGCTGTTGCGCAATCACGTGGAAAAACCATTTCAGGCACCGTTGTCGACGATGCCAAGAAACCGCTCGTGGGTGCGACCGTCGTTATCGAAGGTAAAAAAGCCAACGCCATTACCGACATTCACGGTCGCTACCAAATCACCGCTTCGCACGGCGACATATTGGTGTTCAATTTTCTGGGCATGCATCCACAAAAGATTGCCGTCGGCAATCAGACGGTTATCGATGTACAGATGCTTACCGATGCTGTCGGTGTCGATGAGGTTGTGGTAGTGGGTTACGGTGTCCAGAATCGCCGCGATATCACCACATCCATCAGTTCCGTAACGCCTGACAAACTGCAGGACATGCCGCTTTTCGACATCAATCAAGCGATGAGCGGTCAGGCTGCCGGCGTGAATGTCATCAGCGCCTCGGGTTCGCCGGGAGGCGGAGCCGACATTCAGATCCGCGGTTTGAGTACGCTGAGCGCCGACACCTCCCCGCTCTATGTAGTGGACGGCGTTGTGTTGCAATTGGGCACCGACCTCGAATCAGGCCCCTTCTCGTTTATCAATCCGGCCGATGTGGCCTCGATCGAGATTCTGAAGGACGCTGCTGCCGCCGCCATCTATGGTTCACGTGCTTCGAACGGCGTCGTGCTCATCACCACCAAGAGTGGTGAAACGGGTCAAGCGCGTGTACGCATATCGATAAAAGCAGGTGTACAGGAGGTATTCAACAAGGTAGACCTTCTCTCGGCACGCGAGTTTGCCACGCTGGCCATCGAGGCGCGCAACAACCTCTGGACCGATACAGGCCACAGCATCACCGATCCCGATGCAATCCGTAACAGCAACACCAAAATTGGTTACTTTCAGGACTTCCTCGATTCAAACAGGAAGGGTACGGATTGGCAGAGTGCCATTTATCAACTGGCTCCCTATCAGGAGTATCAGGTAAACGTAAACGGCGGTTCGGAAACCATCAAATATATGGTCTCGGGAGGCATCATGGATCAGGAAGGTATTGTAAAGAACACCGACTTTCAGCGCTATTCGTTCCGTACGAATGTCGATTTCAAACTCGGCCGTCGTTTCGACCTGAGCGTTAAACTCAGCCCGATTTACACCACACAGAACTACCTGCGTACACACGGCCGTTATCACGACGCTGCCGGTGGTATCATACAGGCTGCCCTGATGATGAATCCCCTGATGGAAATCTATGACCCGACCACTCTTTCAGGCTACTCGACCGGTATCGCCCAAGGCAATGCCATGGCTTCGATGGAGAACCCGGTGGCCAAAGTCAACCTCTTGAAAGACAAACGTGAGACCTTCCGTTTCTTGGGCGACGTGGCTTTAAACTACAACATTCTTCCCGGCCTAAACCTCAAACTGAGCGGTTCGGCCAATATCAACAGCTATCACGCCAACAACATTACACCCAGCACGATCGGCGCCTACAACGAATTGCCTCCCAAGCAGAATGCCATCCAATCGACAGCCCGCCGCACCGTAAACATGCAATCAGCCATCCAACTCAGTTATAACCATACATTCACGGGCGGTCACAACTTGGCCGTTGTGGGAGTCTTCGAGACGCAATTCGAGAAGATGCACGAAGTGATTGCCCGCGCCAACGACACATGGACCGATGATCTGATTATTGTCGATGGCTCGCTGGCCGAGGATTACCGTCTGGGACAGTCGGGACTCATCGAATGGGGGTTGATGTCGGGTGTAGCCCGTGTCAACTATGACTTCCGCAGCAAATACTATATCATGGCCAGTTTACGTGCTGATGGTTCGTCTCGCTTTGCCAAGAAATGGGGCGTCTTCCCGGCCGCTTCGGTTGCATGGCGCGTATCACAGGAGTCCTTCATGCGCAACATTCGCTGGATTTCGGATTTGAAACTTCGCGCATCGTATGGTGTAACGGGCAACAACGCCATCGGCAACTACCAGCATCTGCGTCTGATGACCGGTCAAAGCTACACCCTCGGAGCTGCCGGCGAGGCGCCCATCAACGGCATACGCCTCAGCACGGCTGGCAACGAAGATCTGACTTGGGAACAGACCAATCAGATTGACGCCGGTATCGACCTTTCGCTCTTCCGCCGTCGCCTGAATGTAACGGTCGACTATTACAATAAAAAAACCAAAGATCTGCTCTTGTCACTGCAGGTACCTTACATTTCGGGCTTCGAATCGCGTATGTCGAACATGGGCAAGGTGCGCAACAGAGGTTGGGAGTTTTCGTTACAGTCGCAGAACCTCAACGGTCGGTTCAAGTGGGACAGTAACTTTAACATTTCATTCAACAAGCAGACCGTTCTGGCATTGGGTCCCTCGAAGGATCCGCTCTATGGCAATGCCAGCTACTTCGCCAACACGAACATCACCCAAGTAGGTCAGCCCGTCGGCCTAATCTACGGCATGAAGGCTATCGGTGTCTACAAGAACCAAGAAGAGGTGGATATGTTCCCGGGTATCAAGACAGGCAACGCCATCTCACGTCCGGGCGAACTCATCTACGAGGATGTGAATAAAGACGGCCGCATCACCATCGACGACCGCACCATCATCGGCGATCCGCACCCCGACTTCACATTCGGCTTCACCAATACCTTCACATACCGCAATTTCTCGCTGAAAGTCTTCCTGCGAGGCAGTGTGGGTGGCGACGTAATGAACATGGCTTGGGGCAGTACGCCCTATCGCATGATTGCGAATGGCCCGCGCTCATGGCTGAATCGTTGGCAGTCGCCCGAGAATCCGGGTGACGGCAAGACGCCGCGCGTAAAGCTGACCAACCGCGGTATCATCGACTTCGAGCAACTCGACTCCTCATTCATCGAGGATGGCTCATTCCTCAACATCCAGAACATCTCGTTGAGTTACCGCGTACCCAACTCCGTGGTCAGAAAACTCCGATTGAACAACCTTGTCTTCACGTTCGCTATCAACAACGCCTATATGTGGACCAAATACACAGGCTACAATCCCGAAGCTCGCATGAACATCGGTTCGACGCTCGCACCGGGTGTTGACTGGGGCACCTACCCGCTCGCCCGCACCTATATGTTCACCCTTGCGACGAACTTCTAAAACCTCGAACGGACTATGAAACAGATCAAATATATTTTAGTACTCTGCTTTTTCGCAATCACCTCGTGTGATTTGCTCGACAGACCGGTTTACAACCAAATAGAGAGCAGTACTTTTTACAAGGACGAAAAAGATATCAATCTGGCAGTCATCGGTGCCTATGGAACCTTGTCCTCCATTTATGCAGCTGACTATGTAAAATATACCGAACTGCCGGGCGACAACTCCTCGACCGTGGGTGACACGGGAAATCAGGCGCTGATCGATAAATTCATCATCTCACCCGTCAATCCGGTAATTGAGTCTGCTTGGCGCAACCACTATCGCTGCATTACCAACGCCAATGAGATACTGGCAGCCATTCCGAACATCACCTTTACCAGCAAAGCGAAGAAGGACCAGTACGAAGGTGAAGCACTGTTCCTCCGCGCTCTGTGCTACTTCAATCTGGTGCGTCTGTTTGGCGATGTCGTCTATGTCGACCGGCCGATCTCCATCGAGGAGTCGCAGAAGATGTCGCGGACACCTCGGGAAAAGGTCTATTCCGATCTGATTATTCCCGATCTGAAGGCAGCTAAAAAGCAGTTGCCGGACAACTATTCGGGTGAAGATATCGGCCGTAGCACCTCAGGTGCCGCACAGACGCTGCTCGGCAAGGTCTATCTGACCCTGCACGACTACGAGAATTGCTCTATTGAGCTGGGCGATCTGATCGAACAAGAACGCTATCAACTGCTGCCCAATTTCGCCGACATCTTCAACCCGGACAACGCCAACCATGCCGAGTCGATTTTCGAGATTCAATACGAGAAAGGCTACACGGGCGGCAGCCAGTGGAGTTGTCAGGCACACAGCCGCGAACTTGCGGCAACGCTGGGAGTCTCGACTGGCGCCGTGACCATACCCACAACAGACATCATCGAGAAATTCGACACCAGTAGTGCCCGTTACGAGGCAACCATCGGCAAACTTCCCAATGAGAGCGGCAAAATGCTCAGCCACGTTAAGAAGCACTACATGGAACTCTCGATTCAGAACCACTCGGACGACAATTGGCCGCTGTTGCGTTATGCCGATGTGCTGCTGATGTATGCCGAGGCATTGAACGAATTGAACGCGACGCCGACGGAAGAGGCCATTGACTGTATCAACCAGATTCGTCGTCGTGCCTTCGCCGTAACCGACACATCGCACGATCTGACTCCGGCGGAATTAATCGACCAACAGACTTTCCGCGAAGTTATTGCCATGGAACGACGTTTGGAACTCTGCTTCGAAGGGCACCGCTGGTTTGACCTAGTGCGTACAGGCGAATATATGAGAGTCATGAACGCCCATTTCGAGCGGTTCAACGCCGGTGCTTACATCGTGGAGAACTACAACGATCTATTCCCGATTCCGCAACGCGAAATTGACGTGAATCCCAACTTGTTGCCTAACAATCCCGGTTACAATTAATCATCGAACTCAAAAAAGATACGAAGATGAGAACTATCCAAATTAGCATAAAAGCATCGGTCGTAGCATTCCTGTTCGCAACAGGGGTTGGATGTACCTACGATACGACTGTCGATCATCCCTATGAAGGACCTATCGATTTTCTGCACTTGTTCACCGGGAATCTCGAAACGGCTTCGACCACTCCGATCGCCATCACTTGGAATGTCGAGGACGAGGTGGGTGTCTTTGCCGGTGCAACATCCAACAAGTGTTTTACGCTGCGCGAGAACATGAATTCGAGCGCCGTGTTTGAGCCCAAAGACGAGACGGCGATCGCCGGCCCGATCGACCGTATCTATGCTTATTCTCCCTACAATGCAAGCGCCGAGATTATTGATAACGCTCTCGTTCTCAACATCCCAACCACACAACCTTATCAGGCAGGAGGCACGGCCGCAGGCATGAATCCGACAGTTGCATCAGCTTCCACCCGCAGTGTTTTTTTCAAGCATGTGTGTGGTGTTATTAAACTAAAGTTGGCAAACCCCGAGTTTGGCATGGTCAAAAAGGTAACGATGACCACGGCAGAGGGCGCTCCTTTGAGCGGTTATGGCCGGGTAAATCTCGATTTCAATCTCTATGAAGACCCGCAATTCTCCTTTGGGGACGAGCCTTCCGAGTCGGTTACCATCGACTGCGGAGACAAGCCGATCGAGATCACGATGGGCGGTAGTTTCTTCCACTTCGTGGTTGCTCCCGGAACCTATGAAACACTTGTCTTTACCATCGAGAACACCGACGGCAAGATCTATGAAAGCCGCACGATGGAACCTCTGACCGTAAAGCGCGGCCAAATTGCCGACGCCGGTCTGGCTCGTGTCTACATCGAAGAATTCTTCTATGGCAAGGCCAACTGCATCCAGCATGCCGAACCGGGCACCTATACGTTTGACGTATCGCCCTACTTCACGACCGATTCGTATAGTTATGCCTATGAATTCAACACGCGCAATGATCTGGCATTGGCTTCGTCGGCCGATCTGCTGTGGCAGAGCGCCCAAAGCATGATTACAAGCCTGACGCTCTCGGAGGACAGGAAAAGCATCACCTTCACGGCTGCCAAACAAGGTAATGCACTGGTGGCTATTCGTGACGCCGAGGGTACGATTCTGTGGAGTTTCCACCTCTGGATTTCGCCCGTTGAAACGGTGCTCTATCCCAATGGCTACTATGTTCTGGACCGTAATCTGGGTGCACGCAGCAATACCAAGGGTGAGAAGAGCAGTTGGGGCCTCTATTATCAGTGGGGGCGCAAGGACCCGATGCCGGAGTTGATGAAAGGTAATGCAACATGGTGGGCTTCGGCCACCTGTTACAAAATGGACAACTCGGATTTTCGCATCGATGGCATTGCTACGGGTCCGGGGGTAGATCATTACTATGCCATCAAACATCCGACAACTTTCATCAAGAAAGCCGGTTCAACCAACGTCGACTGGATTTACGAGGGTGGCAACGACCGTTTGTGGGGCAATCCGGAGGGACACTCCAAGCCAAACATCAAGACCCTGAAAAAATCAATTTACGACCCATGTCCGGAAGGTTACATGGTCCCCCCGATGGACCTGTTTTCGGCCAATGGCGTTACAAAAGGAGAGATTACCAACTTCCCTGCTTTTGGCGGAGAACCGGCGGCCACGGCAACCAACTCCGGACGCACGCTAACGACGAGTGGTATTAATCAATGGTACCCTGCAGCACGTCAGTATCACAACAACATGGATCTATCCCCCAGTCCGACGGCGGCAAGTACGCGATTGAACGACCATATTATCCGTCTTTGGTCGAGCGCACCCAACACCACTGCAAACGACCGGGCTGCACATAGCTTTGTTTTCGGCATGAAAGCGGCCGCCACCTATCCGGAGCACAGCGTACACCGAGCCTTTGGCTACAGCGTCCGTTGCGTCAAAGTGATGAGCGGCGAGTAGCGGAGTTGCAAAACACCAACATTCTTTGTACATTTATAACGATCTTGCCGGTTTTGGGGCTTTTGTCCCAAAACCGTGCAGGATTTTTCAAAATCGAATAGGTTATGAATCTGAGACTTCCATTGACCGGGTTGCTCGGTATCGGCGCTACGCTAAACGGCCACGCCGAAAATGCTCCGAAACCTGCCGACCATACCAATCAAGCTTCCTCAAAACCGAATGTCTTAATTATCTATACCGACGATATGGGTGTGGGAGACGTATCCTTTCTCAACAACGGTTGGGTACAGACCCCCAACATCGACTTACTGGCACGCCGGGGTGTAGTGGTGAACAACTACTACACGGCGGCGGCCGTCAGTTCTCCTTCCCGCGCCGGTCTGACAACGGGCATCTTCCCGCTTGAACTGGGCATCAATACCTTCCTGCACACCCGCAAGCACAATGCCGATTGCGAACAGAACGATTTTCTCGATCCGTCGTTCCCTTCGATGGCCCGGTCTTTCCAAGCCATTGGCTATCGCACAGCCCACATCGGCAAGTGGCACATGGGCGGTGGGCGCGATGTCGATGATGCACCCCAGATTACCCAATACGGGTTCGACGAATATCTGACCACCTACGAAGGTCCCGACCCCGACCCGGCTGTCACGGCTACGGATTGGATCTGGTCGCCTCAAGACTCCGTCAAACGTTGGCAGCGTACCGAATACTTTGTGGACAAGACGCTCGAATTCATGGAACGCAACCGCGACCATGCCTTCTTCGTCAATTTGTGGCCCGACGACATGCATACGCCTTATGTACCCGATGAGATTGCCCAAGCACAAAACTCGACATGGAGCACACCGCGCAACTTCAAGGCCGTATTAAAGGAGTACGACACCCAAATCGGGCGTCTACTCAACGGCATGAAACGACTCGGTCTGGACAAAAACACAATCATCATCTTCACGAGCGACAACGGCCCAATGCCCTATTACGAGCAGCAACGCACGAATGGTCTTCGAAGCATGAAATGCAGCCTTTATGAAGGCGGTATCCGTATGCCATTTATCATCAGTTGGCCCGAGCGTATTCCGGCTGGCAAGGTGGACTATAAGTCGGTGGTATGCAGCGTCGATATTTATCCCTCGCTCTGCGCCCTAACTGGTGCCAAGATGCCGGAAAACGCAGCCTTCAGCGGCGAGGATATGAGCCAAGTATTCCTCGGCAAAGTGCAGGAACGCACCACGGACCTGATGTGGGAGTTCGGACGCAACGACTTCTTCTATCACCACCCGATAGTTGAGAACAACAGCCCGCATCTGGCTATTCGCCGCGGTGACATGAAATTATTGATCAACTCCTTCGACGACCGCGTCGAACTATACAATCTCAAAAAGGATCCCTACGAGCAACACAATATAGCCGGAAAGTATCCCGAATTGGTCGAAAGCATGCGCGAACGCGTCACTCAATGGTGGAATGAACGTATGCGGATCAACGCTGCAATGAAATAATAGCTTCTGTCAACAACTCTTCCTTCGATGAAACGACCCTTTGCCACTCTTTGTCTGCTCACAGGCGTGCTGGTATTTACC